>Ga0157375_10001356_pt1 | contig 21147 bp, 24 predicted proteins | sample M35metaG_FD_115311 | JGI IMG/M metagenome (GOLD analysis project Ga0157375, IMG submission 115311) | Miscanthus rhizosphere microbial communities from Kellogg Biological Station, Michigan, USA - M3-5 metaG | ecosystem: Host-associated > Plants > Roots > Rhizosphere > Soil | place: USA: Michigan... | reverse complement strand
GCCTTGAGCATCTTGGTCCGTCTTTGATCGGCGCAGAGTCACAGCGAGCCCATCCCGGCTGAAGTCCAGGTCCGCCACATTCAGCCCCGCCACTTCAGAGCGCCGAAAGGCTCCAGCAAATCCTAATAAGATTAGCGCGCGGTCGCGGAGACCGATCAAACCCGCGTCTGTGGTCTCCACCATCGCGCGAATATCCGCCGTGAGTGCTGGAGACTTCTGAACTGTGGCAGTCCCCAGGGTGCGCTTGATTCCTTTGAGAGTATTCCGCACCATGCCTGAAGACGTGGGCGATTCCAGACCCCTGGCTTTGTGAGCCTCAGCAATCGCGTTCAGACGCCGTTGGATGCTCCCCACTTTGAGCCTCCCGGCGCACTCGGCAATGTAGGAGGCCACGCTCTCAGGGAACGCGGGCAGTGGAAACGAACCGTTACCTTCGCACCACTCGCAGAAGTCCCGCCAATCAGAACGGTAACCCCTGAGTGTGTTCTCGGCCTTGCTGTTGCGGGCGAACTCGCGCGCCTTATCAAGGGAGGACGGAGCTAGGTCTGTCCCCTTGTCGTTTTGCATGGACCTCACGATCTCGGTGGAGTCGCTCATGCTGCCACCTTCATGGCGCAAACGGGGAGATCCACCCGCTGGGTCAGCCAATCGCAAGCCTGTTGCGCCTTGCTGGCAGCCGTGAAAATTGCCCTCTTGTCAGCCTTCAGGACCCGCAGCCAGGACTGGATGTATTGAGCATGATCGGGGCGCGGTTCTGTGCTCAGTCCCAGGTACGCGCACGTGAACGCGGCCCCAAGTTCAGCGATCAGTTCTTCAGCAGCATACGCGTTATCCCCGAAGCGTTTTCCCAGTTCCCGATTGCAACGGGCCGCGCTAGCCGTCCAATGGGTATGCTCATGGGCGAGAGTTGCGTAGTACGAAACGCCATCCCGGAACGCCTCAAAAGGTGGCATCTGGATATGATCCGTCGCGGGTGAGTAGAAAGCTTGGTTCCCGCCGTGGCGAAGATCGGCACCCACAGAGCTGAAGAACGCGTCAGCGTGCGCGATTCGCTCAGGGATGGGGACGTCACGCTCGGCTTTCGGGACGTAGCCATCAACCTGGGCAGCATTGAAGACGGAATAGCCACGGGTGAACAGCAGCCGTGAACCGTTAGCAGGTTGGTCGCCATCATCCTGGGACTCGCGGGACTCATTCGCGAACTTCCAAAAGACTACGAGGGTTGATTTCTCGCCCTTACGAACTTGCGCGCCGCGATCCTGCCACTGCTGATAAGTCGCCCACTCACCGGACTCGTACCCCTTAGCCTGAGCAGCCGCCCACAGGCAAACGGTATTAATCCCCCTGTAGGGCTTCTTACTGGCTACGTTGATCGGCGAGAAAGCAAACCGGCCTGACGTGTGCCAGGGCATGCGCCACGTTCCTGCGCCCTGTTCGATTGAGTTGATGATTTGGTCCGTCACGCGAGCGTAAACGTCCCGTTTGTCTGTTGCGGTATGGTCGATGGTAGGCATCGTGAAAGTCCACCTTTCGCGTTGTTCAGGGGCCGTGCCAAGGTGCAAACTTGTCGCGGTCCCGATAAGCTTCTAATGTGCGATTCCGTTTAGTAATCGAACACTAGAAGTCATGTCCAGAATACACCTTACCCCCTATGATTGCAAGCAATAAATACGCGCTCGCAGCGTGTTTTTGGACTACCAAACCGGGTTAGGTGTACCATCAAGGTATGGCCGTGAAGATTCCGCCTGAGATTCGCGCCGCAATGACGGCAATATCGCAACAGTATGGGCGCCTCGGGGGAAAGAAGGCAGCGGCTAACCTGACACCCGCTGAACGCTCCGCGCGCGCTAAGAAGGCCTCACTCGCAGCAGCAAAGAAGCGTACTGCGAAACGTTTAGCGGCTAAACGAGGGGCTTAGGCAACCTAGGGGATCTATTCCGGGTTTCTACTGTCGCCTATCTTTGCTACGACTACAAGAGCTTCTCGAATCTTTTTGCTAAGGATCGGTGCCGGAAGCGTCGTGCACGTGGAAATCGCAAGGTGGGGCCCCAACGCGATAGGGTGGGGCTCCGACCCCTTGACCACCTTCTGATGCGCCAGGCTTGGCCGGTGACGTGCGCCTGCACGTCAGACGGGGCACCCTCAAAAAAAAATTAAAATTGAAATTTCCGAATCACTGGCCTGCAAGCAGTTCGGCAACTGTAACGCGGAACGCATTGGCAATCTTAATCAGGCTGCGAAGCGAGGGATTCCGGCTCCCGGCCTCGATCCCAGCGATGTAGGTGCGGTGGAGGTGGGCTCGCTCGGCTAGCACTTCTTGGGACCAGTTCTTCGCCGCACGCAGCGCCTTCAGCCGCGTTGCGAGACTGCGTAGAACCTGACCTTCGGATTGCAAGCCCTCATCATTGGGTATTGCAGGCCTTTTGGTTGTAGACTATCCGTAACAGTCAAAACAGGACAAAATGGCTGGTCTACCGAGACTGGAGGCGTAGTTCTTTATGCCAAGTCACCGAATACTATTCTCACTGCTGGTCATGCTCTGCCTACGTCCGACCTTTGGCGAGACTGCGCCGTGGCAGGATGGCGTTATTCTCTCTGTGGAGATTTCCTCGGCCTATACCGATGTCGCGGTAGCGGTCTCTGACACTGTCTATGTTTGTCGTCCGTTCGACACCAGTGCTCTTGGAGCAGTCCACCGTGCTCTAGACTCATTAAACCGGGGCCTTGAGGGCAAAGACGCCATAAAATACTACTACGTTGGAGTAAACGCGCGGGACGTGCGCGCCGGAGCCAAAGCCCAAATGGCTTTCTTCTCCAATGGCACCGCAAAGCTACTCAGTGCGGGAGGACAACAGTACGCTTGTGAGATTATTTCTCAACGGTATTATCCCAGTGAAACGAAGTCAGAAACCAACGCCGTACAGACACAAGCTCCAGCTCCGACGACATCTTTGGCGTCGACGGTCGATCAGAAGGACGAGTTTCCCTGGAAGCTGGTTGACGATCCAAATTTGCGCTGGAAGTTCACGATACGGGATCAATTCGTATTTGGAGAGTTGGCCTTCCCGCCGGAGAGACAGCAACTGGGGGAGTTTTTTACGATTGACGCAAAAAAGCAGGGTGACGGTTTTGTTGGTACGGCGCGACTTCACGCCAATGACGCGGGATCAACCAAAACCTGCGAGCGGACACTTACCATCGAACTGACTTCCGTAAGCCCGGATCGCATTGAAGGCAAGTTCAGCAACGAAAAGGACCAGGCGGGTTGTCCAAAAGTGGGCGAGAATTGGGATGCCGTTTGGATACGTGAGTAACTACGTTCCCAAACCTTGGACACGTGGACACATCCTAACCACTTTTTACCTTTTCTCCCTCATGGAAGAGATATAGAGAAGTTCCCGAAAAACGGCCAAAACGTGTCCATCCGTCTCAGTAGGTTACTCCACGTTGAGACTCTCGTAGCTACGTTGAGATGCGTTGTGATGGAGTGCTACAGATCGCGCACGTAGGACGCGCTATGAGGGTTCGCACTCTGAGCGAGTAGATCGGCCTTCCTCTGACAGACCGGCTGCACACGGCTCGCCCAATGCGCGGCAGCGTGGCTCCCCTTGGTGTGAGAAGTCTGTGCGAGGGTTTTACAAATCGGTTCACTAAACATCCTCCCTTAGCGAGGTAGTTAAGACAACATATGGGGAGGGAGGGACATTTCGTGAACGCAGCGATGGTCACACGCAGGGCGCCTCAAACCGAAGTGATAGCGAGATGGCGCTCACTGTGGAAAACGTTTAAAAATTTAAAAGAGTTCCCAGTAGCAAGACGTTACAGAGTTGCCGCACATCTCGGATCCGACTAGCCACTCTAGCTTCGCCGAATACACCGAGAAGTGCAGGCTCTGGGCTAACGACTTTCTAGGCCTTCAGATTCCACTTCCTGGAGATGTGACTGAGGAGGTGACTCTTTAGGACGTTTGAAGCAATAGTCGATTTTCGCTCCCGTAATCATTTTCGTCGTCAAGATTCCGCCGCACAACTCCCATCCTTCTTCGCCGAGCGCATTCAGTTTTTCCAAAGTATCGTCAGAAGGGATGTCGTGCTCAATTCGATATTCCCACTTTTGCATGTTTCAAGCCTACAGCAATTCAGCAGCGTACTGTGGGGTTTCAACGAAGGGCTAAAAAGTTTTTGGGTGTCAGATTCGCTCGCGGCGACTGCTTTGAGATGCACCAGATGGACGAAGCTGGCTGTAGGCGTCGTTGCTACGCTTACCAGTTCGGGAGAGAGTGGAGCCTTCGGGATTAGCTAGTTACATTCCTCAGCAGCCATGTTCCTGCTTGTGCTGTTGAAGCGCTAGGCGGGCTGCATTGTGGGCGTTTCTAACCTCATTCACAACCGCCCGCAGACGCTCAGATTGCTCCTTCGAGGTTTTGCCACGATGCTGATTGGCCTTATCGACGGCTTCAGCATAGCGCTCTGCTGCCTCTTTGCACACTAGGCGCAGGCGTTGCTTCTCTTCACAGGGCGGCAGATGAGCTTTGGGGTGCATGGCCACGTCCTTACAGTACCCCTAGGAATCACCGGACGGCAAATTTATAAAGCGGCAGTCCCTCCGCCGTTTTCTAACACTGCAAATGGTTCAGGCAGCCGTACTGGACCGCACCGTTGGCCCACACCATTGTTCCGAGCGGCGCAGCCAGGGCGTTTCTCGTCAGCGTTGGGGGGGTATCAGAAAGGGACGCCCGGGCTGTAAATTGCCGCGTTGTACATCTAATACGTTGAGGGAAGCGGAAAGTTACATTCCTACCGGAAAATTATTCCCAGTGCTAGCGCATTGAGTTAACTGCGCTTACATCGGCTGGTCCATCGCTTGCACCTCTCTTGGCTGTGCGGTTTTTGCTTAGCGATGAAGGGAGCGAAACAATGGCTCAGTGCAAACGTTGTGGGCAAGAAACGGAGTTGTATGAGGCCGGCGTACCAATGTGTCCAGCGTGTCTCGATGAACGCGACCGAACAGGCTGTCCTAAGAGACGCAATCCGTCGGAAGACGGGGACCCAACGAAAGCTCGTTAGGCATCCTGACAGCTCGTTATTTTAAATCCTAGGGTAGTGGTTCAGTTTGAGATTGCACCGGGGGTCGCTCAGCTACCAAAGCCGAGCGTTGGGATCATCCTTCCAACACTTCGGATGAAGTAGGTACTTCTCTGGCTTCCTTGACTCGTCATCTGGTATAGGAATGATTGGAACACGAAGACGATCTGGCTCTACTCGTTCGATTAGATTGCACGAGCGCTCACTTCCTCCGCTAGATTGGGTAATCGCCCATCTTCCACGGCTATCTGGTTCTACAAAGTAAGTAACGTCAGAGATTCCTTCCACCCACTGGTGACGTACTCTGACGACACCCCTTCTCTGCTGCCTCCAGTGGTCCCATAGAAATGCTCGTATCCTACCCTGCTCGGGAGAATCGTCACCACTACGTATCGGTAGATTGAAAGGACCGATAACGTCATATGCGGAAAGATCTCTAGATTTGGACTGTGCTTGCGAAAGCCCTACGACCATCAAGGCAGTTGTAAAGACTCTCACTAAGTTGCTCCGCATCGTGGCGTAATCGTACCATCCCTACCCGAGCAAGCAAACCCAAGTGCCCGCGCCATGATCGGCGAGAAGCTTCCGCTACCAATCGACTGGTAGTGGCTACTTTGAAATTACCTTGGGCGGAAAACCTGCCACCACCGGCGCTTTGTAACCTTAAAGGTGAGACTAGTTTTGAAAGTGTGGCTGATGTTGCAGGGTTCGCAAGAAACGACCATCGTGCGTGGCGCGTATTCGACGCGAGCTTCATTCCCACATTTTCTACAGTGGGCCTGAAGATGACCCGCCACGCTCGCTCCGAACTTAAATTCGGCCGTCGGCTTCACGCGAGTAAATTATATCGCCGATCAGTGGTTACAACGCTCGTTCTAGCTCTCGCTCTTCTGCTTCCAAGCAGCGCTAGTGGGTGCAACTTGCAGCCCTGACCGTCACTAGCTATCCTAAAGCCCTTGTTAACTGGCAGAAGATTCAAGCTGGAGAATCCCACTCTAGCGCTGGACGTAATTGACGGCAGGCGCGTAGCGATAACCCTGCCTAGGGGTGCCGTTGTCAAGGTCGTGGCTGGACCAACCAGCGATGGAGACCGATTGGTGGACGTTATCTCAGAAGGTCGCGTCGTGACCTTGTTTGCGTTTGACCTGACTGTGCGAGGGACCGAGATCAAAGATCCCGGAACTGAAGGTTTCCGGTTTGAGAAAAGCGCAAGGGCGTAATTCCGCAGGTTGGGTTGCCCTGCCAATGTTCTTCGGCTACGATCAATTTCCACGGCGGTATGGAAAAGCACCAAGACGGCATCTGGATCATTGATGCGAATAGCAACACGGCCTATGCTAATCAGCGAATGGCTGAGATTCTGGGCACTACGGCAGAAGCGATGATTGGCGAACCTTCGTTCGTGTATGTATTTCCAGAGGATGCTTCGGCGGCTCAACAGCTGTTTGCAGTGCGACCATCAGTGGTCAGATGGCCACGCATCCGAGAGCACCAGCCATTCTGCCTCTTTAGAATCTGCATCTGATTTGTGGAGACTCCCTTGCAATTAGAGAACTCAGTAAACGCGGCGTAGATCGCGATGCAGGAGCGCTCTGGGTCTTCTCGGAGGCTGGGGGCGCTCCGCCACTAGAGGCCCAAACGTTACCTTGTAACTCTTTTCTTCAAGCAGGAGGAGAGTTCATATGGTCAGTGGTTAAGCGAGCTCAGGCTTGAGCGCGGCACCCCCTTTTGAACGTGTCGATGGAACTTTAAGGAAGCGTGCGGTTAGCCGGTAGGGGATTCTCCATGGCAGTGCTTTCAGTGCAAAACCAAAAAGGCGAGTGTGGCGACCACTCGTACAAAACTCCTGGAAGCCTTTTGCCAATACTGACGGCTCCCGCAAAAGTCTCCTGAGTGGTCGATAGAAATAATGTGGGTTATAGACCCATGGACGGGATGGTTGTGGGCTTCCACCCCCTGGAGTCCCTAATGGTTCCGTACCGGAGGCAAGCGGCGGTCTTCACCATGGGCCGCCGTTTGCCCCATCTAGTTCCTGATGGTGCCGTCACCTATCGGAACTGGCGGGACTGATCGCCTAGGGGCGCGTGGCTCAGAGGATGGGCGTCCACGCACCACGATTGTTCTTTATGATCCGCTGGCGGCTTCCGAAATTAGTTCGGCGTGCTCTCGAAGTTCCATTGTGAACATGAGGGCAGTCTTGTCCTGCCACAGCACCTCCACCATGCGGACGCCGTCCAGGGGGCCGTTTTTAACCGTCACTACGTCGCCTATCTCCGCGTACCGAGTCGTGTAAAGACCGTCGATCTCTAGAAGCACGATCAGTGGGGTCTTGATTCTGAAGCGCTGGGAAATCATTAGATTGCTCCTACATCCGAACCCTCGGACTACTAAGTGCAGGTGGAGATCCAAAGCTTACTCGCGGAATCTAAAGGGAAATGTGCAGAAAGGCTATTGGCGTGATATCGCCAGGTGACCTCCGATGGTCAAGGGTTAACCCTTGCATTAGTCACAAACGGCGCGTATACTTAACCCTCCATGCTGACGGGGAAAACGTTCACGCTGGACCGGGCAATCATGGCGTTCATCGCAAACAACGGTAGGCAGCACTCCATCATCGTTCCAGCGGGATCAACTGTGGAAGTCGTGTCTAGCTACGCTAGTCAAATGGCGGATGTTCTCTGGGACGGCCAAACGCTCACAGTGTTCGTACACGATCTGGATGTGCGCGAGGCCGAGGAACGAGAGCGCCCGATTTAAACGGAGGACGGGCGCTTCATTCTGGGTTAGCGACCATGATGATTACAGCGAAGCGTCAGAGCATTGCAACTGATGCATGGTTAACACATGTGCACCATCCGAGTAACGGTTGCGATGGAATCCAAGGTCGCCGATCACGTATGGGATCTGGCAGAACTGCTGGCCTAGCTTTTCGGCTCCCGCGTTTTGGCATCTCGCCGCATAAGTTCGAGTGCCACTTCCTCTAGGTGCTCGGGCGAAAGCTTTTTGATCTCAGCGTGAAGATTTCGGTCTAGCTCACCCGAATCCATCTTTTTCAAAAACGCATCGGGAGATTTGGTGTGGTCGTCTGTCATGCTGCGCTCATTTCTACCAATAGGAAAGAAGCGAAGCGTGCTTGCGCGACCCAGGGATTGGCACACCCAGGATACCATCGGGCGCGAAAACAGTGATCAACGCACGATTCAAGCACTACCCAACATTCCTGCTCGCGCAGTGGCATGCCAATAAACTGCCAGTGACCGGCCTATCATTCGGGTTTGACTAAATCTCCGTCCCCAGCGAGAAGCGGACAATGGATTTGGATTCTTAGGTTTTCTAGAGGGCAATTTCCAGTTCCGTTCGCGCCGCCGAATGTAACTAAACACGCGATCATCGTATCTTCAGTGGCAGGGGCCATTGCTCAGACCGCGATTGTCCACGCGGTTTTGACTTTCCTGGACGTTCTCCTTCCGGAAGAGTGCAGTCGCATCGCTCCTTCGGTCGTCTGGGCTGGTCCCGCCCAAATAGCGCCTCTTCCAGCAAGGTGACTGTCATTTGAACCGTGAAAGGGCAGCTCGTCGGTACTGACTGCATGCAAGTGAACTGGTCGCATCTCGCCAGGACTGGGGTAGCTCCTAGTTCCAAAACGTCCCCTTAGGTTCCATAATGAGATCCGCCGATTTGGAAAGCTTAGCCGTTCGCTCGGTGCACCAACGCACACACGGGGACCTTTTCTTCGTGCCTTTGAAAGGGGGATGTGTGCGCAAGGGAAGGCTATTCCGGCTATCAAGGCCGACTGTCGCGATCCATCTCGTGGATGGAACAAAAACAGTCGTGAGCCTTCCTGCGAATGCCGTGGTCAAAATCCTTTCGGGCCCCGACGCAAACGGAGAGGTTCCCGACAAGGGAATAGTCTACGCCGCATGGGAAGATCGCACGGTGGCGATGTTCATTGTGGATTTAGAGATACGGGGAATTGAGGTCTGGGAGAGCGAACAATCCGCGAGCGCCTGAATCTATCGTGGCGGCTTGGTACCAACTAGCCCGCCGACAGCAGATCCCCAACATGCATTGTTGTTGGGCGACTCCCATCCCTTCCTTTTATCCAACGCCTTCATCCTGGCTGACGAGGTCCTGGCTGCACTTGACCTTCTGATTCAGCGTCTAATGATTCACGGTCAAAACGACGATGGTGTGGGTGAAACGCAGCAACAGTAAAAGTGGCCGCTCCAATGAGCTATTTCGCCGAGACCCTAGTTGGAACCCAAATCCACAGCGTTTTAGTGGATTCTGAGGTCACCTACATCATGCTGACCAATGGAACCCAACTCACTATCCAGGGAGTGGTGGTCATTCAGCCCGCTCCACTGGCGTTCGCTGGCACATCGAATGCGACGCTCACTCCTCCAGGCCTCTGAATATATCCACAGCCTTGACTTTCAGGCTTTGAGCTAGCGGCCGCTCGCCCGAGAGCTCCTTGATGGATTCGGCGATGAAGGGGCGTTATCCAGAACTTGTTGTCGCCAAAGGCACCTGCCGCCGGTGATGGAGGAGTCTGCGCCTGCTGACTCCAAGACGCTGATGCGGCCCATGCGAGCGCAATTCGGAGATGCACTTGCTTCTTCATTCTTCCGTCCTCCTTGAAGTCTGCGGGCCGCTCCATTACCGTCGCCAACCACCATTCCGATTGGTCCTGACAGTAACGTTCAACTCAGTCGTGAAACTTCACCTTCTTGGGGTTGACTTCCATGTAGAACTTCACCCAGTCTGCTTCGAGCCTGTCAAAAGCCTCCTTCGGCTTGAGTCTTCCGGCTTTCACTTCCACACAGATCCAGCTTTCCAGGCTGTCCTTTTCCTTGTATCCGAAGTTCTTCCCGTTCCAACGATTCTTGACCGGTTGATACCAGAGATTCTGTATATCATTTGAACCCCCGTTACAGAGAGGATCGAAATGATCGACCTCGCCAGACTTGATGTTGCGCTTCTGCGCCGGCACTTCATAGTTATCGTAGACCTTATCGTGGGTCTTCTTCGACACGCTGCGGTGGGCTTGTGAGTATGTGCAGCTAACCTTGTCTCCACTAGGACATTCCCACTCGGCGGTTAGATCGTCAAGATCTACCGTATCCGCCTTGCCTGGAGTGATTGTAGCCTTCGGGTATAGTTCAGGCGGTCCCACGTGGGGAGTCTGAGCCAACGCGTAATTGCAGCCAGTCAAGACTATACAAACGGCAGCCCTGAAGCAGAGTTCCTTGATAAAAGCCATATCGATCATTAGCCTCGTCATCCCTCTTCAGATCAAGATCGTCGGACCATAGTGATGCGAAAGACGGGAACGTTTCACATCTGCATTCAGCGACGCCATCCTGATGAAATTGCACATCTTACCGATGCGGCGTGGCATCGGGACACAATACGGTTAGCTATACTTCAGGCCGATGCTCTTGGTCCGCGCACTCTCGTCGATCTGAAGCGCGGGTGCCGCGCCTTGCTCGCTTCCGCGCAATAATGCTCGTGAGAACCGATGCCCTCGCAGGCCAATCTTTTCGACAACGTTCCGGCGTTTGATCGCCAGAACCTCGCCGCGAGAATCCACATACTTGCCGTGCGCAAAATCTTTATCGGAACTAGCTCGTGGCGGTATTCCTAGCAGTCGCCTTCATGTATGCCGTGTAATGCTCAAGTGCGGTGAGAATGTAAGGAATGTACTCGTCTGGAATATTCACCCCTTCAGCCTAACGCTGTTTCCACAACCACTTCCACGCCTGAACTAAATGCTGGATAGCCTTGGGCGAGGGTAGCCTGTCGCCTCGCATCTCACACTCTTTCCAGGCATCACGATAAACCTGTTTAACGCTAGACTCATGGAGCCGGGCTAGGTTCTGCTGAACCAGCTCCAGCTCCTCCTGCGTGAAGGGACGATCAGGCTCCGCCATACGCCCGACAGGATATCATCTTCGCCTTATATTCGCCAAGGGTGTTATTGGACTAGAGAGCTAATGGCAACGCCTTCACCGCATTGCGCACAGACAAAAGCTTCGATGGAACTGAACCCTGGGAACGTATTCACCGCACCGCAATGCGGACAACGTGCACTACAGATTGCCTCGGGTGCGATCGCTACGAGGGCAGCCTGAACTTGATCAGCCGGTACTATTTTGATTAGCGCTCCGCATTCGTTGCACACGAGATCGGCTTCCGAGCCGCGAACCATGGCAATGATGAAACCGCAGCAGTCTTCGCCAAGCTCTTCGTGCGGAACCACGGCTTCGATTTTAGCAGCGGTGGTAGAAGTGATGGTGGCGTTCTAGTCGTCGAACGTTGGTTTGCCGATCTTCCGGGCTTGACTCGCCGAACGCGGGCGGCGATGCGCGGGATTGCCTAGAAACGCGTCGGGTCCATGAGGTTCAGGTCCTCGGGGACCGTTGACGAAACACCTCCCACTCAGGCCCATCAACCCACAATGACGCGCGAAACCAGCGAAACCGGAGACGTGCCGTTCATGAACAACGACATGAACGACTCTCCGCCGACTACTGGTTTGCGGAAGAGCGGGCCGGGCGATACCTAAAAAAGCCCCGCTCCCATTCGCAGAGAGCGGGGGTGTGCAAAGTTGACTACGAGAAGAAAACCAACTGGCAGACTGTTTGAGCAGTTCAAAGCCGCAACGTTTCGAAAAACAAAACCTGGCCGTTCCAGCAGATCTAATTGTGCTAACAACCGTGCCACAGTGGTAGGACATGGACATAACTCACATGCTCGCGGAGCTTCGTGCTCAGCACCAGCAACTTGACGAAGCTATATTGGCGCTGCAGCGACTAGCCACCGGAGGTGGCGGCAAACGGAGAGGCCGGCCGCCGAAGTGGATGGCAACAATGCAGCAGGCCGACACCACAATATCACTAGTATCCAAGGGGAAGCGCAAGCCTTTCAGTGCGACAACGCGAAAACGTATGGCCGCTTCACAGCGGAAGAGGTGGGCGGCGGCTAAGAAAGAAAAAGCGAGTTAGCAGTCGACGGGGTTGCCCTCTTGCTTAAATTGAGCACGGATACGAGCCTGGCGTGATGGTTACGTCCCGCCTGAGCACCTTTCGTCAACGGACGTCTTTTGGTCTGCGAAGTCCAGGTAATTCTGTATCCAAATAAAGTTGCCCATGGTGTGGCGATTCGGAACTGCCGTTCAGGACCCGTTCGCGGCAGACAGGACCGATCCTACCTGGGAGAATATCTGGCTTATGGTATTGGCAAGTGGCGGGAAAGCCGCACCGGCAGCGACGGCTACGAAGCCTGCCATGAGGGCGTACTCGATGAGGTCCTGACCGCGCTGATCCCTACAGATCCTCAGCCGCCGAAGGATATGTTCCATTGGGTTTCATGGCTCCTAGCATGAAAATATCACTTGCTGGTCCGGGGAAAAATCGGTATTACCACCTAACTGTTCTGAGCAAAACATTGGTTACTGAGTAGAGCTTTGGTTTGGTTGGGTAAAGATCCGGGCCAGATTCAATTTCAGCGCTACCAAATCCTAGCCTGAAATCGACAATGACCCTGGTGGACGTCGGGCGCGCCTCCGCCAATGTCCACGTCGGCTGTTTCGACGTTTGAAAAAGTGAAGGTGGACCCGCGTACGCCCGTTGCTGTCAACGTTCGCGGCGTGGGTAGCATCTTGAACTAGACAATAAGGCGATCGAAACCGAAGATCTGGAAGCGCTCCCCGCGGAATTGGAACGGGCAAACGATCCCCAAGGACCGCTAAGGGAGTCGGCGAAGCAAAGTGTTGAAACGACTTAGCATCTAGCCGGATCGTACTAGTCAGAACGGCGTTTTCTGGCTATGGACACCTTACAGCGAAGTCGTGAAACTAGGATTGAAATGGGCGCAACACATCACGGATGGTGGCAGCGATTCTGGTCGAATTGGAAAGTCCGCCAGGAGCTGCGTCGCTTGTGTCAGCGCCCCCCGCACCATTTACATTAGCCCCGCTGCGGTCGCGCGACCGCGATGAAATCTATCATAAGAAGGCTGAATCGCCTGCAGAGCGTTGCTGCATCCATCGATCGTGATCTCAGCATGGCGCAGTAGATCCAAGAGCAGAGGCGGCGTCGCTTGGAGGCAAATGGCCAACCTTTTGAAGCCCCACCGCCAGTCGACTACACCGGCTGTCGCACGGTCGCAGATCATATCTTGCGGCCCCGGCAAGCGTGCATGAAACGATCGCATCTCTACAGTTCAGTCTCTTGGGTGCGCTAAGGCTTCCATGACCAGAAGTCTCTATCGACGATTGGAGCGGTTGGAGGAACAGGAAGTACCAAAATGGGAGCGCCGAGCAATCCAGGTCGTGTTTGTCGGTTCTGATGGCTCGGAGGAAATGGGTCCACGCATCGAGCTCCGTCCTTACCGCGCGCAGGATCCTCCAAACTACGCACGAGGGCAACGACTGTCACCGCCAGATCACTATCGATAATAGTAGATAACGGTCGACAATCTACCGCCCGCAGCAGGTCCACGTGTCCACGATTATAAAGCGGAATGGAAAGATAGCCGGCAAATCGAGCGTGGTCCGGCCACCCATTAAGAAAAAGGATTGAACCATCAGATCCCAGCACTTCTTCTCGAGCGACGCAGTCGCGGATTTCACTACGATCTTCGTGTTGGCACCATACTTCGGCTCGAGGTGCGAATATTCGGCGACCTTTGGAACTCGTCAACGCCCATCAAGGGAGTGCGAAAACGTACACGGCATTGTGTCCCGTCGGAGGCTTCAGCTGCGCCTCCCGGGCCAAGCCCGGCGCCGCCAGATTATCTCCAGTGAACACGGCCACAAATTGCTTTCCCGCCACTGCATATGTAATGGTGGACACGGTAATCGGCCCCCCCAAGATCGACTCCCACAACTGTTTTCCGGTCCGCGCATCAAAGGCGCGGAAGCGGCGGTTCACGTCTCCGTTGAAAACTAAGTCCCCAGCCGTCGCCAGAACCGAGCCGGTAGAGCCCGCACGACCCACATTGAAGCGCAGCATCTCGCCAGTCTCCATGTCGATTTTCGCGATGCCTGCGAACTCGTCCAGCTTTCCGCCCGGCCGCGGAACGCCGAAGCGCCGCTCGCCCCCTTGGGGTCCGGCGGAAGTCATGTCGAGACAGTTGTCCACATACGGCACGTACAGTGAATTGGTGGAGGGGCTGTAGGCTGTCGGATAGTAGCCGCGAGTGTTCCAAAAGCAGATCACGTGATGCATCCCTGGTTCCGTGAAGAAGAGGGAATCGTTGATGAACGTCTTGCCGGTCTTGGGATCGATATTCTTCAACACGAAGTTGGGCACGTCGAATGGGAAGGGAGTGGCCCACAGGAACTGACCCGTGCCGCGATCCAGCGAAAATACGCCGCCGCCCTCGCCAACCATCACCGCGACGTCATGCTCCTGCCCCTTAGGGATTTCCGGATTCGCCCACTTAACGAATTTGGAATCCGGATTGATTTTGGTGTGCAGCAGGATGCGCTCATGCGTGTAGTCTTCATCCCAATCGTCGCCCGGGAGATGCTGGTAGTACCAAGCCAGCTTGCCCGTATCGGGGTGGATCGCGAGGGTGGAATTACTATAGAGGTCGGCCGGGGCTTCGCGAGCGATCGCATCGACTTTCCCTTGATGTCGGACTACACGCGTGTTCGGCGTTGGATTAGCAACGCCCCAATACAACAGCTTGCGCACGGGGTCATAGGTGCCTGGCAATCCCCAGGTGGATGCCGTCCGCTTGTCCTCCGGAGCCCCGCCCCAACTCGCGTCGCCAGGATCGCCCGCCCCAGCCGCCGTATAGAATTTCCACACCTCCTTACCGGTTTTAGCTTCATGCGCGGCAATGTAACAGTTCGCCCGGAGGCCGTTGCAGGTGCCTGCCGAAATGGCCATGCCATCCACCACGATCGACCCCGAAGTGTGGCCCCGCGTGTCCGTCTTCGCCTCCCATCGCCGCTCCCCCGTGCGGGCGTCCAGCCCAACGACGAAGCTATCCGGAGCGGTGTAGACGATCACGTCGTCGTAGATTGAAAGCGTCTTGGCGCGAGACTGGCTTGCGATATTCGCCGGTACTTCGCGCTTGTACTGCCAGAGAAGCTCGCCATCCGTCGCATCCAACGCGAGGATGGTGGCGCTAGGACCCAACACATACATAACGCCGTTGTGGACCAGGGGAATGGATTCGAGCGTGCCCGTGCCGATCCCGCGCGTCCACGCAGTTCGAAGTTGCGCCACGTTCCCCGTATTAATCTGATTAAGCGGGCTGAAGCGCTGCCCATCATACGTCCGGCTGAACATCAACCAATCGCCGGCCGGCGGGTTCAGTAACATCTCCGTGGTGACGGGAGTATAGTTCTTGACTTGAGCAGCCGCGCCGAAAGCGCCAAATGCCAAAACCAAAACGATCTTACTCATGCAGTTCTCCTGTGGGCCTCAAGACGCGATGGAACCTGGACAACCCGTTTGAACGCGATGTTTTATTCACATTTCCATCAGAACGAGAATCGCGCCACCAGTTGACCTTGGCGGGGGGCACTGAAAACCGCCGCGGTATTTATGTAGCCGAAACCGGCGATGGTAGCCCCGGCGGTAGTCTTGGATTGGGTGGCGAGCGCGTTCGTTGCCGTCGGATTGGTCGCCTCGGTACGATTGAACACGTTGGTGAATTCCGCGCGCACCTGGAAACTGGCCCGCTCCTTGATGCGGAAGTTCCGGCCCAGACTCAGATTTTCCACCGGACGCCGTTGATAACGGTAATCGTTGTAATATGCGGCAGCCGTTCCCCACTGGCCGGCGGCGGGATTTGACCATGCAGCCGGGTTCAGCACAAACGTCTTATTCGGATCGAAACAGTGGCAGTTGAGATCCTGCGTGAACAACGGGACTCCAGGCACCCTGTTGAATAGCGTGCCCTGGAACAGGTAAGTTGCCAGACTGTTCGTGGAACTGGGCGCTGCGATGGGCAGACCGCTTGCATACCGCAACAGAGCGCCGATCTGCCAGTCGCGCGCGAGCCAGGAAACAGCCTTGAGGCCGGCGCCGCTCCTGCTCCATCTCGGCGTTGTGTAGGAGCCCGAGATTACAAACTGGAAGGGTTGGTCGTACGATGATAGCGCCTTTTGGTTGCGCCGATTGAATACGTCATTGACCACCACTCCGCCTCCGCGACCGAAGTCGTCCTCCACGCCGCTCGTGAGCTGTTTGGCCCACGTAAAGGCGGACCCGAACTCCAACCCGTGGGTGAGACGTTTGGTGGCCTTCAACTGAAGCGATTCATACCAGGTGTCCCCGATCGGCACCCAGTGCCAGTTGGCGAGGTTGCCATACTGCGGGAAAGGCCGCAAGGTCTGTGCCACGGTGGCCGTTGTCGGGAAACCCGCATAGGGGGAGAAGAAACCGCGCGCCGACGCGTTGCCGGAGCTGATGGGCGAAGCGAGCAGCGTGCGGTCAGTGGCGCTGTTCAGATCCAGCCCGCTCTTCGTCAATTGCTGCGGTGTAAGGCAGTTGGGGCAGATTAGCCCACCCGAATTCCACCAAACTCCGCGATTGCCAACGTAGGTTGCCTCCACAACCAGGTTGCGCATCACTTCACGCTGCACGCCCATACTCCACTGAAGCTGCCGCGCCGGACGACCGGCATTCTGATCCTGCTGTTGCGGCGCAGAACCGAGCACGCCGGGGAATAATCCTTGGCCTGGATCGAAATTCGGGAACGTGAGCTTGTACGGCATACCGTTACGCGTCAGATATGCGGGGTCTCCGTAGGAAGCAGTTGTATAAGCGTACTGCGAAACCGATGACAGACCTAGATTATTGTTGTCGGTTTTGTAATACGATACGCCGCCGCCTACGCGCAGCACGGTCTTGGGTGTGATCTGATAGGCCACGCCCGCGCGAGGTCCGAAGGCAAAAGGATAGTTTTTGGAGTAGCTGCAATTGCAGCGCCCGCCGCCACTACCCTCACCGATGATCGCGCCCAGTCTGCCGCCCGCGTTGGGGTTAGGAGTGGAAGGCGAGAAGATCAGGTAGTAGCCATTGCCGTCCTGCAGGTATGTGGAAAAGTCGTAACGCAGGCCATAATCGATTGTCAGCTTGTGCGTTACTTTCCAGGAATCCTGAGCAAATCCCGAGATCGAATGGGCGCCCATATGGTTCACCACCGGAACGGCGTTGAATCCGTTGTCGACGGCACCCAACAGGAAGCTGGCGTAGCTGTAGCCCACAGTGGAAGCCAAACTCACGCCGCTCAGCGCTGGTAGTCCGGTTTCGTTCGGACTGTAGGTTAGCCAGCCGTTGGTGTATGTCTCCTGGAACATCTGATATCCGTTCACCATGTATTCTCCGCCGAATTTCAAGGTGTGATTGTTGCGGACCCAGGTCAGACTGGTGTTACCGGTTGGCTTGCGATAAATCAGATGGATCTGGTTGCCGGGTCCCATGCCGGCGGCCATACCGCCCTGCGCGCCGCTTAAACCCCCGATGACCGGGAACAGTGTGGAATAAGTTCCCGTGAAGCCGAGTTGCTGCACCGAGTCGAATCGATCGCTGTGGTCGTTGATGTGCGTGGTTACGTACCCCACCCCGAAGTGCAGCAGTAAAGTTGGCGTGATCGTTTGATCGAAATTCACGCGATAAGTATTCGAGTTGACGAGCCTCGGCTGACTGCTCCGGATGGGCGCCGGCATCACGCCGTTGTTAGGGTTCTCCTGCCGGTTGAGCGACCAGAATCCCGATATCTTGGTTCTCGAACTCACCTGGTAGTCGATCTTCGTCGACGGAATCAGCGTGTATTTAGGGTTCGTGAAGGTCGGCAGATAGTTATTGGTCAACTGGCTCGCCGCGGGACCGAGCGGCAAGGGAATCAGGTTTTGAATCTTGGTGGCCACCGAATCGAGATTTGTCGAAGGAATGACGTTTTGGTCATAGGGATTCCGATAGCGCAGTCCGTTCGAAATAAAATCGCTATTTGGATCGTAGACCGTATTTTCCAGGATGGCTCTACCCAATCCGTCCGTGCCAAGGTTGCGCCCGGTGAGAGCCTTGCTGAAATCACCGGCGCGGTACGCCAGAGTTGGAACCGTCGTTGAAACGTTATTGGTGACCGTGGTTTCGCCGTAGTGTTCAAAATTAAAGAAGAAGAAAGCCTTGTTGTGGCCGTTATACAGCTTGGGGAGGATGACCGGACCGCCCAGCGAGAATCCCCAATCGTTCCGGCGCTGCCGTGGACGCAGCAGACGTCCGCTGCCGTCATTGGTGAACGGCGTCCCCGCGTTCAGGAACTCATTCACGAAGTAGTCGAATGCGCCCCCGTGGAACTGATTGGTGCCCGATCGCATCGTAATGTTGAAGAGTCCACCCCCCGCCTGGCCAAGCTCTGCCGCGTAGTTGCTGGTCTGCACGGCGAACTCCTGCATCGCATCGACGCTGCCTTGGGTCTGGGATTGCGCCGAGTACCACCCGTTGGTTGCGTCCTGGCCTTCGATGCGCATCGCCTGCGTATTTGCGGGAAGACCATTGACGCGGATCGCAACGTCCGGGCTGTACGTGGTTCCCGGAAGTAATTGCACCACAGCGTACGGATTACGGATTCCGGAAGAGCCTGCGCTCGAACCGATACCCATGACCGGCAGGTTGTTCATGGTGGCGGTGGTCACCGTGTGGCTAAGTTCTCCGCTCTCGGTTTTGAGCAGCGCCGCCGTTTCCGTGACCGTCACGGAATCCGTATTCGAACCCACTTCGAGCCCGACATCCACGCGATAGGTTTCAGCGACGTTCACCTGAATGTTGGTGCGAACAAACTTCTTGAATCCTGGCACTGTCACCGTTAGTTCGTACTTGCCGGCGGGCAACTGCGTCAATGTGTAGTTTCCCGTTCCCGAAGTTCCGGCCTGATAAATCGCTCCCGTTTCAACGTTTCTGATTTCAACCGGAGCACTCGGGATCATTGCGCCGGAGGCATCGGCAACTGTGCCAGTGATGGTGCCGCGGTCGCTCTGCGCGAACGTGGATAGGGCAAAAAAGCACGCACAAACAGACAGCAAGAGTATCCGCATTGAAACTGACCTCCTCACTGGATCGACATGCGGTCTGACTCTATACGTTGGCGGGCAAGCCGTCAAGGGGGGCATTTGCGGAAGCGTATCCGGCCATCATCTTTACCCGGGTCGCGCGTGACGCTAATGGTATGGTCCGCCGCAGGAACGCTGCTCGGGGACTCACCGCCGGGAAACGAGTCGTCTCGTGCCTCGGCTACACCGCCCGCCGCCCTATTGGGCGAGCGACGGGCGGCTCCGCCGGGAACGAGACTCAAGGAGGACTTTTGCCTTCGGCCTAGAGCAGCTCGCGTCGCCAACATAAACCCAAGGACCCTGTATCGATGGATGAAGGATCCGGAGTTCGATGCCGCCTATCGAAAGACCAAGCGCGCGGCCTTTGGTCAGTCGATTGCCCGACTGGATTACTTATCCAGTGCGGCTGTTTCGACTCTGGGGAAAATCATGCTCGACTCTACGACACCACCGGCTACCAGAGTAAGAGCTGCGGACAGCATGTTGGACCACACGGCTAAGGCGATTGAGATTGACGATATCGAAGCTCGCGTTAGCGATTTGGAACGGGCCGCAGATAAGGCAACCGGCAGCAAATGAGAGCGATTACTAGCAGACTGGAACGTTTGGAAACTATGCGTGCGACTATCTCGCCAGGGCCGACGCCAGCTGACTTAATCTGGGAAAGTCGACGGCGTCGCCTGAAGGCAAGTGGCCAACCTGTTGAAATCCTGCCGCCAGTAGACTACACCGGGTGTCGTACGATCGCAGAGCGCATTTCGCGGGCACGCCAGGCTTGCATGAAACGTCAGCTCCTGAACCAAGATGATTAACAGGACACTCGCCCGCCGGTTGGAACAGCTCGAAAGTTGCATGCAGCCCCATGACGCTCCTCGGACTTGCATAAGGATCCATTCCATATCTCCTCACGGGGAAGTGGTCAGCACCCGCGTGATCAAGCCGGGGCAGGTTCAATGGAAGGCGCCACCTAAGCGATTTCGTCCCTACTATGCACATCTTTCGGGACGCGAAAGGCGCGGGTGACCAGAAAAACTGTATCGGCGCTTGGAGCATCTGGAGGAACTGAGAACGCCCGCGGAAAATCCAAAGATATGGCAAGTGGTTTACATTGATTCCGACGGCACGAGAGAGCTAGGCCCGCGCATTGAACTCCCTCCGAGCCGACCCATTCACGGGCACTGGCGAGGAGCCAATCGGCCTCGGCGGTGCTAGCCAACTCACTGCCGATAATGCCAATTAACGGCCGACTATCGCACACCGCCGCAGTTGAGACGGGCGGTCTCGGGACCAGCCTGAAGTCCTTGCTTTAGGCTGTAACGGTATCCCGGAAATATCGATCATATCCCTTTGCTGAGGAGTGGAGAAATATTCTCCGAGAGGTTTCAAGAGCCCCATGTTGGAGTTAGGCGGGCCGTAACGTTCAATGGCTTAGTCGCCGATAAAACTTTAGACTGGCCCTGTCGCCGATAGTACCTTAGCCCTCGAGGTTTTATGCAATCGGCTCAGCCACGGCGAAATGCCCCAACCCCTAATCCATGGATGGCGTACAGCGTCCTCGCAGGCACTTTTGTGTTCGCGGGAGTGTATGAATTTCTCCGCCTAGACGCAGACGGCCGGGTTCACCCAGTGGTTTTGGCGCTTCGGCTATTTCAGACGACCGTTGAAGTCGGGGCCAGCTTCTATGCGTTCGCGGCGGTCTTCAGCGCCATCGCATATTTCTTCATCACGGAGGAAGAGCCGGCCCAGGAACTGGTGTCACCACCGCCCCCGATCGGTATTCTTTCCCTCTGCTGTGATGATTTCGATCGCTCGGCGATCGAGAGCCTCCTTCAACTGGAATACCGGGGGAAGGTCTACCTGATCATCCATGACGATTCCCAATCGCGCGAATCACAGGCAGAGGTGAACAGCATCGTGGAACATCTCCGGCGGTCGACGCAGTTCGAGGTCAGACTCCTGCGGCGTCCCCAGAAACAGGGGGGGAAG
>Ga0157375_10001354_pt1 | contig 21161 bp, 19 predicted proteins | sample M35metaG_FD_115311 | JGI IMG/M metagenome (GOLD analysis project Ga0157375, IMG submission 115311) | Miscanthus rhizosphere microbial communities from Kellogg Biological Station, Michigan, USA - M3-5 metaG | ecosystem: Host-associated > Plants > Roots > Rhizosphere > Soil | place: USA: Michigan... | reverse complement strand
GCGGGAGCGGTGCCGAATTGGCCGAGGTTCGTCACACCGAGCCCGATGTCCCAGTGCGGCGTCGTCGTCCACCACTGCCCGAGCGCAGCGCGGCGGGAGGAGCGCGCGAGCGACTGGTTGAGCCCCTTCGCGATGAAGACCGCGCCCTGGCCGCGCGTCAGCGGATCGTCGGGGGAGAACGTCGTCGCGGAGGTTCCGGCGGTGATGCCGAGGTAGTAGAGCTCGAGGACGTACGGACAGAACCCCGGCGTGACGTCGGTGAAGGGGCCGCATTGGTCCTGGACGATGCGTGCGGCGCCGCCGGCGAGGAGGGCGGCGAGGAAGACAGCTGGGATGGTCAGTCTCTTCATCAAAACCTCGCGAGCTGAGACGTATTCGGGATGGTTACCCAGAAGTTGATCCCATCGCTCGCGGCGCCAAAGGGCGAGGCTCCCGGCCCGGCTGCTGGAAAGTACCCCAGCGGTGAAAAATCCGCCGCGCGCCAGAGAGACACGCCGCCATCGGATTCTGCGACCAGTATGCGACTGCCATCGAAGGCGATGCCACCCGGATGGCCGAGGCCGTTGCCGCTCAAGGTGGCCAGGATCGAGCCCGTGGCCGCCGAGACCACGGTCAGCGTCCCGGCGACGCTGTCGACCCAGATGTTCGCGCCGTCGAACACGAGATAGTCGGGTCCCGTGGCCAGCGGGACCTCCTGGATCACCGCGCCCACCGGGTCGACTTTCTTCAAGCTGACGCTGGCGCTGTCGGCGAACCAGATGTTCTGCCCGTCGTAGAGAATGCCGATTGGATCGCCCACGTTCGCGGCGATCGTGTCGGTTGCCCACGGATAGGTCGCGCCGGTGTGAACGATGGTGAGAGAGCCCGAGTCCGAGAAGTTGGGGGCGTTCGCCAGCCAAAGGTTCGCTCCGTCGAAGGCGATCGCGCGAGCGCTGCCCGGTAGCGGGTCGGCCGCGAGCGTCACTGCGCCCGCCGGCTGGGAAGGATCGAGGACGTAGAGTCTGCCGGCGAGGCTCTTTTCCTGCGTCGTCCCGGTCACGAACACCCGCCCCATCGCCGCGAGGACGCCGAACGCGCCTTCGGCACCCGTCCAGGTCTCGAGGAGTTTGCCGTCGCCCGCTCGCACTCGCGAGACGGACGAGTCTGTGAAGTTTGCCGTCCAGACGTCTTGGCCGTCACAAACTATGAAGAGGGGAGTCACGCCCACGGTCGTCACCGCCGAGCCCCAGCTCGGCGTCGTCGTCCACCACTGCCCGAGTGCCGCGCGGCGGGAGGAGCGCACGAGTGCCTGGTTGAGGCCCTTCGCGATGAACACCGCGCCCTGGCCGCGCGTCAGCGGATCGTCGGGCGAGAACGTCGTCGCGGAGGTGCCGGCGGTGATGCCGAGGTAGTAGAGCTCGAGGATGAACGGACAGAACCCGGGCGTGACGTCGGTGAACGGGCCGCACTGGTCCTGGACGATCCCGGCCCCGGAGCCGGCGAGCACCGCGGCGAGGGCAATCGGAACGAGAAGGATCTTCATTGCCGTCTCCTCAGAGTCGCAGGAGCTCGCCCAGGTCGACCATGGCGATCCAGAAGTTAATGCCGTCGCTGCAGATCCCCCGAGGCACCGCCGTGGGCGCCCGACTCGACGACACGGAACCGATCGGTGAGAGCGTCGCGGCGTCGAAGAAGAACACGCCTCCGACACCCGCGGAGACGTCGCTCGACACGATCGCGACACGCCGGCCGTCGAAGGCCGTCGCAAACGCGCGGGGAACAGTGACGGTCCCGATGATCTGGGCGTCCGACGTGCGCACGACGGCGACCGAGCCCGTCAGCGAGGGAACCCACAGGCTCGATCCGTCGAAGGTCATCCACTGCGGACCGATTCCGGTACGAAGGCTCCGGACGATGTTGCCGGAGCCGTCGAGCTCGTCGAGCTGCCCAAGGTCGTCCTCGCCGCCCGCGTAGTCCGAGACCCAGATGTTCGCTCCGTCGAACGCCAGCGACGCCGGATAGCTGAATCCCGGGATCGTCTGGACGGACCAGGGAAGCGAAGCCCCCGGCGTGAAGATCGAAACCGTTCCATCGCCATTGCCGCTCCAGAGCCGGGACCCGTCGAAAGCGAGCCCGAGAGGAAGCGCCGCGAAGTTCGTCGCGACCACGGTGACGGCTCCAGCGGGTTGCGAAGGGTCGATCATGTAGAGCGCGCCGGGGTCGGAATTGCCCGTCACGAACACGCGGCCCATCGCGACTAGGACGCTGTACGCCGAATCGGCGCCGGTCCACGTCTCGAGGACGCGTCCGTCGCTGGCTCGGACGCGCGACACGGTGCCGCTCTGATTGTTCGTCACCCACACGTCCGATCCGTCGGCGGCGACGAAGCTCGGCCCCGAGCCGACCGGCGTGACGCCGGCGAGGTCGAGCAGGTCGATTCCGGGGGACTGGTCGTTGCGAACCGTCCACCACTGCCCGAGCGCGGCCCGTCGCGAGGAGCGCGCGAGCGACTGGTTGAGTCCCTTCGCGATGAAGACCGCGCCCTGGCCGCGCGTCAGCGGATCGTCGGGCGAGAACGTCGTCGCGGAGGTGCCGGCGGTGATGCCGAGGTAGTAGAGCTCGAGGATGTACGGACAGAACCCCGGCGTGACGTCGGTGAAGGGTCCGCACTGGTCCTGGACGATCCGAGCGGCGCCGCCGGCGAAGAGGGCGGCGAGGAGAGCGGGAATGGTCAACAACTTCTTCATCAGAACCGCGCGAGTTGATTGGTTGCACCCAGGGCGATCCAGAAGTTGACGCCGTCGCTCGCCACGCCCCGTGGCTCGGCGCCCGGAAGCGTGGAAATGCTGCCCAGTGGAGCGAGATCCGCGGCGCGCCAGAGCGAGACCGAGTTTCCGTCGACGTTCGTGACGAGGATTCTCTGACCGTCGAAGGCTGCCGAGAGCGGACTGACCAGGCCGTTTCCGGTCAACGTCTGCAGGAGCACGCCAGTCGCCGCCTGAATGACGACGACGCCGTCGTTTCCAGTTATGACGGGGACCCAGAGGTTCGCGCCGTCGAACACCATGCCCTCGGGTGTTCCTCCGACGGGAATCGTGGCGGCGATCGAGCCGTCGGCGTTCAGCTTGAGAACGCTCGCGGCGGGCTGGTCCGAGATCCAGATGCTCGACCCGTCGAAGAAGATGTCGTTCGGGCCGACCACAGGCACGTCAACCGTTTGAACCGGCCAGGGAGTCGTGGCGCTCGGCGTCACCTGGAATAGGTGTCCCGTCGCATCCGTGATCCAGAATTTCTCGCCGTCGAATGCCAGGCTCGTCGAGGATGCGGTGACCAACGTGGCGACCGTTGTCGCGGAGCCGGCCGGCTGGGAGGGATCCATCATGTAGAGGTTGCCATCTCCGGTCGTGAAGACGCGTCCCATGGCAACCACGACTGCTGTTCGCGGCCCGATGCCAAGGCAATTCGTCCAGGTCTCGAGGAGGCGGCCGTCGCTCGCCCGCACACGAGCGAGGCTCGCGTCGACGAGGTTCAGAACCCACACGTCCTGACCGTCGGCCTGGACGGAGACAGGTGTGCTGCCCACGGATGTGAGGCCGAGCGCTTGGCCGCTCTGCGTCGTCCACCACTGCCCGAGCGCGGCGCGGCGGGAGGAGCGGGCGAGCGACTGATTCAAGCCCTTCGCGATGAAGACGGCGCCCTGGCCGCGGGTGAGCGGGTCGTCGGGCGAGAACGTCGTCGCGGAGGTGCCGGCGGTGACGCCGAGGTAGTAGAGCTCGAGGACGTACGGACAGAGCCCCGGCGTCACGTCGGTGAAGGGGCCGCACTGGTCCTGGACGACGCGTGCCGCGCCACCGGCGAGAAGGGCGCAGAGAACCACGGGAACGAGAAGGAGGGGTCGACCCGGGGACCGGATCCCCATTTGCGTCCTCCCGAGAAGTTGGGAGAAGCATATTGCCCGGCCTAGGGGCGTCCCAGCAAAAATGAGCTAGGCGAGCTCCCACCGCCTCGCGACTCGCCGGGCGATCAGGAAGAAGAGCGCTCCCAGCCCCGTCAGGACAAGCACTTGCGGCCAGAGGTGCCAGAGCGGCTCGTCCCGCCAGAAGATCTTCTGGAAGCCGTCCAGGGCCCAGGCGTTGATCGTGATGAGCCCGAACTTCTGCATCCCCTCCGGCATCAGGAACCGCGGGTAGAGGCTCCCGCCGAGCGCCGACATGACGAGGATCGAGAGGTTCGCCACCGCCACGAGCTGCATGCGCGAGCGGCAGACCGACGCGAGCAGGAGGCCGAAGGTCGACGCGGCGATCGCGGTCGCGACGGTCATGATCAGGAATCCCGGGAAGTGCTGCGGGGTGAACAGCTCGATGCCGAAGAGCAGCGCGCCCCAGCCGAACATCAGGAACAGCTGTACGATCCCGACACCCGCCAGGTAGAGGAGCTTGCCGAGCAGGAGGCGCGTCATCGAGACGCGCGTCGCGAGGATGCGGTCGAGCGTGCCGCTCTCGGCCTCCTCGATCAGCGCGCCGCCGGCGCCGGTCGCGGAGAAGAGGAGGAACATCACGCCGAGCCCGGCCGCGTAGAACGTCACGGTCGGGTTGCGCTTCTTCTCGCCGACGATGTCGCGGACGTCCACCGCGACGATCCCGGCCTGTCCCCCGGAGGCCGCCGCCGGAGTCCTAGTCACGGAGCCCGGCGCGCTCTCGCGGTCGATTGCGCCGAGGACCTTCTCCATGTTCGCCTTCTGCTCGGGCGTCAAGCCGCCGCTCCAGCGGTCGACCTCCTCCATGCCCGTGCGCGCGAGCGACGCCGGCATCGACGTCATCGCGACCTTCTGGATCAATCCGAAGACGACCTGGGGCGCGATCGGATCGGAGCTGTCGGAGAGGAGCCGGAGCGCGACGCGCTCGTTCCCCGGCCCGAACGACAGCGGCCGCGCGCCGAACCCCTTGGGGATGACGAGCGCGACCGGGACGTCGCCCTTGCGCACCGCCTGCTCCGCCGTCGCCGCCGTGTACGCCGGACCCGCCGGGTGCTCCTCCGCGTCCTTGTCGCCCGGCTTCAGCGAGACCGCGAGTCCGGCCTCCGCCCGGAGGCCCGCGACGAAGCGCCGCGACCCGGCCGACTGGTCCTCGTCCACGACGACGAGGTTGACCCTGCGCGTGGTCGCGCGGCCGCTGCCCGCGAAGATGCCCGCGAAGATCGAGAAGAACGCCACCGGCAGGACGAACGCCAACACGAACGCCGCGCGGTCGCGGCGCAGGTTCATGAGCCGGTTCCAGGCGACGGCGAGAATCATTCGCGCAGCTCCCGTCCCGTCAGCTGGAGGAAGACCTGCTCGAGCGTCGGACTCTTGAGCGTCAGGTCCCGGACGCCGACGTGGCCGGCGTGCAGGAGCTCGAGGAGCTGGCGGATCTGCGTCGCCGGGTCCTCGACCGACGCCTGGAGGCGATCCCCCTCGCCGTCCCCGAGTAGAGTCGCGCCCGCTCGCGACAGCCTCTCTCGGATTTCCGACGGGATCGGCGCCGTCGTGTCGATCGTGAGCGCCTGCTTCGCGCCCACCGACTTCCGGATCAGCTCCTCCGTGGTGCCGGACGCGATGATCCGGCCGTTGTCGATGATCGCGATGCGGTCGCAGAGACGCTCCGCCTCCTCCATGTAGTGGGTGGTGTAGAGGATCGACACCCCTCCCGCCTTGAGCTCGCCGATCATGGCGTAGATCCGCTCGCGCGACTGCGGGTCCACGCCGACGGTGGGCTCGTCGAGGAGGAGGACGCGCGGTTCGTGGATCGTCCCCGCCGCGATGTTGAGGCGCCGCTTCATGCCGCCGGAGAGGCGGTCGGTCTTGTCCTCGGCGCGGTCGGAGAGGCCGATCCAATCCAGGCTCTTGCGGATGCCGGCGTCGAGCGCGCCGCCCGCGAGGCCCTGGTAGCGCCCGAAGGTCCAGAGGTTCTCCCGCGCGGAGAGCAGGGGATAGAGCGCGATCTCCTGCGGAACCCAGCCGCGCACGGCCCGCGCCGAGTCGTCCTCCGGCGACAGCCCGAGGATCGAGAGCGAGCCGCCGTCCGGGACGACGCGCCCGGCGACGCTGCGCACGAGCGTCGTCTTGCCCGCGCCGTTCGGGCCGAGCAGCCCGAGCGTCTCGCCCGGCGAGAGGTCCAGGGTCACGCCGTCGAGAGCCTTTCGGCCGTCGAAGCTCTTGGAGAGGTCGCGAATCGCGAGAGGCAGCGCCGTCGCCGACATGGCTCGGCGGGCATCCTCTCCCGCAGCCCGACGAAAGTCCAGCGCGTGCGCGAAATCCCTTGGCCGTCCGGCGGAACTGAGTTAATCTGCGCCGTTTCCCCGGATGGAGCTATGAATTTCGCGACGTTCGTGCTCCTGGTCCTCGCCGGAGGACTGGGAATGCTCCTGTCGTTCGCACAGGCGCGTTCGCGCGCGGTCTTCCACGAGGACGGGTTCACCGATCCGGGCCGGCGCGCCGCCGCGTTCGCGCTGCTCGCGGCCGTGCTGGTCCTGACGGTCGCGATCCCCTTCGCCGCGGGCACCGCGGGAACGAAGCCGGAGGTGCGGCAGCTCTCGCTCGTCTCCGTGTTCGCCGTGCACGCGATCCTGATCTTCTTCCTGGCGTGCTACTACGCGCTCTCGGGTAGACGCTCGCTCTCCGAGTTCTTGAGGCTCCGCAGCGAGCGCCCGGCGGCCGATCTGTCCGCGGGCGTCGTCATCGGCGTGCTCGGCTGGGTGCTGACGATTCTGACGGCGACGGCGATCGTCCTCTTCTGGTACCTGCTCTCGCGGCACACGCCGGCGGAGGCGGGGGGGCCGTCGATCTCGCCGATGATCGTCTGGCTCGTCTCGCGCCCGCTCTGGTTTCGGATCGCGATCGTGGTGTCGGCGATGGTGGTGGAGGAGCTCTTCTTCCGTTCGTTCCTGCAGCCCCGCGTCGGGCCGGTGGCCGCCACCCTCATGTTCACGGCGGCGCACGGCGTGTACGGGCAGCCCCTCATGCTGGTCGGAATCCTGGTCATCTCGACGGTTCTGTCGCTGACCTTCGCGCGCTACCGCAACGTGCTGCCCTGCATCGTGGCGCACGGCGTCTTCGACTCGATCCAGATGTTCGTCGTCATCCCCCTGCTGATCAAGCAGATCCCCAACCTCTAGGCTCCGCGCCGGCCCGAGGCCTCGGGGCTGGTAAAATCCTGCATGCATTCCCCGCGGTGGCTCGTCCCGGCCGGCCCCCGTGCGCGCGCGCGCCGGAGCGGCGCCGTTTCGATCGCCCGGATCGCCGGACTCCTCGCCGCCGCGGCCCTGCTCGGATCCGTGCCCGCGCGAGCCCTCGATCCGCACAAGGCGATCACGCAGTACGCGCACCAGGTCTGGAAGACCGACCAGGGCCTGCCGCAGAACTCGATCCAGGCGATCCTCCAGACCCGCGACGGCTACATCTGGCTGGGAACCGAGCGCGGGCTCGTCCGCTTCGACGGCGTCCAGTTCACCGTCTTCGACAAGGGCAACTCGCCGGGCCTCCTGAACAGCAACGCCCAGGCCCTCTACCAGGACCGCGACGGCGCGCTCTGGGTCGGGACCTGGGGCGGCCTGCACCGCTACAAGGACGGCGCGTTCACCGCCTTCACGACCCGCGACGGACTCGGCAACAACCGCGTCCTCTCGATCTGCGAGGACCGTGACGGCGTGCTCTGGGTCGGCACCGGCGGCGGCGGCCTCTCGCGGCTCGACCGCAACGGGAAGATCACGACCCTCGGCAGGAAGGACGGGCTCTCGAACGACCGGATCTGGCAGATGGCCGTGGACCACGCCGGGAACCTGTGGATCGGAACCGACGGAGGCGGGCTCGATCGCCTGCGCGACGGAAGGGTCACGGTCTACGGCCGGAAGGAAGGCGTTCCCGGCGAGAGCGTCCAGTCGGTCTTCGTCGACAGCCGCAACGACGTGTGGATCGGCACCGACGGCGGCGGCCTCGCGCGCTATCGCGACGGACGCTTCACGACGTTTCGCGCGAAGGACGGCCTGGGGAGCGACACGATCTCGTCGATCCAGGAGGACCGCGACGGCAACCTCTGGTTCGGCACGCAGGGCGGCGGCATCGTGCGCCTGACCGAGGGCGTCTTCTCCCGGTTCTCGCCGGCCGAGGGCCTCTCCGACGACACGGTGCTGTCGATCTGCGAGGACCGCGAGGGCAGCCTCTGGCTCGGGACAGTGACGGGCGGCCTCGACCGGTTCAAGGACGGCAAGTTCACCGCGTACACGTCGAAGGAGGGCCTCTCGAACGACCGCGTCCGCACGATCTACGAAGACCGGGAGGGCGGGGTCTGGCTGGGCACGCGCGGCTCCGGCGTGACGCGCTTCCACAACGGCGCCTTCACGACGTTCTCCTCGAAGAACGGCCTCTCCGGCGACTTCGTGCGCTCCGTCTACGAGGACGGCCAGGGCCGGCTCTGGGTCGGGACGTGGGGAGACGGGCTCGACCGGCTGCAGGGCGGCGCGTTCAAGGCGTTCCACGAGAAGGACGGCCTGCCGAGCGACATCGTGCGTTGCCTCTACCGCGACCGCGCGGGGACGCTCTGGGTGGGCACCGACGCGGGCGGGCTGGTGGAGGTTCGCGACGGCGGCTTCAAGGTTCACGGCGTCCGCGAAGGGCTCTCCGCGCTCACGGTGCTCGCGATCCTCGAGGACCGCGAGGGCGCCCTGTGGGTGGGGACCGAGGGCGGCGGCCTCGACCGCTACGTCGGCGGCCGGTTCACGGCGTACACGGCGAAGGACGGCCTCGCCGACGACACCGTGCTCGCCCTCTACGAGGACGCGGACGGCTGCCTCTGGATCGGGACCGACGGCGGCGGGCTCGGACGGCTGAAGGACGGACGGTTCACGCGCTTCACCCGCAAGGACGGGCTCTTCGACGACGCCCAGTACGCGATCCTCGAGGACGGGCGCGGCAACCTGTGGATGAGCAGCAGCCGCGGGATCTTCTCGGTCCGCCGGCAGGACCTCGAGGACTTCGCCGAGAAGAAGGCCGACGGTTTCAACTCGGTCGCGTTCGGGCGCGCCGACGGCATGCGGTCGGCGGAGTGCAGCGGTTTCACGCAGCCCGCGGCCTGGAAGACCCACGACGGCAGGCTCTGGTTCCCGACGATCGAAGGCGCCGTCGTCATCGACCCCGACCACATCAAGACGAACATGATCGCTCCGCCCGTCGTCATCGAGCGCGCGGTGGTCGACCACCGGGAGCTGCCGCGCCTGGCGCGCCTCGACCTCGCGCTCGAACGCGGAGAGCTCGAGTTCCACTACACGGCGCTCTCCTTCGTCGACCCCGAGCGCGTCCGCTTCCGCTACAAGCTCGAGGGCTTCGACCCGGACTGGATCGAGGCGGGGAACCGCCGCGTGGCCTTCTACACGAACATCCCGCCCGGCAAGTACACGTTCCGGGTCCGGGCCTGCAACAACGACGGGATCTGGAACGAGGAGGGCGACTCGCTGCGCTTCTCGCTGAAACCCCGATTCCGGCAGACCGGCTTCTTCTATGGGCTCTGCGGTCTGGGGCTCGTGCTGGTCGGGTTCGGAGCGGCCCGCGTCCGCGTCGCGCGCGCGAGGGCCCGGCAGCGGGAGCTCGAGCAGCAGGTCGCCGAGCGCACCGTGCAGCTCGAGGAGGCCAACACGAAGCTCCAGCAGCTCTCGGAGATCGACGCGCTGACGGGGATCGCCAACCGCCGCCGGTTCGAGGACACCCTCGCGCGCGAGTGGCGCCGGGCGACGCGCGACCAGCTGCCGCTCTCCCTCGTCATGATCGACATCGACTACTTCAAGAGCTACAACGACACCTACGGACACCAGCTCGGCGACGAGTGCCTGCGGCGCGTGGCGACCGAGATCCGCGAGGCGATCACCCGGCCCGGCGACCTGGTCGCCCGCTACGGCGGCGAGGAATTCGCCGCCATCCTGCCGTCGACGCCCGCCAAGGGCGCGTTCGCGGTGGCCGAGCTCCTCCGGCTGCGTGTCGAGCGGATCGCGACCCGCCACCAGATCTCGCCCCTCGGGGTCGTGACGATCAGCGTGGGCGTGGCTTCGATGACGCCGGGAGAGTCGTTCGCGAAGGAGACGCTGGTCGCGGCCGCCGACGGCGCGCTCTACGCCGCCAAGCGGGCGGGCCGCAACCGGGTCGAGACGGCGAACGCGCCGCTGCAGGAGGTCGCCGGTCGCCGGTCTTAGGCCCTAGGCCCGGGTCCCTGCGACCGGCGGCCCGACGCCCGAGACCTTCACGGCTTCCAGCCGGGGAGCTCGGGCGCCTTCGCGAGGCCCGCGAACAGGACGACGTCCTTGCCCGAGACCCGGATCGTCTCCGTCGCGGGCGCCGGTCGCTTCGCGCGCGACTTCCGCAGCGCCGCCTCGAAGCGGGAGGCGGAGGCCGGCTCGTCGAAGCGGATGCGCCAGAGGTAGCCCGTCGTGGCTCCCGTGGAGAAGAACGCGATGCGGTCCCCGCGCCAGCCCTCCGCGGCGATCGACGCCTCCTTCTCGGTCAGCCCGCGCTCGAGCAGGAACCGCAGCGTCCACTCGCCGAGCGTGTCGAAGTAGAGGAGGCGCTGACCGGGCGCAATCGTCGTCAGGTTGTCCGGAAGGAGCCCCTGCGCGGGCGGAGGCAGCGAAACGCCGTGGAGGATCTCCGCGCTCGAGTCGGGCGGCGTCCGCCACAGCTTGTCGACCTCCGCCCAGCCCCCGCGCTTGACCGCGGCCCGGACGTATTCGAGCCCGTCCACGTACGGGAAGAAGAGCTGGTCGATGAAGTACTCGGGAACGTCGGCGGGGACGTTGGCCTTCTCGAGGGCGCCGGCGGAGAGGAGCGGGCCGATCTGCTCCTCGGTCTGATCGTTCGCGCCCGGAATCTGCTGGAGCGCGACGCGGATCATGACCAGCGTGGCCTCGCCCTCGAGCAGGCTCTGGAGCGCAAGCGCGCGGTCGCTGTCGTCCTTCAGCTTCTGCATCCGGTCGTCGAGACGGAGCGACTCGTCCTGGAGCGCGTGGGTCAGCTCGTGCGAGAAGATCAGGCCCTGCGCCATCCCCCCCGAGGGATCCGAGCCGTCCAGCCCGTCGGCGCCGTCGGCGGCGGCCGACTCCGCGCCCCGGATCACGAAGAAGCGGCGGGGCTGCGGATCGTAGAAGGCGATGACCTGCGAGGCATAGAAGTCGACCAGGGTGTCGAGGAGGTGAGGTTGCTCGTCGATCAGGCCGAGGCTCGAGAGGGTGCGGAAGTACTCGTCGGCCGGGACCGGGAGCTGCTCCGAGAGCTTGGAGTGGAGCACGTTGCGCAGCTCCGCCTTGTCGAGCTCCGACGCCTGGACCGTTCGGCTGAACTTGCGGCCGCGCACCTGCTCCACCTTCCGGGAATACTCGGCGATGCGGTCCGGCAGGTAGTCGGTGAAGCCCAGCAGGAGGAGCGCCGAAACGGCCGCCCCGGCCGCGCCCAGGCGTGTTTTTCTCCGCATGGCCGAGGGTAACACGCCGGGATTCGTCTATCTTTCCGTCGCGCCTTTGGACTAAGATCCGCCGGACTCCGCGAAGTCCGTGAATGAGCGTACCGAGACCGTCCGACAAAGCCGGCCCGATCCGGATGTCTCTTTCCAGCCGTTTCGAGAACATCGAGATGGCGCAGCATCTGTGTTCGCAGCTGCTGGAGGGACGGGACGTGCCCGAGGAGACGCGGCACTGGATCCTCATGGCCCTGCGCGAGGGCCTGGCGAACGCGATCAAGCACGGCAACCGGCAGGACGTCACCAAGCGCGTGCACCTCGAGATGGACATCGTCGCGGACACGCTGGCGATCGCGATCCGCGACGAGGGGTCGGGATTCGATCCGGGGGCGGTGGGCGACCCGCTGGCGGCCGAGAACCGGCTGAAGACGTCGGGCCGGGGCATCTTCTACATGAAGACGTTCATGGACGACGTCCGCTTTGAACGGGTGCCCGGTGGTGGAATGGAAATCCTCTTGAAGAAGAGATTGGGCGAGGCAAACGAGAAGGAGGGAGACCCAAAATGAAAACGAACGTGCGCGACGTCGGCGGGGTGGCGGTCGTCGACCTTAAGGGCAAGATCACGATCGGCTCCGGCGACGTCCAGCTCCGCGAGACGATCAACAAGCTCGTCGACTCCGGAAAGAAGAACATCCTGGTCGACATGCACGACGTGACGACGATCGACTCGTCGGGCATCGGCGAGCTCGTCGGCTGCTACACCTCGGTGACGAACAAGGGTGGCAAGCTCAAGCTCCTCCACCTGCCGCCGAAGATCAACGACGTGCTGACCGTGACGCAGCTCATCACCGTCTTCGACGTCTACGAATCGGAGTCGGAGGCGCTGGCGAGCTTCCGCGGATAGGCGGCTCACCCCTGAAGGGGCCCGCCGCCGGCTCCGCCTCCGCCTTCGCCTTCGATCGTTTCGCGGCGGAGCATCGCCCCGCGCTCGAGGAGGCGCTCGAGCGCGCCCTGCCGCCGCCGGCTGCCCGCGCCGGGCCGCTGACTCGCGCGATCCACGACGCGATCCTTCCTCCGGGCAAGCGGCTCCGGCCGCTCGCCGCGCTGGCGTCGGGCGAGATCTGCCGCGCGCCTCGCGAGGCCGCGATGGCCGTCGCGGTCGCGGTCGAATTCGTGCACGCGGCCTCCCTGGTCCTGGACGACCTCCCCTCGATGGACGACGCGCGCCGCCGGCGCGGGAGGCCCGCCCTGCATCGCGTGTACGGCGTCGCGACGGCCGAGCTCGCGGCCGTGGCGCTGTTGTCGCGGGCCTTCGAGGTGCTGGCGCTCGCGAAGGGGTTCTCGGCGGCGGCCCGCGCACGCGCCGTCGGTGAGCTCGCGGCGGCCGTCGGCGCGAGCGGCTGCTGCGCGGGTCAGGCGGCGGACCTCGGAGCGGATCCCTCGCGCGAGTCCATGGGGCTCGACGACCTCGAGGCGATCCACGCCCAGAAGACCGGTGCCCTCTTCGTCGCGGCGGTCCGCGGCGGCGCGCTGGCCGGCTCGGCGGGGGAGCGCACCCTGGAGGGCCTCTCGCGCTACGCGCGCAACCTCGGCCTCGCGTTCCAGATCACCGACGACCTGCTCGACCTCGAGGGCGACGCCGAGCAGATGGGCAAGGACACTCATCGGGACGCGCACCGCGCCAACTTCGCGACGATCCTCGGCGCGGAGTCGTCCCACCGCCTGGTGGAGGAGCTCCTCGACGCGGCGCTCCTCGCCCTGCCCTCGCCGTCGCGGTCGTCGGTCCTCGCGGACCTGACGCGCGTGGTCCGAGACCGCCGCTCGTGAAGCACTCGACAGACGGCGCTCAACGCCGTCGCGGGGACCGCGGCGCCGGTGAAGGCGGCGGCGTGGGCATCCGTAGGACAGACGGCGCTCAACGCCGTCGCGGGGACCGCGGCGCCGGTGAAGGCGGCGGCGCGGGCATCCGTAGGACAGACGGCGCTCAACGCCGTCGCGGGGACCGCGGCGCCGGTGAAGGCGGCGGCGCGGGCATCCGTAGGAAACGATGACCCGCCTCACGCTGGAGGAGGCGCGGGAGCGGCTGCGCGAGCTCGGCTACCTCGACGCCGGCGTCGACCGCATCCTGTTCCGCCCGGTCTTCGAGGGGCGGGGAATCGGGGGCGCCTGGCTGCCGGCGATCCTCCTCGGCGCCTTCGCTGCGGCGCTCGCCTCCGTCGCCGCCGTCGAGGGGGCGGAGGGGTTCGCGTCCGTCGGTTCGGCCTCCGTCGTGTTCGCGCACCTCTTCCTCGCGGATCTCCTGCCGGCGGCGCTCCTCGCCGCCCTCCTCTCGCCCCTCGCGGACCGCTCGCGCGCGCCCGGCCCCGCGGCGACGGCGGCGGGCCTCGCCGCGGCCGCCGGCGTGTTCGCGCTCTGGATCCTGGGCACGTGGGGGCTCGAGCGCGAGATCTCGATGCGCGCGCTTCTCTGGGGCATCCCCGTCGCCGCGGCCGGCCTCTTCCTCGCCGCGGCGGTTCGGCTCGCGTTCCTCGCCCGCGCGTTCGCGCGCTCGGGCACGCTGCCCGGAAAGGCGGCGCGGCGTCTCTTCGTGGCGGCGGCCGCCGCGGGACTGCTCGTCGCGACGCTCCTCTTCTCCTCCCGGCGCGAGCCCGAGGCGGTGCCCCCGCCGCAGCCGGCGCCGCGGCCCTCGCCGACGGTCGTGCTGGCGATCGACGGCCTCGACCTGGACGGCCCCGGCAGGCCGGCGGAGGTGGCGGCGATTCTCGCGCGCGGCGCGACGGGCTGGTGGCCGGCGGAGCGCCTCACGCCGCCCGAGCTGTGGACCGGCCTCGCGAGCGGCGAGCCGGCGCGCCGCCACGGCGTGCGCGCGCTGACGCGCGTCCGCCCGCTCGGTTCCCGCGAGTCTCTGCGCCCGCCGATCGGCACGTCGTGGTACTTCCGCCGTGTCGGGCCGCTCCTGCGTTCGGTCGCGAGCGCTCCGGTCTCCGGCTCCGACCGCCGGCGGCTCGATTTCTGGGAGGTCGCCGCCTCGGCCGGGATTCCCAGCCTCGCCGTGGATTGGTGGGCCTCGGCGCCGTGGCCGGGCGCGACCGTCGTCGAGAACCGGGTCGTGCTGTCCGAATCGAAGAACGGCGTCGACGCCGACCGGATCGCCACGGCCCGCTTCGACGCCCAGAGCGCGCGCGCCTTCGGGGTCTCGACGCTCTACCTGCCGGGCTGCGACATCGAACGGGACGACGCCGTCTCGCGGCAGGCCGCGGTCGCGGGCGTGCTGCGCGTGCTGGAGGCCGCGGTCTCCCGCGCGCGGCGGGGAGAGGCGGCCCTGATCGTGCTGGCTGCCGACAGCCACCCCCGCACCTCCTCGGCCCTCGCGCGGATGATCGTCTTCGACGGCGCGCCGGCGGCCCGGACCGTCCGCATCCGTGCAGAGGACGCGGCGCCGTCGATCCTGGCCCGCGCGGGCGTCCCCGTGGCGCAAGACCTTCCCGGGAGGCCGGCCGCCGGGCTCTTCGCGCAGGGGACCCTCGAGTCCGCAACGGTCCCGACCTACGGTGCGAGGATCGTCCCCCCAGGGTCGAGCGCGCCGGAGAGCGATCGCGAGTATCTGGAGAAGCTGAGGAGCCTGGGGTACCTGAAGTAGTTGTGAGTTGTGAGTGGTGAGTCGTGAGTCGTCAGAATTAGACTTGCTTCGACGACTCACAACTCAAGACTCATGACTCACAACCCTCCCTCATGAAGGCCGTCTTCTTCACCGAGCACGGAGACAACTCCGTCCTCCAGTACGGCGACCGGCCGACTCCCGAGCCCGGCGCCGGAGAGGTGCGCGTGGCGATCCGCGCCGCCGCGCTCAACCACCTCGACATCTTCGTCCGCGACGGGATCCCGGGCGTGCCGCTTCCCCAGATCCCGGGCGGCGACGGCGCGGGCGTGGTGGACGCTCTCGGCGAGGGCGTGCGCGGGCTGACGCCGGGCGACCGCGTCCTCATCCAGCCCGGCCTCTACGACAACACCTGCGAGTTCTGCCGCGCGGGAGAGCAGAGCCTCTGCGTGAGCTACCGCATTCTGGGCGAGCACGTCCCGGGCACGCTCGCGGAGTTCGTCGTCGTGCCGGCGCGCAACCTCTTTCCGATCCCCGCGGGTTTCTCGTTCGCGCGCGCCGCGGCGTTTCCGCTGGCGTACCAGACCGCGTGGCGGTTGGTCGTCGGGCGCGCCGCCGTCTCTCCCGGAGAGACCGTGCTGGTCCACGGCGCGGGCGGCGGAGTCGCGGGCGCCGCCATCGAGATCGCGCGGCTCGCCGGCGCGCGGGTCCTCGCCACGACGTCGGGTGAAGAGAAGATGACCCGGCTGCGCGAATCGGGCGTCGAGCGCGCCATCGACTACAAGACGGAGGACGTGCTGGCGGCGGTCCGCGAGCACACCGCGAAGCGGGGCGCCGACGTCGTCGTGGATACCGTGGGCGAGGCCACCTGGATGACGTCGCTCAAGGCCGCCGCCCGGGGGGGACGCATCGTGACCTGCGGAGCTACGAGCGGTCCCAACCCCAAGGAGGAGATTCGCCTGATCTTCTGGAAGCATCTCTCGATCCTGGGCTCCACGATGGCGAACGATCGCGAGTTCCGGGCCCTGTACTCGGCGGTGGCGTCGGGACGCCTCAAGCCGCGCGTGGACCGCGTCTTCTCGCTCGCGCAGGCCCGCGACGCGTTCGCCTACATGGAGGAGGGCCGCCAGAACGGAAAGATCGTGCTCGTGCCCGAGGGTGCGCAGAGGGACTGGCCGGACGGGGATTAGGAGTCGACTCTCTAGCGCCTGAACAGCCAGAGCAGGAGCGAGAGGAGCAGCGACAGGATCAGGCACGTCACGATCGGGAAGGCGAACGTGAAGCCGGGCCGCCGCACGACGACGTCGCCCGGGAGTCGGCCGAAGTAACGCGACACGACCGGCCAGAGCATCCCTGCGGCCAGGAAAAGGATCCCGAGCGCGATCAGGATCGGTCGCGCGCCGCCCTGGTACGGAGCCGGCATCTTTGTGAGAATATCGCCGTCCGTCCTCATCGCGCCTGCGGATCCTCGGCGGTTCTCGCCGGCGAGCCACGTCCATGACCGAATCCCACCCGCGTCGCGCCTTTCGCATCCACGACCTGCCTTCCGAGGAGCGGCCCCGCGAGCGCCTCCTGCGCCTGGGGCCGGCCGCCCTGTCCAACGAGGAGCTCGTCTCGCTTCTCCTGCGCACCGGAATCCCGGGGGAGAGCGCGCTCGACCGCGCCCGAGGCCTGCTCGCCGCGCACGGGGGCCTCGCCGGGCTCTCCCTGCTCGGCCCTGCGGAGCTGCTCCACGAGCGCGGCGTCGGACCCACCCGCGCCAGCGCGATCGCCGCCGCGGTCGAGATCGCGCGCCGTCTCCCCGCGGAGGCCCTCGGCGGCCGCGACCTGCTCCACTCGCCGGACCTCGTGAAGGAATTCCTGCGGCGCGCGCAGGCCGACGACGCGCAGGAGCGAACCGGGGCGCTCTTCCTCAACGCGCGGAACCGGCTGCTGCGCAACGACGCCGAGATCTACCGCGGGACGCTCGACCGCGCGGTCGTCGAGCCGCGCGAGATCCTGCGCCGCGCGCTCCTGACCAAGGCGGCCGGCGTGATCCTGTACCACAACCATCCCTCCGGCGACCCCGCGCCGTCGCGGGAGGATCGCGAGTTCACACGGCGCCTGGCCGCGGCCTCGGAGGCCGTCGGCGTCCGGCTGCTCGATCACATCGTCGTCGGCCGGGAGGCCTGCGTCTCGTTTCGCGAGGCGGGCTTGTTGTGAGTTGTGAGGTATCTTTTCCGCTTCCCCGATGAAGACCTTCTACGCGACGACGCCGATCTACTACGTCAACGATCTGCCCCACATCGGGCACATCTACTCGACCGTCGTCACCGACGCGATGACCCGGTACCGGAGACTGATCGGCGAGAAGACGCGCTTCCTGACGGGCACGGACGAGCACGGCCAGAACATCGAGAAGGCGGCGGCGGCGCAAGGGATCGCCCCGCTCACATTGGCCGACAGGGTCGTCGCGCGCTACGAGCAGCTCTACCGGACCTTCGAGATCGAGAACGACGACTTCATCCGGACGACTCAGGACCGGCACAGGCGGGGCGTCGAGGCCCTGATCGCGAGGATCGACGCCGCGGGCGACTTCTACACGGCGAAGCACGAGGGCTGGTACTGCGCGAGCTGCGAGGCCTTCTACACGGAGAAGGAGCTCGATGCGCAGAAGCGATGTCCGGTCCACGCCACGCCGACCGCCTGGGAGTCCGAAGAGAACGTGTTCTTCCGGCTGTCGAAGTACCAGGAGCCGCTCCTGCGGCACTACGAGTCCCACCCCGGCTTCGTGCGGCCCGAGAGCCGCCTCGCGGAGGTCGTGTCGTTCGTCAAGTCGGGGCTCGCCGACCTGTCGGTCTCGCGCGCCAAGGTGAAGTGGGGGATCCCTTTCCCCGGTCACGCTGGCCATGTCGTCTATGTCTGGCTGGATGCCTTGGCGAACTACATCACCGCGCTCGGATTCGGCGCGGCGGACGACTCGCTGTACCGCGAGTTCTGGGACCACCCCGACGCCGAGCGCGTCCACGTCATCGGCAAGGACATCCTCCGCTTCCACGCGGTCTACTGGCCGGCGTTCCTGCTCTCGGCCGGTTTGCCGCTGCCGACGCGCGTCTGGGCGCACGGCTGGTGGCTGCGCGACGCCAAGAAGGTCTCCAAGTCGGTCGGCAACATCGTCCGGCCGGACCAGCTCGTCGCGGACTTCGGGCCGGACGCCCTGCGCTACTTCCTGCTGCGCGAGATGGCTTTCGGCCAGGACGCGAACTTCTCGGACGAGGCCTTTCTGACGCGGTACAACGCGGACCTCGCGAACGACCTGGGCAACACCGTCTCCCGCGTCGCCGCGCTTCTGCGGCAGTCCTTCGGCGGCACGCCCAACGAGGTCTGCGACGACAACGAGATCCTCGCGGCCTACGGCGACGCTCGCGGGGAATGGCAGGCCGCGCTCGGCGAGAGCCAGTTCAACCGGGCGCTCGAAATCGTCTGGAAGTTCCTCGCGGTGATCAACGGCTTCATCGTCGCCAAGGAGCCCTGGAAGATCCGCAAGGAGGAGGGGGCGGAGTCCGGCCGCCTGCACCGCATCCTGTCGGCCGCGGCCGAGGGCATCCGGCTCTCCGCGGTGATGCTGTCGCCGTTCACTCCGGGAATCAGCCGGAGGATCTTCGCGACCTTCGCGATGGAGGCGAAGGACCCGTCTCCGCGCGACCTCGAGTGGGGAGGCCTCCCCGTCTCGCGGCCCATGGCCGACGTCCCCGCCCTCTTCCCGCGCGTCGACGTCGCCGAATATTTCGCACGAAAGGACACGACCATGACGGATGCGACCGAACCGACCCCACCGGCCTCCAACGCTCCCACGGCTCAGCCGGCGACGAGCGCAGCGGCCCCGCCGCCCGACGATCGCATTAACATCGAGGACTTCCAGAAGGTCCGGCTGAAGACGGCGAAGGTCGTCTCGGCCGAGCGCGTCCCGAAGTCGAACAAGCTCATGCGGCTCATGGTGGACCTGGGCGGCGAGCAGCGGCAGATCGTCGCCGGGATCGCCGCGCAGTACGAGCCGGAGGCGCTCGTCGGCCGCAACGTCGTCGTGGTCGCGAACCTGAAGCCGGCGAAGCTCATGGGCGTCGAGAGCAACGGCATGGTGCTCGCGGCCTCGGTGGGCGACGCCGGGGAGCCGGTCCTGCTGGACGTTCCGCCGCACGTGCCGCCCGGGACGAAGATCAAATAGATTTCGGATTTTCGATTTTCGATCTTGGATTCACTCGCTGACAGTCACTGCCATTTGCAAATGGCGAAGGACGCCGCGGCGCTGCTCGAGCGGGCGCGGGGTGCGGGCGTCGCGCGCTTCCTCGTTCCCGGCACGACGCTCGCCGACTCGGAAGAGGCGGTGGCCCTGGCGGCCGCCCACGCGGACGTCCTCGCGGCCGTCGGCATCCACCCGCACGAGGCCAAGGACTTCGACCCGGCGCGAGACGGCGACGCGTTCGAGGACCTCGCCAGGCGTCCCGGCGTCGCCGCCATCGGCGAGGTCGGCCTCGACTTCCACTACGACCACTCGCCTCGCGCGAAGCAGATCGAGGTGCTCGAGTGGATGCTCGACTGCGCGCGGCGGCTCTCCCTCCCGGTGATCCTTCACAACCGCGAGAGCGGTGAGGAGATGTTGGCGCTGTTGGGGCGAAGGGGTCCGGCGGAGCGGCCCGGCGTCTACCATTCCTTCACCGAGGACGCGGAATACGGGAAGAAGGCGATCGCCCTCGGGTACCGCGTCTCGTTCTCCGGGATGCTGACGTTCAAGGCCGCGGAGAACATCCGCGCGGCGGCCTCGGGCCTTCCGCTCGACGCGATGATGGTCGAGACCGACACGCCCTTCCTGGCGCCGGTGCCCCACCGCGGCAAGCCCTGCGAGCCGGCGTTCGTCGTCGAGACGGCGAAGATGCTGGCGGAGGTTCAGAAGACCGGCCTCGACGCGGTTGCGGCCGCGACCACCGGAAACTTCGATCGCCTGTTTCGTCCCGGCTCGATGACGGGACCGTGAGCTCCCACCGCATCTCGCCGGAGGAATTCGAGGCGTACGTCGAGGAGGCGCTGGACTCGGTGCCCGCTCCGTTTCGGAAGTACCTCGAGAACGTCGTCGTCGGCGTCGAGGAGGAACCGTTCGAGGAGGACTACGAGGAGACGGACACCCCGGACGACTACGAGCTCTTCGGGATCTTCCGCGGCGTGCCGTTCTTCGACCGCGGAACGTCGGTGTCGAACCTCCCGGCGCAGATCGCGATCTTCCGCGGGCCGATCCTGCGCAGCTTCGCGACGCGCGGCGAGGCCGTTCGGGCGATTCGGGATACCGTGGTCCACGAGGTCGGGCACATGCTGGGGCTCGACGATCACGAGATGCCGTACTGATCCGGGATTACGAGCACGACGAGTCTTCGATCCACGGTCCAAGATCGAGAATGCCCCGATGATCCTCCCGGCACTGCTTCTCAGTCTCGCGATGGCGCCGTCCGCCACCCCCGTGGAGGTGGCCCGCGCGGAGGCGGAGCAGAACGTGAAATCGCCGGCGGGTCGGCGCTACGAGGGAGTCGTCATCGGCCAGGTCGACGGATGGCTGCGGCCGGCGATCCGGCGCTGCCTCGAGAAGCTCCCGAAGGAGGAGCTCGTGTCGTTCGACGGGCTCGTCCGGGTCGCCGAGGACGGCAAGGCGGCGGAGGCGGTCTTCGGGCCCGAGACCGAGCTCGCGCGGTGCGTGGCGCCGGACTTCCGGGACGCGTCCTTCCCGCGCCCGCCGAAGCCCGACTGGTGGATCAAGATCGAGGTGCGGCCGAAGTAGGCGGCGCGGCGGAGGCGCAGGGCACGCCGATTGCAGTCCCGTTCTCTCCATGGCGACCCCGCACGTGAAGGACCTCGAGTCCGGGGAGACGGTCAGCCGCAAGCCGGTCGCCGGCATGCGCCTGAAGATCTCCCACGTCTTCACCGGCGTCGAGGACGTGGTCTACATCGCGCTCGGCCTGCTCCTGGCGGCGAGCGCGGGAGTCTCGCTCGTGAACGGGGCGGCGGCGTTCTGGGCGGCGATCCGGAGCGACGCGCCGATGCAGGACATCGTCAACATGCTCGACCGGATCCTGCTCGTGTTGATGATC
>Ga0157375_10001353_pt1 | contig 21165 bp, 23 predicted proteins | sample M35metaG_FD_115311 | JGI IMG/M metagenome (GOLD analysis project Ga0157375, IMG submission 115311) | Miscanthus rhizosphere microbial communities from Kellogg Biological Station, Michigan, USA - M3-5 metaG | ecosystem: Host-associated > Plants > Roots > Rhizosphere > Soil | place: USA: Michigan... | reverse complement strand
ATCCCGGTCGTGGTGCTGGAGCGCAGCTGACGCCGCCGCGATCGCGGAGCTCCACGTCAGCGACCTGGAAGATCGTCCGCCAATGCAGGGGGTATGGTGGCGTCAGCGCCGGCCGCACCGGTGCGGATGATTACTTGCCAGACGTTTGTGCGGTAAGGAATATGGGGACTGCTGCCGATAGTGCCGAGGATGATCAGCGAGGGATTCAAAGAGGGAGAACCGATCGAGCGGCGCGTCGAACGCGCCGCCTTCGAAACGGACCGCCACATCGTCGTCGGCGACGTGACGCTGCCCCCGGCCGGCTACCAGAGCCGCTTCTCCGACTCGCTCAACCGCGGCGACCTCGAATTCGTGCCGCTGACGAACGTCGAAATCACCAACCTCGCCGACGGCAAGGTCAGCGAGCGCCCCTTCGTCGTCCTCAACAAGCGCCACGTGCGGTTGTCCTTCCCGCACACCCACTAGCGCCCCCGGACTTTCAGTCGCTGGCGCGCCGGGCCCGGTTGCGGTTGGCGTAGGAGCCGAGGTCGATCGCGAAGGCGAGGACGACGATGAACCACTCGAAGCCGGAGACGCGGTTGGAGCTGCTCCACATCACCGCGTAGGCGAGCGTCGTCCAGGGCAGCAGGAAGAAGCCGAGGAAGGGCACGAACCAGCTGTCGAAGGCGCGGCTGAGCAGATCGCTGAAGAGGAACAGCGCGAACAGCGCCAGGCGCGGCGAGATGAAGGCGAAGAGGACGAGGAAGCAGCCGATCGAAAGAACGTACCGCCTCGCCGTCTTAATCGCCAGATCTGCGCCTAAGGGCCGGGTGAGGGCGGCGATTGACTACGGTCCGGCGCAGTGGCCGCCGACGCCAACAAGGAGCTGGTCCGCCGCTTCTACCGCGAGGCGATCCGCGAACGCGACCCGGGCGCCTGCGAGCGCCTGCTCAGCGCCGACTTCGTCCACAACGGGGAGCCGCGCGGGCGCGCCGGCCAGCGCCAGGCGGTCGAGTACTTCCTCGCCGCCTTCCCCGACCTCGAGCACGCGATCGAGCTGATCCTCGGCGAGGACGACCTGGTCGCCGCGCACCAGCGCTGGGCCGGCACCCACGGCGGCGAGTTCGGCGGCTTCGAGCCGACCGGCCGGCGGGTCGAGTTCACCTCGACCGCGATCCTGCGCGTGCGCGACGGGCTGCTCGCCGAGGCCTGGGACGAAGTCGACATGGCGGCGATCGCGCGGCAGCTGGGGTCGCCCGATGGTTGAGAAGTGGACCGCCGCCGACGTCCCCGACCAGAGCGGGCGCACGGCGATCGTCACCGGCGGCAACAGCGGCCTCGGGCTGGAGGCGGCGCGGGGCCTGGCGGCGGCCGGCGCCGACACCGTGCTGGCCTGCCGCAACACCGAGAAGGCGGCGGCCGCGGCACGCTCGATTCTCGCGACGGCACCGGGGGCGACCGTGTCGGTGGAGGCGCTCGACCTCGCCAGCCTCGCCTCGGTGCGCGAGTTCGTCGCCCGCTTCGAGGCCGAGCGCGGCGGGCTCGACCTGCTGATCAACAACGCCGGCGTGATGGCCTCGCCGCGGCGCCAGACCGTCGACGGGTTCGAGCTCCACCTCGCCACCAACCATCTCGGCCCCTTCGCCCTGACCGGCCTGCTGCTCGGCCGCATGGAGGGTCGTGAGGACGCCCGCGTCGTCACCGTCAGCAGCAACGCCCACAAACTCGGCCGCGTCAACTTCGCCAACCTGCAGGGGGAGCGCCGCTACTTCCGCTGGAACGCCTACGCCCAGTCGAAGCTGGCCAACGTCCTCTTCGCGCTCGAGCTGGAGCGCCGCCTGCGGGCGGCCGGATCGGCCGTGAAGAGCCTCGCCGCGCACCCCGGCTACGCCGCCACGAACCTGCAGACGGCGGCGCCGCCGGCGCTCGACCGGGCGGTCTTCGCCGTCACCGACCGGCTGCTGGCGCAGAACGCCGAGATGGGCGCCCTGCCCGAGCTCTACGCCGCCACCCGCCCTAGCCTCGACGGCGGCCTCTTCATCGGCCCCGACGGGTTCGACCAGCAGCGTGGCCATCCCAAAGTCGTGCGGCCGTTCCCGCGCGCGCGCAGCGAGGCGACGGCGAAACGGCTCTGGGAGGTCTCCGAAGAGCTGACCGGCGTCAGCTACGGGTTCGGCTCGCCCATCCAGGCCTCCTAGCCGGTTCACAGGCTCGTTAGATCGCTGCCGTAACGTCTACGGCAGGAGGAAACGAAATGAACAGACTCGGAAAGCTGATGACGATGCTGAACCCTGAGAAGACGCGGATGCCCGCCCCGGAGGAGGCGCTGCCCGGCCGCAGCGAGCCGGCCTTCGACGTCCCCGACGCGCACGCCGTGCTCGGCACCCCGATCAAGCCGCCGTTCCCGGACGGGATCGAGGTCGCCTACTTCGCCCTCGGCTGCTTCTGGGGAGCGGAGCGCCTCTTCTGGGGCCTCGACGGCGTCTACACGACGGCGGTCGGCTACATGAACGGGACCACCCCCAACCCCACCTACGACGAGGTCTGCTCGGCGAAGACCGGCCACGCCGAGGCCGTCCTGGTCGCCTTCGACCCCAAGGTCGTCTCCTACGCGGACCTGCTCAAGGTCTTCTTCGAGGAGCACGACCCGACCCAGGGGATGCGCCAGGGCAACGACGTCGGCACCCAGTACCGGTCCGGGATCTACTACGCCAACGACGCACAGAAGGCGACGGCGGAGATGGCCCTGGAGGCCTACGACGCCTCGCTGCGGGCGGCCGGGCACGAGCCGATCACGACCGAGGTCGAGCCGGCGGCGCCGTTCTACTACGCCGAGGAGTACCACCAGCAGTACCTGCACAAGGTGCCCAACGGCTACTGCGGTCTGGCCGGCACCGGGGTCTCCTGCCGCATCCCCGCGCCCGCGCCCTAGGCGCGGCGGTGCCGCGCGGGCGCGGCGAATAGCATCTCGCGCCCGTGGCACCCTCCTTCGGCTCCTACATAGCGGGCTGCCTCGCCGCGATCGGCATCGTCGCGGCGGTCGGCCTCGGCGGCTACTGGCTGCGGCGCTGGATCGTGCCCGAGTTCTCCGGCGCCCTGGCCCGGCTCGCCGACGCCACCCTGGCGGTCGCCCTGCTGGTGATCTCGCTGGAGATCCTCGGCACGCTCAGCATCCTCCGCTTCGGCTGGATCGTCGTCTTCTGCATCGGCGTCGGCCTCGGCGCGGCGGCGCTGGGTCGGGCGAAAGCACCGCGCCAGGGGCAGGAGGTGCAGGCGCCGCGGGTGCAGCAGGTCGCCCTCTTCATCGCTCTCGGCGTCGCCTCCTTCACCGTCGCCGAGTGGACCTTCCCGGCCCAGTCGAGTCTCGACTTCGGGATGTTCGGCGGCGACACCACCTGGTACCACATGCCCTTCTCGGCGGCGATGGCGCAGGACCACTCGACCGTCCACCTCCACTTCACCGACCCGCTGCGCCTGGCCGCCTGGTTCTACCCGCAGAGCACCGAGCTCATCAACGCCGCCGCGATCGTGCTCTTCAAGAGCAGCGATTGGCTGGCGCCGCTGCAGAACCTGATCTGGCTGCCGATCGCGCTGCTCGCCGCCTGGTGCGTCGGCCGCCCCTACAAGGTCGGCCCGGCGACCCTGGTCGCCGCCGCGATCGTGCTCGACTCGGGGGTGATGATCGAAACGCAGCCCGGCGAGGCGCGCAACGACATCATGGGCCTCGCCTTCCTGATCGCCTTCGCCGCCTTCCTGATCAACGGCCACCAGCGCCGCGCGCCCGACAGCGGCGCCGTCCAGGACACGCCCGACGGCGACGCGCCTCTGCTCGACAAAGGGCCGCTGATCATGGCCGGGATCGCCGCCGGCCTCGCCGGCTCGGTCAAGACCACTTTCCTGGTCCCGGTCGTCGCGATCACGATCGGGGTCGTCCTCTTCAGCGGCAAGGGACGGCGCTGGACCACCGCCTGGGTGATGACGGTGCCGATGCTGATCGCCGGCGGCTACTGGTACCTGCGGGCGGCGATCAAGACCGGCGGCAACCCGATCCCGATCACCAAGTTCGGGCCCCTGCAGCTGCCGACGCCGGACCAGATGCCGCTCGATCCGCGGCCCCGTTTCGCCGTCGCCCACTACCTGACCGAGCCGACGATCTACCGCAGCTGGTTCTTCCCCGAGCTCGACAACGCGCTCGGGCCGCTCTGGCCGCTGATCCTGATCGCCGCCGTCTCCGCCGCCGTCTACATCGTCTTCCGCTCCCGCAACAAGATCCTCCGCGTGATCGCCGCGGCGGCGCTGGCGACGGCATTCGTCTACGTCTTCACGCCGCTGACCGCGGCCGGCCAGGAGGGGGCGCCGACCGGGTTCTTCACCAACACCCGCTACCTGATCCCCGGCTTGGTGCTGGCGATGGTGCTGCTGCCGATCGCGCGGCCGCTGCGCGCTCCGGACGCGCGCGCCTGGAAGACGCTGCTCGGGCTCAGCGGCGTCTACGCGATCACGGTGCTGACGACGCCGCGCTGGTTCACCACCTACGTCGTCGGCACGATCTTCCTCACGCTGCTGCTGGTCTGGGCGCCGGCGGGGCTCAGCCTCGGCCGCGGCCGAGGCAGGCTCAGCCGCCCGATCGTGGCCGGGGCGGTGGTCGGGCTGCTGGTCCTGGCGGTGGTGCTGGGGCGGGCGCAGCAGGTCCAGTACGCCGAGCAGCACTACGCGAACCCGCTGCCCTTCCTCGGCGAAGGGGGGCCGCGCGAGGCCTACGACTTCGCCCGCAAGCAGCACGACAAGCGGATCGGGATCATCGGCTCCAGCGAGATCATCTTCGGCCAGTACGGGTTCTACGGGGCCGACCTCTCAAACCGGGTCCAGTACATCGGCCAGCCGGGGCCGCACGGGACCTACCGCCTGCCGACCAGCTGTCCCCAGTTCCGGCGCCTGATCAACCGGGGCGATTACGACTACCTGATCATGAGCCAGTACACCCAGGACTCGCCGGACGCGCCCTACTGGTATCCGATCTACGCCTGGGTGAAAAACGACCCGGCGCTGAAGCTGGTGGTCGCCGAGCGGGAGATCGCGCCGCAGCCGGACTTCGTCTTCAGGGTCGACGGCGAGATGGACCCCGCCGCCTGCAAGTAGCGGCGGCTCAGGCGGGCGCGAGGGCGTGCCCGCGGATCAGCTCGGCGCTGCGCTCGGGCTGCTCCCACCAGAACATGTGGCCGACGTCCTCGTAGGTCTCGAGCCGGGCGCCGGGGATCAGCGAGGCGACCAGCGGCCCGTTCGGGTAGCCGAGCACGCGGTCGACGGTGCCGTGGAGGACCAGGGTCGGGGCGCTCACCGCCGGCAGCCGGGCGCTGGTGTCGTGGGCGGCGATCGCCTGCACCTGGAAGCCGATCGTCTCCCGCGGGGCGGGCAGCGCCGCCGCCATCTCGGCGAAGTCGTCGTAGCGGCTCTCCTCGGCGCGGAAGCCGGGGGAGAGGTTGAGCTCGTACATCGCCCGGAAGACCCGGTCGCGGTCGCCGGAGCTCATCGCCTCGACCAGGCCCTGGAAGTCGGCCGGGTCCATCAGCTGCGAGCCCTCGCCGCCGCAGTAGGTGCAGCCGAGGGTCAGCGAGCGCAGCCGCTCGGGGTGGGCGAGCGCCAGCTCCTGGGCGATCATCCCGCCCATCGAGATCCCGAGCACGTGCGCGCTCTCGATCTCCAGGGCGGCCAGCAGCTCGGCGGTGTCGGCCGCCATCTCGGCGATCGAGAAGGCCTCGGCGACCGCCCGCGAGAGGCCGATGCCGCGATTGTCGAAGGAGATCACCTCGAAGTCGCGCTCCAGCAGCGAGGAGAAGGTGCGGCCCCAGGCCATGTGATTGGCGCTCATCCCCTGGATCAGCAGCAGCGGCTCGCCGGAGCCGGCGCGCTCGTAGTTCAGCTCCGTCGCTGAAAGCTCGACCTTGGGCACGGGGCGATGGTATGCGAAGGGGGCCCGCAGACCCCCTTCGCACCTCCGCTTTTCCGATCGGGCTCCTAGGCGCCCGGCACGAACACCGTGAAAGAGACTTCGTCGGAGGGGTGCGGGATCCCCGGTTCGGCTTCGAAGAATCGATAGGTGTGGACCTCGAGCTTGCCTTTGTCGCAGAGCGAGAAGGAGGTTTCCCGAGCCAGCGGTTCCACGAAGACCGCTTCGGTCGAGGAGTCCGCCCAGTTGGCCGAGGCAAGCGGGTGGGCGATGCTGGTGCCCGCGGCGGGAGTGAGGCAGTAGACGCCTTCCTCTTCTTCGCTCGTCGCCGGGAAGCGTTCGACGGCGAGGAAGCCGGGATGGGTGCCGATGAAGCTCGACTCTTCGAAGGGATCGACCGTCGCGTAGGCCCCCGGGTCGCCGGCGGCTCCCTGCACGCCCTGGATCCCCCTGGGCCCCTGCGGCCCGGCGGCACCGCGCTCGCCCGGCGCCCCCTTCAGGCCCGCGGTCGCGGTCGGCGTCAGCTTGCTGGCGTCGATCGTCCCCTGCTTGATCTTCGCCCCGGTGACGGCGCCCTTCTTCAGCTGCTTGGCGCCGACGCTGTTCTTCGGCAGCTGGGTCGCGGCGTAGGCGCCGCCGCCCAGCAGCATGAACAGGCACAGCGTCGAAATCACGTTGGCGTAGGTCAGCCTGCTGCGCAGGTTCTTCATAAAGCCTCCCAAGTGTTCGTCTTTCTCCCTATAGGTCAGCGTGTTTAATCGCCGACGCCGCGTCAAACTACTACTGGTAGGCCCCCGTAGCTCAGTGGACAGAGCACCGGCCTTCTAAGCCGATGGTCGCTGGTTCGAATCCAGCCGGGGGTGTTCCCGCCCGGTTCCTCCCGCCCGGCTCCTCGGCGCAAACCGTGGGTGGCTCAGTCGTCGCGCCTGCCCGCCGATGCCAGGGCGCGAACGGTCAGCGCGACCTCGAGGTTGCCCAGGAGGACGTCGACCACGCCGGGGTCGAACTGGGTGCCGGTGCCGTCTCTGATCACCGCGACCGCGTCGTCGATCGAGAAGGCCGGCCGGTAGCTGCGATCGGTCAGAAGCGCGTCGAAGACGTCCGCGACCGCGGTGATCCGACCCTCGATCGGGATCTCGTCCCGTTCCAGCCCCTGCGGGTAGCCGCTGCCGTCGAAGCGCTCGTGATGGGTCAGGGCGATCGAGGCGGCGGTGCGCGAGAGCTCGCTCTCGAAGTGGGCGAAGATCTTGTGGCCGACGACGGTGTGGCGCTCCATCGCCTCCCGCTCCTCGGCGGTGAGAGGCCCCGGCTTGCAGAGGATCTCCGCCGGGACGCCGATCTTGCCGACGTCGTGCATCGGCGCCGCGGCACGCAGGAGCCTCACCTGGTCTGAGTCGAAGCCGATCCGCGCGGCCAGGAAGGAGGCGATCGCCGCCATGCGGTCGACGTGCTCGCCGGTCGAGGAATCGTGCAGCTCGATCGCCTTGCTGAGTCCCTCGATCGTCTCCTGGCGCGACAGCTGCAGTTCTTCGATCGCGTTCAGTTGGGTGGCCGCCAGCTCGTCGCGGAGCCGCACGGCCGCCCGCTCGGCGGTTATGTCCACGGAGATGCCGCCGACGGCGGTGATCTCGCCCGCCTCGTCGAGCAGCGGGAACCTGATCGACTTGAAGGTCTTCAAATCCCCGCCGATCTCGACGGTGTCCTCTCGCTCGTGAGACGTTCGCTCCTCGACGACCCGCTTGAAGCTGAGGCTGCCGATCTCCATTTCCTCGGGGGACAGAAACGCCTCGTCGGTCAGGCCCACAAGCTCGCCCGGTCGCAGGCCCGCGAGCTCATTGGCTTTGTCGTTCGCCACGATGTAGTGACCCGAGACGTCTTTGGCGTAGATGCCGATCGGCGCCATGTCAATGATCGTCTGCCGCCGGTCCTCCAGGTTTTGGCTGTGAGCTTTGGCGGCGATCTCCAGGTCCCGCCGCAGCAGAGCGCTCATCACGGTTATCAGAAGCTGTCCAGGCCAAAAAGGTTCGACCAGGTAGCCGAAGACGCCGTGCGCGAACAGGGCCTTGGCGGCCTCCGGGTCGTCTTCCCCGGTGACGAGGACGACGGTCGCCGTGTCCGGGTGGTCGCGGACGATCTCCCGGGCCAGGTCCAATCCCGAGCTGTCCACCGAGTCGAGATTGCAGATGACGAGTTGGAAGGTGCCGGCGCCGAGCTGGTCCCGGGCCTGCTCGATGCTGCTTGCGAACTCGCATTCATAACTATCTCCGAGGGCTCGATCCATCAGGTCGAGCATCCCGGGCTGATCGTCGGTGACCAGAATGCGAGTCGCGATCGGCGCCGAGTCTGGCTGGGAAGCCGGGGAGGTTGGGTGGACTCCCACTGCTGTCCTCTAGGCGACGCTCTGGCTTTCGCCGTATGGGGCTGGGCCCCGGCACTTGTGCTGCTTCACACAAAGAGCGTAACGTACATTGACTAAATAGGTCATGGCTTGGCATACGTTCAGGTTCTCCAAGCGCCGTAAAACGCTATCCCCACCGTTCCAAAAAAACCCTCCGACGAGCAGAGCCGCCGCGACGCGGACCGGGCCGCAGAGGGGATGTCGCGCAGCTACGGAGATGCGCTCCGCGCTGCCGATGGCGCCGCCGCCGAGCGGATCGCGCTCGAGTGCCTGCAGGAAGGGCTGGGCGTCGAGGTGCTTTACGGGCGGGTTATCGCGCCGGCGATGTGGCGGATCGGCTGCCTGTGGGAGGAGGGGGCGATCACCGTCGCCGACGAGCACCTCGCCACCGCCCTCACCCACAGGGTGATGGCGAGCGTCTACGGAGCGAGCTTCGGCCGGGCCACCTCGAGGCCCGGCAGGGTCCTTCTCGCGGCGGTGGAAGGCCAGCGACATGCCCTCGGCCTGAGGATGGCCGCCGACGTCCTCGAGCTGGGCGGCTACGAGGTCGACTACCTCGGCGGCGACGTGCCGCTCGATGCGCTGCTGAGCGCGGTCGCCTCGAGAGGGCCCGACCTCGTCGGCCTCTCCAGCACCCTCGCGTTCGATGCCTCCTCGCTGGAAGTCGCGGTTTCGCAGCTGGGGGAGGCCTTCGCCGAGATGCCGATCCTCCTCGGTGGGCAGGGGATACCGGACGAGATCCTCAGCGACGGCCGAGTGATTCGGGCGGTGGGGATCGAGGGACTGGTGCTGCTGGTGGAGACCCTGCTCGGCGGGATGAAGAGGGTCTCGACCCGCGAGAGCTCGCGGCCGGCCGAGCCGTCGTTTCAGACCGGCAGCGATTCTCCCGAGGGCCTTCTCCTCGGCGCCGCCGCCGACGCTGCGGACCTCGCCCGGATCCACGCCCGGATGGCCCACTCCTACAGGCGCCTGGCCTACGAGGACACGATCACCCGCGGGCCCAACCGGCGTGCTTTCGACGAGCGCCTGGCAGCGCTGGCGGACTCTCCCGAGGCTGCGCAGGCGACGATCCTCATGTTCGACCTCGACCGGTTCAAGCAGGTCAACGACAGCTTCGGCCACGCGGCCGGCGACTCGGTCCTGCGCAAGGTCTTCGAGGCGCTCGTGACAGGTCTTCGCGACGGCGATTTCGCCGCCCGGCTCGGCGGCGACGAGTTCGCCGCGCTCCTGCCGCACACCGGGATCGCCGAGGCCGAGAAGGTCGCGGGCCGCGTCCTCGCCGCGGTCAGGTCGATCGGCGGCGAGGCGACGCTGACGGCGACGATCGGCCTGGCGCCCCTGTTCGGAGGCCCGCGCCGGGCGATGCTCGAGGCCGACCTCGCCCTCTACCGGGCCAAGGCGGACGGGGGGGACTCGATCGGACGCGCGCCCCCGCCGGGCGGACCCGTCCACCGGCAGCCCTAAGGGCGTTCGCACTCCGGGACGATCGCGCCCTTGTCGATGATCGGATACATCGGGCTGAGCCGGCTCCTGGAGTGATGCAGCCCGAGCCAGTGCCCGTACTCGTGGACCACGGTCAGGCAGCGGAGGCGGTTCGAGAGGCCGCGTTCGACGGTCATCTCGCAGGGCCCGCTTTCCGCGGGGTCGGGAATCGTCGTTTCGCCGAGCACGAGGCCCGGCAGCTTCGCGTAGGCGGCGGTCTCGGTCGAGCAGCGCGCCGGCGCACTCTGGTGCCAGTAGGCGGCGGCCGCGTCGAGGTCGCCGTGCAGAGTGGCGGGCGCGGGAGCGGCGAGGGAGATGGCGGCGCTTGCGATCGCGGCGGCGGCGATCATCGAGTGGTTCCCGGGAAGTCCATAGGGAGCAGTGGAGCACGGATGTTCGAGAACTTCGCTCATAGATTCGTCTAGAGAGCCCGGAAGAACTCAAGGTGGCCCTCCTCACGCCCAAAAGGGGATCCGCCGGGAGCCGGCTTCGGCCTCCCGGCAACGAACGTCGAGTTGCGGCGCCGATGCTCAAGGCATCCAGATGGGTGGGCGATGGGCCAAGACACCAGGGCAAACCCCCTTCGACACGGGCACCCTCGTCGCGAGACGAATCCGCAAAGCCACGGGACTCCGCCGGAGTCAGCCGGGCCACCGAAGACCCCATGACCCGAGCCGCCCTCGAGGCGGAAAGCGGCAGGGATCAGGAACGTCGTCAGGAGTGCCCGACATACAGGGAGGACATCAATGTCCAACCGATTCGATCTCAGGCGTGCCCGGCTCGCCGGCCTCGCCCTCGCGGCGACCCTCGCCCTCGCGGCGGTGCCCGTGGCCGCCCAGGCCGCCGCCGTCAACCTCGGCACCGCCTCGCCCTTCGTGGTGCTCGGCGGCTCCACCGTCACCAACACCGGCCCCTCCGTCCTCAACGGCGACCTCGGCCTCTCGCCGGGCAGCTCGCTGACCGGGTTCAACGAAGCGGTCGTCAACGGCGCCACCCACGAAAGCGACGCCGTCGCGGCCCAGGCTCAGGCCGACCTCACCACCGCCTACAACGTCGCCGCCGGTCAGCCGATCCCAGCGGGCAACGACCTCACCGGAGTCGACCTCGGCAACCAGAAACTGACCGCCGGCGCCTACGGGTTCTCCACCTCCGCCCAGCTCACCGGCCAGCTCACGCTCGACGCCCAGGGCGATCCCAACGCCCAGTTCGTCTTCGTCATCGGCTCGACCCTGACCACGGCCTCGGCCAGCTCGGTCGTCCTCGTCAACGGCGCCTCCCCCTGCAACGTCCACTGGAAGGTCGGCAGCTCGGCGACCCTGGGCTCGACCACGGCGTTCGAGGGCAACCTGATGGCGCTGACCAGCATCTCGGTCAACAATGGCGCCACCGTCCTCGGCCGCCTGCTCGCCCGCGAAGGTGCGGTGACGCTCGACAACGACGTGCTCAGCAGGCCCAACTGCGCCACCGGCTCGACCCCGACTCCCACCCCGACCCCGACGCCGACCGCGCCAGGCTCCACGCCAACCCCGACCAGCCCCACCCCGACCACGCCCACCAAGGGCGGAGGCGGCCAGAGGGCCGAGGGCAAGGGCAAGCCGGGCAGCAAGACCGCCGTCGGCAGGGGCACCGCGACCATCGGCCGCGGCAAGACCACCAGCTCCGGCACCCCCGCCGCGGTCCACGGGCGCGAAATCAAAAGCGTCGTCTTCACCGACAACGGCAAGCGGATCCCGAACACGTCGAAGACGCAGACGAACGTGCCCGCCACGCCCGGCACCCACGTCGTCGTCGCCCACGTGAAGTTCAAGGACACGACCAAACCCCAGACCGAGAAGGTCACCGTCCGGGTTCCCTACCTCGTGCTCCACCCACGCCACGGGTCCTCGCAGTTCACCGGATGAGCACCCCGCGCGGCAGCCACGATCGACCCTCCGGCAGACGCCGGGGGGTCGCCGCGGCGGTCTCGGTCCTGGCCCTCTCGGCGCTCGCCTGTGTGCTAGCGGCGCCCGCCCCGGCCGCGGCGCGGCCAGCCCAGCCGCTGGTCGCCCTGCTCCATGCCCACGTCGCCCGCGCGGCGCCGAACGCCGGGGCTCACGCGATCGAAGTGGTGGCGCCGCGGCGCCCGCTGACCGGGGTGCGGACGATCCTGCCGGTGCTGGGCCGCGGCGGCCGCGGCGACGGCTGGCTGCGGGTGCGCCTGCCGGGACGCCCCAACAGCCACGCGGGATGGATCTCCGCCGAGCGAACCCGCGCGACGGTGACCGACTGGCGCATCGTCGTCTCGCTCTCCGCCCGCCGGGTCACGGTGAGCCGCTCGGGCCGGACGGTGCGGCGCTTCCGCGCCATCGTCGGCAAGCCCTCCACCCCGACGCCACGCGGAGCCTTCTTCGTCGAGGAGGCCCTGGCGCTCTCCCCCTACGAAGCGGGCGGGCCCTATGCGCTGGCCACCAGCGCCAGGTCGAACGTCTTCCAGGAATTCGACGGCGGCCCGGGGCAGATCGGCATCCACGGGACCGACAACCTCAGCGGCGCTCTCGGCAGCGCCGCGTCCCACGGCTGCGTTCGCCTCGCGACGCACGCCATCACCTGGCTGGCCAGGCGCATCGGCGCCGGCGTGCCGGTGACGGTGACGCGATAGGCCACATCGCACGCGGCCCCTCTCGCCCAAGACCTTTCAAGCGCAGCGCTATCCAAGGATGGAACGGACCATGAAACTTGCATTCAAAGGACTCGGAGATCCGCAGCGGCGACGGTGGCCGACCCCCTCGATCGTTCTCGCCGCCGCGGCCCTGTTCGTCGTGCTGGGCGGATCCGCGGTCGCCGCGAACGGCTTGATCCAGGCCGGTGACATCGCACCCGGCGCGGTTACGAGTCGAGCGATCAGGAGCGGCGCGGTGGAACCCAGGGATCTCAGCACCGGCACGCGAGCGCTGCTCGTCGGCGGTCCCGGCGCGGACGGCGCAAAGGGCGACTCCGGCTCGAGCGGAACCCCCGGGGCCGCCGGGCCCGGCGGGGCTGGGGGTGCCAAAGGCGCTGACGGAGTCAACGGCGCGAACGGCGCCAACGGGGCCAGCGGGGCCAGCGGTGCAAACGGTCCCAACGGCGCCAACGGGGCCGATGGAGGCAAAGGCGCCGACGGGGTCGACGGGACGAACGGCGCCAACGGGGCCAACGGCCCTAACGGTGCCAACGGTGCCAACGGTGCGAACGGCGTCGACGGCAGCGACGGGATCGACGGCACCAACGGCAGCAACGGCACCAACGGCAGCAACGGGGTGAACGGGACCAACGGCACGATCGCGCCGCTGTCGGCGAAGCAGGGTGCGACCGCCCTCCCCACCGGCTCGCCGGCGACGACCGTGGTCGAGCTTGCGCTGCCGGCCGGCAGCTACGTCGTCCTGGCGAAGACCCAGCTGTCGCATACCGGCGCCGGCGACTCGGTCGAATGCTTCCTCAAGGCCGGTGCGACGACGATCGACCAGATCGCGATGAAGACCCTGCCAGCGCTCGCCGCCATCCCGGCGTCGCTCCAGGCGATAGCCGTCACGACGTCGCCGACCCAGCTGAGCGTCCAGTGCAATGTGGCGGTAGCCAACGGGGCGGCCAATTTCAGCAGCCTGATCGCGATCCCGACCGCTTAAACGAGCTGCGTCAGCGCCACCTCGGCGCCCGGCGTTGCGGCTGCCCGGCCGACCTCGGCGATGCCCGGGGCCGGCCGGTCACCGCTACGATCGCGTTACCTGCCGACCGTTAGTAGCCGGGCGGGTGGCGGACGACGAAGCCGTCGCCGGAGGCCGGGGCGAGGTGCCAGCGCGGGCCGGTGCCCTGCTCGTCGCCGACCGTGTCCCAGCGCAGGCCGGCGATCTCGGCGAAGGTGTGGCCGCCGTTGGCGTAGACGGTGATCCACTTGCCGGGGCCGGGGGCGCCCCAGCCCTCGAGCTCGCTGGAGGTCAGCGGGCGCGGGATCATGCCGCCGCCGAAGAGGGCAAAGCTGACCGAGCCCGAGCAGTCGTAGCCGTATGAGTAGAAGGAGCCGTGGCCCCCGCCCCAGATGTAGGGGCGGCCGACGATCGTGTTGGCGTTGTTGATCACGTCCTTGACCGCCGGCGGGGCGTCGGGGGGCGGCAGGGCGATGCCGGTGAGCAGGATCGAGGTCGAGCCGTCGCCGCCGGCGCGGCTGCTGGCGAAGATCTTCTGCCGGTCGGCGGCGCTGTGACGGGGGACCGCGGTGCCGTTGCTGCCGGCCGAGGCGGCCGGCATCGTCGAGGGATCGCCGGGTACGACCCGCGGCTCCAGCTTTTTACCCCCCAGAGGGGGTTCAACGCTGGAAGCGGCGCGCGCTTCGAGGCGCCGCCGGGCTTCCATCAGGGCGAGGCCGTCGCCGAGGGCGCCGAGCGCCTCGTCGGCGCTGGTGGTCGAGGCGATCGCGCCGAGCACGGTGTGGCCGAGGGCGCCGAACGGCGCTCCGCCGCTGCCGCCGTCGCTCTCATGGGCCGAGGCGGCCACGGGCAGCGCCAGCGCGGCGCAGGCGCAGATCGCTGCAGCTTTGAGGAGGCGTCCCATCACAAACCCTGACCGAGGGCACCATAATGACGCACTCGTGGAGGGAGTTCGGATCACTCACGTCGGCGGACCCACCGCCCTGATCGAGGTCGGCGGCTGGCGCCTGCTCACCGACCCCACCTTCGACGCTCCCGGGCGCAGATACAACTTCGGCTGGGGGACCAGCTCGCGCAAGCTCGCCGGCCCCGCCCTCGCCGCCGCCGACCTGGCGCCGATCGACGCGGTCCTGCTCTCCCACGACCACCACGACGACAACCTCGACGACGCCGGGCGGGCGATGCTGCCGTCCGCCGGCGCGGTCGTGACCACGGTGCCGGGGGCGAAGCGCCTCGGCGGCAACGCCCGCGGCCTCGCGGCCTGGGAGAAGACGACGCTGGAGGCGCCCGGCAGGCCGACGATCGAGATCACCGCCACGCCCTGCCGCCACGGCCCGCCGCTCAGCCACCCGATCGTCGGCGAGGTGATCGGGTTCGCCCTCGCCTGGGAGGGCCAGCGGCACGGGGTGCTCTGGATCTCCGGCGACACCGTCTTCTACGAGGGCGTGCGCGAGGTCGCCGACCGGCTCGACGTCGACACGGCGCTGATCCATCTCGGCGGCGTCCGCTTCCCGATCTCCGGCCCGCTCCACTACACGATGACCGCCGCCCAGGCGGTCGAGCTCTGCACCCTGGTCCAGCCGCACACGGTGATCCCGATCCACTACGAGGGCTGGAAGCACTTCCGCCAGGGCCGGGACGCGATCGAGGCCGAATTCGCCAAGGCGCCGCCGCGCTTCCGCGAAAGCGTCCGCTGGCTGCCGATCGGCGAGCCGGTCGAGCTCTCCGGCTAGCCCGACCGCCCGCCGCCGGGCTTCAGGTGTTCTGGTAGAGCGGCCCGTCGCCGCCCTCGGGCGGGGTCAGGCGCCCGCCCTTGGCGGTGATCGCGCCGCACTGGACGCAGTTGGTGTAGTTGACGATCACGTCGACCTCGCCGCTCTCCGGCGCGTCCTCGGGGATCTCGTAGACGCCGGCGGGGCACATCCAGGCCCAGGTCTCGGCGACCTCCCGCGGCACCCGCTTCTGCACCCGGATGTGGTTGGGCGCGTCGTCGCGGGTGACGTTGCCGCTGATGAAGACGCTGGAGAGCTTGTCGAAGGTGTACTTGCCGTCGGGCTTGGGATAGCCGTCCCTGGTCTTGCCGACGAACATCGGCTGGGCGTCGTTGCGGTGGATCTTCCAGCGCCCGCCGGGGAAGCGGCCCTTGGTCGCGATCATCAGGTTGACCAGCGGCCCGCCTTTGATCAGGCCCTTCTGGAAGGGCTGGCGGGTGTTGCGCTGTTCGTAGAGGTCCTTGCCGACGATGGAGTCCTCGATCGCCCGCTCGTAGGAGCTGAAGTCGTTGCTGTCCTCCTTGAGCGAGGCGTAGATCGACTCCGCCGCCAGCATCCCCGCCTTGATCGCGTAGTGGACGCCCTTCAGCGCCGCCAGGTTCAGCATCCCGGCGCCGTCGCCGACGATCACCGTGCCGGGGGCCGACAGCTTCGGCATCGCCCAGTAGCCGCCGGCGGGGATCGCCTTGGCGCCCCAGCCGACCCGCTCGCCGCCCTCGAGGATGTCGCGGACCAGCGGGTGGGTCTTGAACTGCTGCAGGAGGTCGTGGGCGGAGGTGGTGGCGTCGGCGTAGTCGAGGTCGAGCACCCAGCCGATCGAGACCAGGTCCTCGCCGGTCTTCTCGTCCTTCATCGGGTAGATCCAGGAGCCGCCGATCTGGTGGTACCTGGCGGAGATCTTCAGCGGCCAGCCGGCGAGGGTGTGGATCACCCGGTCGAGCGGCTTCTTCACCTTCCAGACCTCTTTGACCCCGAGCTCCCAGACCTGCGGCTCACGGCCCTCGGCGAGGTCGAACTCGCCCACCGCGGCGTCGGTCAGGTGGCCCCAGCAGCCCTCGGCGAGCACGGTCGCCCTGGCGGCGATGTCGGTGCCGGGCTCGAAGTTGCCGAGCTCCTCGCCCTCTTTGCCACGGCCCTTGTCGCCGGAGCGGACGCCGACGACGGCGCCGTCCTCGACGATCAGCTGGGTCGCCGCGGTCTCGGTCAGCAGGTAGGCGCCGGCCTCCTCGGCTTGGGCCTGCATGTAGCGGCAGAGGGCGGAGACGGACATCACCTCGTTGCCGTGGTTGCGCTGCGGCGGCGGCGGCGGGATGCGGAGCTTGCGCTTGCCGTTGGGGAGGAGGTAGATCGCCTCCTTCTCCACCTCGCCGAAGCCGAAGCCCTCCTGGCGCCACTGCTCGCGGGTGAGGTCGGGGAAGAGCTCTTCCAGCGGCCCGGGGCGGACGACGGCGCCGGAGAGGTTGTGGCCGCCGCAGGTCTTCGCCTTCTCGATCACCGCGACCGGGACCTCGCCCAGCTTCTCCATCGTCTCCGGGTCGTCGGCCAGCAGCTGCAGCAGGCGGTTGGCGCAGGCCAGGCCGGCGGTGCCGCCGCCGACGATCGCGACGCCGATCTCGATCCGCTCGTCCTCGCCGTCGAGGGAGCGCTTGACGAACTCGGCGCCGACGTCGACCGGGGGCGGGAAATCGCCTGGAGTGACCTTGCCGCTGCTGGAAGCCATGTGACAGCCTTTCGTGTCGATTGACTCGTCAGTCAATCCTATAACGAGGCCGCGGCCGCGCCCGGTCTAAGGTCCGGGCATGGGCGATCTGATCCTCTACGCGATACCCGCGTTCGTGCTGCTGCTCGCGGTCGAGCTCTGGTCGTTCCGGCTCGCGGCCGACGAGGAGCTGGTCGGCTACGAGGCGCGGGACACCCGCACCAGCCTCTCGATGGGCGCCGGCAACGTCGTCATCAACGCGATCTGGAAGCTGGTCGTGATCGTCGTCTACGCCGGTCTCTACGAGCTGACGCCGCTGCGGATGCCGGCCGACGAGTGGTGGACCTACGTCCTCCTCTTCTTCGCCGACGACCTCGCCTACTACTGGTTCCACCGCATCCACCACGAGGTGCGGGTCTTCTGGGCCAGCCACGTCGTCCACCACTCCTCCCAGCACTACAACCTCTCGACGGCGCTGCGTCAGACCTGGACGCCGATGACCTCGCTGCCGTTCTGGGCCGGGCTGGCGCTGCTCGGCTTCCAGCCCTGGATGATCCTGCTGCAGCAGTCGGTCAGCCTGATCTACCAGTTCTGGATCCACACCGAGCGGATCGGGCGGCTGCCGGCGCCGGTCGAGCTCGTCTTCAACACGCCCTCCCACCACCGCGTCCATCACGGCGCCAACGAGGCGTACCTGGACCGCAACTACGGCGGCATCCTGATCGTCTGGGACCGCCTCTTCGGGACCTACCAGGGGGAGACCGAGCGGGTGCGGTACGGGCTGACGCAGAACCTCCGCACCTTCAAGCCGCACCGGGTCGCCTTCCACGAGTTCGCGGCGATCGCCCGCGACGTCCGCGGCGCCGGCAGCTGGCGCCACCGGCTCGGCTACGTCTTCCGCGGCCCCGGCTGGTCGCCGGACGGGCGCGGCGGCGGCACCCGCGGCTGAGCCCGCCGCCCTTAATGGTTCGCTTAGGCGGCGGGAGGAGAATCGTGGGGTGTGAAACTCCTGCTCGTCCCGTTCGCGATCCTCGCCTTCGTGCTCTTCCTGCTGGTGCTGGGCGCGATCGGCTTGGGGGTCTCGATGGCGGTGCTGGCGGTGTGCGGCCGGATCTGGCGGCTGCTCAACAGGAGTGGACGCCCGCGGCGCTCTTGACCGCCTCGAAGGCGCTGCCGGGAATCCGCTTCAGCTGGTTCAGGTTCTCGTCGTCCCAGCGCCGGTCGCTGCTGCCGCTGAAGTACCAGTTGGAGCCGTTGTCGGCGACGATCAGGCCGTAGCGCTTCAGCGCTTCGGCGATCGTCTTCGCCGGCCCGCTGAAGCCGCCCAGCCCGTAGCCGGCCTTGAGCCGCAGGCGCAGGCCCATCGGCGGCGCGGCGGCGCTGGCGGTGTCGCCGGCGCAGTGGACGGCGGGGTGGACGTAGGCGTCGCGGGTGCTCTCGAAGGTGACGCGGATCGCGTGCTCAACCCGGCCGCCGCCGGCCTCGTCGTAGCGGACCAGGCCGGGGAAGATCGGCAGCCCGGCGGCGTCGGCCGAGGTCCATCCCTCCGGGCGCAGCGCGGTCGAGGTGAGGTCCCAGGCGGTACCGGCGTCGGCGTTCCAGTGCGGCTTCGGCTGCGCGGCCGGGAAGGCCCGGTAGAGCTCGTAGAGCGTGCAGCTGGCGCGGTCGACGGTGAGCACGTGGCGGTCGCCGTCGCTGCCGCTGCCGCCCTCGACCGGGGCGCGGGCGGGGACGGGGAACGGCCCCGGGTCGCTCTCGTCGCCGTAGGCGGTGTAGTGGATCGGCAGCCGCGGCTGGCCCTGGTCGACGACGGAGAACGGGAAGCCGTAGGGGCGCGGGGAGCCGAAGTCCGGGTGCAGATGGTCGCCGCCGTGGGCGTCGACGTAGGCGATGTAGGCGGCGGAGCGGGGGTCGCGCGGCGCCTTCGAGACGTCCTGGTTCCAGGCCGCCTGGTCGGGCAGGGACGGGGCGTTGGCCGGGGTCGAGGCGGGCGGGTCCGGGAAGACCTGGCAGGAGCCCAGGTCGGGGTAGGAGCCGAGGGCCTGGGTGGGCGCGGCGAGCGCTCCCAGCGCCAGGGCGGTCGCCACCGCCGCCGAGGCGCAGGCGGGAAGGGCGATGCGGGCGGGCTTCATGCCGGGGGCAGGCCCTCGCGGACGGTCAGGCTGCCGACCTCGAGCTCCTCGATCTCGACCCGGCCGAACTTGGCGCGGCCGACGGCGAGGCGGCCGACGCTGAGCCGGCCGATCGCGAAGGCGCCGATCGCGGTCGCCCCGACCGCCAATGCCGCGATCGCGATCGGCGCCCGCACCGACGGGCCGACCGCCTGGGCGCCGATCGCCGACGCCGGCCTGGCCTCCGGCCCGAAGCGGGCGATGTCGGGGAGCTTGGCCACCGCCGCAACCGTAGCGCGGCTAGCCTGACGGTCCGATGAGCGTGGACGAGCGTCCCACCCTGCTGGCGATCCAGCACGTGCCCTGGGAGGGCCCGCACCGGATCCTCGACGCCTGCGGCGCCCTGCAGGTGCGGACGGTGAAACCGCTGGCCGGGCAGCCGCTGCCCGCGCCCGAGGAGGTGGCGGGGGCGGTGGTCATGGGCGGGCCGATGAACGTCGACGAGGTCGGGCGCTTTCCCGCCCTCGCGGCCGAGCGCGCGTGGCTGGCCGAGGCGGTCGCGCGGGAGCTGCCGGTGCTGGGGATCTGCCTCGGGGCGCAGCTGCTGGCGCGGGCGCTGGGGGCGGCGGTGGGGCCGGGGGAGGGGCCGGAGATCGGCTTCGCCCCGGTCGAGGTCGGCGACCCCGACGACCCCGTGCTCGGCGGTCTCGCGCCCAGCACCGAGGTCCTCCACTGGCACGGCGACGTCTTCGAGCTGCCGGACGGGGCGCGGCCGCTGGCCTCCTCGGCCCGGACCGAGCACCAGGCCTTCCGCCTCGGCAACGCCTGGGGCGCGCTCTTCCATCCCGAGGCCGACTTCGCCCTGGTCGAGGCCTGGCTGGCGGTGCCGGAGATGATCGACGAGGCCCGCGGCGCGCTCGGCGACGACGGCGCCCACGCCCTGCCCGAGCGCGCCGCCGCGGCGGAGCCGGCGCTGGTCGAGCGCACCACGCCGGGGTTCGAGGCCTTCGCTGAAATCGTCGCCAGCGGGTAGGGGAGCGGCGAGCACCGCAACGCGAGCGAGGAGGAGCGGTATGGAGGTCTGCCTGATGATCGAGGGCCAGGAGGACGTGACCTGGGAGGACTGGAAGGCGATCGCCGCGGCCTGCGAAGAGCACGGCGTCGGCACCCTCTTCCGCTCCGACCACTACCTCTCGGTCGACGACCGGCGCGAGCGCGGCGCGCTTGACGCCTGGACGACGATCGCGGCCCTGGCCGCGGTGACCGAGCGGCTGCGCCTCGGCACGCTGGTCTCGCCGGCGACCTTCCGCCACCCCGCGGTGCTGGCCAAGTCGGTGGTCACCGCCGACCACGTCTCCGGCGGCCGGGTGGAGCTGGGGATCGGCGCCGGCTGGTGGGAGCGCGAGCACCAGGCCTACGGCATCGACCTGCCCCCGGTGGGGCCGCGGATCGACGCCCTCGAGGAGCAGCTGGAGCTGATCCGCCGCTACTGGGGAGAGGGGCCGTTCAACTACGAGGGGCGCCATTACCGGGCGCAGAACCTCGACGCCCTGCCCAAGCCCGTCCAACGACCGCGCCCGCCGCTGATCCTCGGCGGCAGCGCCGGGCCGCGCAGCCTCCGCCTCGCCGCCGCCCTCGCCGACGAGTACAACACCGTGATGTCGACGGCGGCCGAGATCGCCGACGTCCGCCGGCGCCTCGACGAGGCCTGCGAAGCGACCGACCGCGACCCTGCCACCCTGCCGCTCTCGATGATGACCGGCTGGCTGGTGGGCGCCGACCGCGACGACCTCCGCAACCGCGCCGCCCGCCTCTCGCGCTGGAAAGGCCAGGACGACGGCGGCGGCGCCTACCTCGAGGGCCTCAGGGAGAGCACCGTCGTCGGCACCGTCCCGGAGGCGGTCGAGCAGCTCCAGGCGCTCAAGGAGGCGGGCCTCTCCCGGATCATGGGCCAGCACCTGCTCCACCGCGACCTCGACGCGATCGAGCTGATGGGTCGGGAGGTGATTCCCGCTCTCGGCTCGCTAGATTGAAGGCTGCGTGGTGGCTGTAGCTCAGTTGGTAGAGCTCCTGGTTGTGGTCCAGGCGGTCGCCGGTTCGAGCCCGGTCAGCCACCCT
>Ga0157375_10001351_pt1 | contig 21169 bp, 12 predicted proteins | sample M35metaG_FD_115311 | JGI IMG/M metagenome (GOLD analysis project Ga0157375, IMG submission 115311) | Miscanthus rhizosphere microbial communities from Kellogg Biological Station, Michigan, USA - M3-5 metaG | ecosystem: Host-associated > Plants > Roots > Rhizosphere > Soil | place: USA: Michigan... | reverse complement strand
CCGCCGCTGCGGCTCGGGCGCGACGTCGTCCCCATCAGCGAGTCGATCGCTCTGAAGATGGATCCCGCCGCGGACAACTACAGTGGTACCGCCGTGTTCGAGCTCGACGTGAAAAAGCCGGTGCCGACATTCTCGCTGCACGCCGAGGAGATGAAGATCGAGAAGGTCAGCATCGACGGCGTCGAGGCCACGTCCGTCTCCGGGCCGGAACAGATGCTCCTGGTCACGCCGGGCAAGGCGCTGGCCGCCGGCCACGCCACCATGACCATCGCCTTTTCCAACGACTACGACCGCCGCGCGGTCGGCCTCTACAAAATGGTGCGCAAAGACGGCCCGTATCTCTTCACGCAATTCGAAGCGGTCGACGGGCGCAAGGCGTTCCCGATGTGGGATGAGCCGGGCTTCAAGATCCCGTACCAGATCACCGCCACGATTCCGTCGCAATACGAAGTCGTTTCCAACACTCCGGTCGAAAAAGAGAGCGCCGCCGACGGCTGGAAAACCGTCGTCTTCGTCCGCACCAAACCGCTGCCGTCGTACCTGCTCGCCCTCGCCGTCGGAACGTTCGAGTTCACGCCGGTGCCTGGCACCAGCATTCCGACGCGCATCGTCACGGTGAAAGGGCAGAGCGGTCTCACCGGCGTCTCCGTCGAACAGACACCGAAAGTCCTGGCCGGCCTCGAAAAATACTTCGACAGCAAGTACCCCTTCGAGAAGCTCGACCTCATCGCCGTCCCCGAGTACTGGTACGGCGCGATGGAGAATCCGGGCCTCATTACCTACGCCGAGAACATCCTCCTCGTCGATCCGAAGGGCGTGACGCCGGCGCAGCGGCGCTCGAACGCGCGCGTCACCACGCATGAGCTGGCGCACATGTGGTTCGGCGATCTGGTGACGATGGCGTGGTGGGATGACCTCTGGCTCAACGAGTCGTTTGCCGACTGGATGGGCGACAAGGTCGCCGACCAGGTTTATCCCGAGTACGGCCTGGCCATGAGCGAGTTGCAGAACGTGAACGGCATCATGAACGTCGACGCCAGCCCGCTCACGTACCCCATCCACATCCAGGATGCCACTCCCGCCGACGCCATGCGCTCCGTCGGCGTCGCCTACAACAAAGGCAAGGCCGTCATCTCGATGTTCGAGCACTGGCTCGGACCCGAGGAGTTCCGCAAAGGCGTGATCCGCCACCTCAAGGCACACGCCTGGGGCAACGCCACCGCCGCCGACTTCTGGGCCTCGCTTGGTAAGCAGACCGCCGCGCCGATGAACACCTTCATCGATCAGGCCGGCCTGCCGCTGATCACGGCCGAGTTGGTGGCGCCGAATCAGGTCAAGCTCTCGCAGGTCCGCTACCTGCGCGCGGGAATCAAGGCCGACCCGGAGACGTGGATCGTGCCCGTGGCGTTGCGGTACTCCGACGGCAGCACGACAAAAGTGAAGACGCTGCTGCTCGACGCTCCTTCCAAAACCTTTACGCTCGACGCGCCGAAAGTGGCGTGGGTTTTCCCACATGCGAACGCCTCGGGCTATTACCGCTGGAACGAGCCGCAGGCGCAGTTCGTGACGCTGGCGTCGAACGCCACTCAGGCGCTGACACCAGGCGAGCGCATCGCCTTCCTCGGCAACCTCGGTGCGCTGCTCGATGCCGCCGCGCTGCACGGCAACGGCTATCTGGAAGTGCTCAACCGTTTCTCCAGCGAGACCGATCCTGACGTCCTCGGCTCGCTGCTGACGGCGATGGGCCGCGTCGACGCGGCGCTGAGCGAGAGCGACCGCCCGCTGTTCGCGGCGTATGTCCGCCGTACGCTGGGGCCGGTCCTCGACCGCATCGGCTACGCGAAGAAGCCGGGCGAGCCGCAGCCGCTGACGATCCTCCGTCCGCGTCTCATCGGCTGGGTGGCGAACATCGGCCAGGACCCGAAAGCGATCGCGTGGGCAAAGGATCAGACCGCGAAGTATCTCGTCGATGCGGAGTCCGTCGACCCGTCGATTGCCAGCACCGTTCTCAACATCGCCGCGTACAACGGCGGCGACGAGGCGATGTACGAAGAGTTCCGCAAGCGTTTCGAGGCCGCGACCGTTCCGGTGGAGCGCAACCGCTACCTCGGCGTCCTCGGCGCGTTCCGCGATCCGAAGCTGCGCGACAAGGCGTTCGCCTACGCGCTCACCGAGAAGATCCGCCCGAACGAGATCTTCACCATTCCGTTCAGCCAGGGGGACACCGAGGAGGGGCGCGCGTACATCTTCAACTGGGTGCTCGCCAATTACGACGCCATCGCCTCGCGCGTTCCGCCGCAATTCCGCGGCGGCCTTCCCGGCACCGCCGGCGGCTGCGATCCGTCCCGCCTGGCCAAGGCGCGCGAATTCTTCTTCACCCCGGAGCACAAGGTGGAGGGGATGGAGCGATCCATGAAACGGACCGAAGAGCAGGTAGGGGAGTGCGTAGCCTTCCGCGCCCGCGAGGCGGATACGATCCGGCAGTACCTCGCCGCGGCGAAGTAGCCGTTACGGTTTGGAGGGCGGCGAAGCCGCCGCCCCTCTTCTCCGGGCTCAGTTCTGCGGACGCGTCGCGGCGACGTAACGGCCTCTCCTCCGCGTCGTTGTTGGCAAACTTGGAGACCGTCGTCGCCGCCTGAGCCGAGTCGGGATCGGAGCCGGAGCATCGAGAAGGTGGAACGCCTCTTTCCGACTCGAGGGCGGCGACCATCGATCGTTGACTCGCTGGGCGGCGGTCCGCTCTTCGATCTGACGATGTTGAACGGAGACAAGCGCCGAATCAAATCTCACGAGTGGCATCGCTTGCATTCGGCAGCTTCCCCCGCTGAGACAAAAGCTTCACCCTCGAGCCTGCAGTTTCTGCACGTGTATTCGAAGATAGGCATATCGATCGAAGAGTCGCTTGCTGTTCCGCTCCGCGACTATCCTCCTGGGCGGGTAGCGAGTCTCCATCTTCACGTGCGCACGCGCTTACCTCCCGTTCCCCGACCCGAACAGGATGCCGGTCTCGATCTCCATCGGCTTCCCGTTTTTCAGGTAGGGCTTGAAACGCCACTTCATCAATGCCGCGACCACGGCTGCACTCTGTTCGGGAAAGGCACTGACTACGTGCACGTGCTTCACGCGTCCCTGCCTGTCGATGCGATTCGACCAAACCGGACGGCGGCGTGCATCGTCTGGAGCGGCGGCCGAGGTAATCCGCACATGTCGCAGATGTAGCAGATGAGAACCGTCTTAATCTGCAGGGGGCACTGGGGTCAGAGCTTCGTTCTTCGCGGAGAAGTCGTGGAGAAATCGAAGGTCTGCCCCCCGCGGTTACAGCAACAACGTCGAGTAAGTTCATTCTTCAACTTGACCGATCTGGGACGCTACATCAACATCCAGATCAATCGCCGAGACCATCGCCGACGAAGCGCTGAACCCCTGGAACGGCACGACGCCGCGGCAGGATTTCGCGCTTCATCGAGAACGTCATCGGACTTGAAGGACGATCGTCCTTGCCTGCGCAACACGATTGTTCGTTCATCATGTCCGATTGCGCCCCGGCGTGTGTGGACCATTGTGGTCAACGATCACGATGAGACAACACCCCTGCAAGCGTTGAAGCGGCCCCGAATGAGTGAGCCCCTCACAGTTTGGTAAGCTCCCGTTCGATTTCGGTTACCGTCGCATGACGTTCAAGTGACCGGTTGATCGCCTGGGCGGCCAATAGTTGCGCTCTGGCTTCCTCCCGTCGTTTCGTTGCCGCCAGCAGCCGGGCCAAGAGCAGACGGAGGTGCGCCTCGCCGCCGCGATCTCCGATTTGCTGCCTGATCTCTATAGCTTCATGGTAATCGGCCATAGCGGAGTCGGGATCGCGTTTCGCGCGAATGTCCGCTCGGAGCGCGACAAGATGGGCGAGATCGGATAAGGCCGCCATTTGTCGCGCGATGACGATTGCTTCTGATGCCATCTCTTCCGCATGGTCCACCTCTCCGAGCTTGACGAGAATTTCGGCCAGTTCCCGGCGCAGGATCAGGTGCAACGAGTGCGTGGTCGCAAGAGTGGCAGCGCTCGCGAGCGCATCTTCATACCGTTCTCTCGCCGTCGGAAGGTCCCCAAGACGCGTCGACACAAGGCCGATCTTTCGGAGAATTCCGATGACAGCAGGATCCGACTTGTCCAAGGCCGAGCTTCGCCGGTAGTAGACCTCCTGAAACAGCCTCAACGCCTCGCCCGTCTGGCCGCGCTTGAGCAACACGTTCCCGAGCTGCTCAAAGGTGTCTGCCGTTTCGGGTGCGCGTGTGCCAAGGACTCGTCGCTGAACGTCGAGTGCCCTCGTCACCAGTTGTTCTGCGCCTTCGAGGTCGTTCAGCGCTTCGGCCACTCCAGCGGCGGATCGCAGTAGTTGCGCCGAGTGAACGTCGCTCTGGTCGAAATCACCGAGGCGCTTCAGAGCGAGCGCGAACGAAACTTTGGCCAGTTCGTTTTGGCCGCTACGGGCATACGTTTCCGCCAATTTCAGAAGCAACGTGGCCGTCCGTGAATCGACGTCGTTCAGACTGGCTTGAATCTCCAGGGCCTTCTGAAGAGCATCGACAGCTTCCTTCCCTCGACCTTGAGCTCTCTCGACGTCGGCGATCACGACGAGGGCATCTACCGCCGTGCGCAATTGATTCTCATGGATGGCGAGAGCGAATGCCCTTCGTGCATGCTCGCTCGCGCGATCGAGCATGCCGAGCTCCGATGAAGAATCCGCGAGCTCGATCAGGCGGACGGATACCGCCGTTCCGCCCTCGCGTTCCTCCACTTGGACCGCTGCCTCCAGCATCTCGAACGCCTCTTTAAGCTTCCCGTTCGCCTTGAGTACGGTTGCCGTGGAATCCAGAAGCTCGGGTAACTCAGATGCCTTCACTTTGGGGTTGCCGCGATAGACCTCCAACACGCTGCGCAACAGACCCCAGGCATGAAGCGACTCGCGATCCGCCAGTAGCTTCGAGACTTCGGACAAGCGTCCCGCGATCTCGCGTTCGGCTCGGACGACTGCGGGATCTTCCCAAGGTCCCTGGAGCATCTGAAGACGATCGGAGAACTCTTCATAGCTGCGCTTCAGCGACAGACGGCTCTCGGTTTCGACCAGCACCGCGACCTGTTCCCCATAAGCGTAGTCAGGAACATGCTGGATCTGCACCTCGGTGAAGTATTCGGAGAGATCGCATTCCGGCAGACCATAGACGTCTCTAAAGAGTCCTTCGAACTCAGGTTGAAATCCTCGATGTACGTCATTGCCATAACGCCATTCCTCCAGCAACTGTTCGCGCGCTTGCTCGATGCGGGAGGGGAGGGGGAACACAGCCAGAGGGCGCCAGTCGCTCGATTGGCTGCGGTATAGGGTGGCGCGGCGGACCAGGTCGAAGATTCCAGTCAAGCTTTGTCGGTTTGGAGTGAACACGACCACTAGCTTCGAGGGCATCACGGTCGTGCAGATGCCGCTTACATCGGTGATGCCAGTGCGGGAGTCAATGAGCGTGTACGCGTAGTGGCTTGTCACGAACTCGGCGAACGCCGGCAGGATCGGTGGTGAAGCGGTGAACAGCTCCTCCCACGAGAACGCGTTGACCCGTGAGCCATAGGTGGCGTCGAGACGGCCGGCGTGGAGCAGCCACAGGCCGGCCACGCCGGTCGGGCTGACGAAGTCATCTAGATGAACCGATCGAAATAGATCGAGCGCGTCTTCCCGCGTTTTCACCTCGCGTGCACGCGCGCGCACGGCCGTGAAAAGCTCGAGTAGGCCGTCCCGGTTGTCGAGTTCGGCGTCGGACACGGGGAGGAAATGATGCAATCCGGGCGCTTCCAGATCCCAGTCAATGCACAGCACCGGCCGTTTGGCGAGCGAGAAGTATCGGGGAGGCATCCCGTCGCCGCCGGAGAACCCATTCGCCAGAACGCAGCCGACGTTGGCCAACGCCATCGTTCGGCCGGTCCCTCCTTTATAGGAGTAGAAGGTGATTACTTCACCGAAGGAGCTCGTTTCCATCACAACGACGCCTGCGCGGGACTCGGCAACGGCGGAGGCGCCACCCCTCGGAGCCATTCGGCGATCTCGCCCGTCGTCGGCAGCTGGAACTGCCCGCAGTCATGGACGACGTCACTGCTCGCATACCGCATGGCGTCGATTCGATCGTAGATCGCGTCGGCAATATCCCTGATCGCGCCGACGACCCTCGGTTTCCGCACGTCACTGGCCTGCAGAAGCTCGCGGTCGAATGACCTGAAGACACGCGAACGCAGCTCCTCCGGGACGCGACTCTCGCCGCGGATGATCACTGGGATAATCAGACTCTTTCCCACCAAACTGGGGAGCACCCGCTGCCGTCGTTCTTCGAGCGCAACCATGCCCCGATACTCCCGGGCACAGTACGGGTGATTTACATCGAAGTACTCCGGAGTGAACAGCAACACCATGCACGTGCTGCGGCACATCTCCATCGCTAGCTCCGCGTCCAGATAGTCGCCCGGTGCCAGTCGTCGCTCATCGCGATACACCCGGAGGTTCGGAGTGAGCAGTGCCAGTTGTACCTCCAGCGTGGCGCAGAAACGCCGGACGATCTCGGTCGCCGGTCCGGCATGCCGGTAACTAACGAAGCACGCGTTGGAGAAAGTCATGTGAGGTCTCGATTGTAGCTGCGTCACGGCGGAAACGACGTCCGATCTCACCAACTAACGAACGTGCGCCGAACCACCATGCGCCGTCATCGAACCGCCGCCGCCTCGGGCCTCGCTATTGATTGTTTCACTGACTGCGACACTTTTACGGAGCTTCCCCGCGGGCAACAAAAACGCCAGCAAGTGGCGGGCGGGTGAGGCACTTAGAGTGGCGGCACCAACGGGGTCTCGAACCCGCGACCTCCGGCTTGACAGGCCGGCGTTCTACGACTAACTCCAGCTCTCGCTGATGGACATGACCACCGGCGACCCAACCTACCTCCCGGCCAGTGAGGCCACGTAGCGGCGGCAAAGAGAATGGCTCCGGCTTCAGCCGGAGGTAGAGGGCGGCAGCGTGTGAGTCAGCGTAGCCGACGACACGAGACTACAAAAGCTGATCATGAGCCTGCTCCGCGGATGCTCAGCGGCCCAGGCAGGTGTGGCGATAGGGAAGCTCGCCCAGCAGGTCGTGCCATTCTTTCTGCGTCAGATTGCGATTGGCCACGACACACGCCTGCCGCTGCCAGGACGCGAGATCGAGATCCCATCGCGTCGCGTCGTAGTCTGTTCCGAACGAGATCAGCGACTTTCCGTCGGGAGTAAATACGATCTTCTTCGCATGTCCCCCGAAATCCGTCCCGATCATAGTGCCGCTGCGGACATCCCACAGGCGAATGCCTCCCGTACTGCCCGACGCCAGCATCTTTCCGTCGGGACTGAACTCCAGGTCTGAGGACGCGGCGTGATCCGCCGGCCTGTCCTCAGATCCCACTCGATGAAATTCGCCTGGCTGGTCACGGTGGCCAGGCGCGTGTCATCGGCCGTGAAGTACACGTGTTCGACGCCGTTGCGGAACCACTGACGTCCCTGCTCGTCGTGGTACTCGTCCTGCGGCTCCAGCGTTCGGCCGATCCGGCGCAGCGTTGCCAGGGCCAGGACCACCGCCCCCTCTCCGCCAAGGGCGATCATGGTTCCGTCTGCGCTGACGGCGAGCGTCGTCACGGTGACGTCGGTCGCCGCTTGCGCTACGGACCGGCGTGTCTTCAGATCCCACACCGTCACCGTCGCTCCCTCGACCGAGATCAGCTTTGAAGTGTCGCGCGTGAACGCGATCTGATCGATCTTTCCCCAGCCCTCGGTTCCCAGCGGCGCGCCGGCGGGTTCCAACGTGCGCGCATTCCAGATCCACACGCGTCCGCGATTGTCACCTGCGGCGACGAGCGAGCCGTCGTGCGACAGCGCGACCGACTTCAGTTGCAGATCGCCTATGCGCTCGTTCCGCCGCGTCGCGCCCGAGGCGAGATCCCCCACCACGACGTTCCGCTCGTCCGTGGAGGCGATGGACCTGCCGTCGCCGCTGAAGACCACGTGCTGCACGATGCGGCTGTGACCGTGGAACATGGTCACCAGATGCGGATGCTTTACCAGCGCAGCGAGGAGCGCTCCACGGGAAACTTTTGTGTCGGCGATGCGCGTGGCCTCGACGGCCAGCAGGAGTGCCGTGTCGCAGGCGTGATCGGCGAAGGTGAGGCTGACCGTGCCGATCTGGCCGGCGAAGTTCGCCGTGGCGATGCGCGTCTGCTCTTCGGCTGCCGCCTGTTGCCGCCGGGCCAGATTGCGCTGGTTGAAGGCGATGACCACCAGTACGGCCATGACGGCGATGATCCCTCCGGCGATCAGGAGCAGCCGCCGCGTCGTCCGCGTCTGTGCGCGCTGACTGGCGAAGATCAGATCGGTCTGCACCGCCGTCGGCTGCGGGAGCTTTTCCGGCTGCGTGCTCACGCGCGCCAGCCATGCTTCCGCCTCGCGCAACAGATCCTTCGGCAGGAGATGCCCCGCATTGTGGCTGGCATCGCGCCAGCGCTCAGCGGCGAGCAGCAGCTCCGCGTGTGTCTCCAGCAACTCGAAGTCGGTATGGACGGCGCGGACGAGATCGTCAACGCCGCGCTCGAAATCGTCTTCCTCGCGCAGCATCGTCCACTGCGGAGTGCGCAGCGCGGAATCGAGCCGGTTGTCATCGCCGTGGTCCCGATGCGACACGGGAAGGATCAGCTTCTTGTTCTGAACGGCCAGGGTCAGCTCGTCGCGGCAGGCCTCCGAACGGATCGAGTCTTCGCTGATGATGAGCACGAACGCGTCCGCGCCTAGGTTCATCTCGCGCAGACGGCGCTCGTAGTCTTCCCCCGGCGTGAGCAGCCAGTCTCCTCTCGGCTGAACCCCCCGTTGTTCGAGCGACGCGCGAAGCCGCGTCGTGAAAGAGGCGTCTTCGCGCGCATAGGAGATGAAGACAGTCGCCGGAATTGCCTGAGCCGCTCCTCGATAGAAAGAATGCCAGAATTCGGGCTACTTTGAGCGTGTCTCAGATCGAAACGCTGCTCCGCGGCGGAGGAGTCAACGTCTCCGACGCCACGAAAGCCCTCGGCGCCGCGCATGACAACGTCACGCGCGCCGTCGGCCAGCAGGGCGAGGGGGTGCGTTCGCTGCAGATGGAGGCCGTCCTGTGGGAGGCAGTGGAGCAGGAATTGCGGGCGATGCTGAATGGCCTCTCCGGCGCGAACCTCATCCGCCGCCTGCGCATCGACCTCATCGCCGCGCAGGCTTACACGATTGGTTCGCAGTTGGCGCGCGATCCGACCAACGCCATCCTCTTGCCACAGGTGGAGGAAATCAAGCGCTTAAAGAGAGCCAGGCGCCGCAAGAAGGCGGCGCCGGCTCACGAGACGACGGATCCGCAGATGACGCAGATGTAACAGATTGAGAACCGGCTAAGCTGCGTTCATCTGCGACGTCTGCGGATCGTCCCCCGATGAAAAGACGCCGGCTCACGCGCATCATCGCGCTGCACCTGACCATCACGATCGCCATCATCGCGATCGCGGCGGGCGTCGCAGCGCGTTTCTTCTTCAACGCTTCTCCTGGCGCGGCGACCGGTTTCGCCATAGCGCTGCTGATCATCGGCATCGCCACGATGAGCATCACCATGCGCCGGCCGTTCCGGCGCATTCGCCGGAACCTCGGCGCGCTCGTCGACGGCGTGCGCGGCTTCTCGGATGGTGATTTCAGCCTGCGGCTGCACGTCACCGGCGGCGATGAGATCACCGACCTCGTCGCGGTGTACAACGAGATCGGCGACATCCTGCGCGAGCAGCGCAATGAGTCGGTGCAGCGCGAGCTGTTGTTCGAGACCGTGCTGCAGGCCTCGCCGCTGGCCATGATTCTGACCAGCGATCACGGCCGGATCGTCTTCGTCAACCGCGCCGCACGCGATCTCTTCGGCGGACGCGAGCGGGTGGAGGGACGTAAGTTCGATGAGGTCGTGGCCGACGTTCCCGCGCTGCAGGAGGCGCTGGACGCCGGCCCCAGCGCAATCTTCACGTCCGGCGGCGAGACCTTTCAAATGACGCGGCGGTCGTTCTATCTCAACACCCGCGAGCACACCCTCTATCTCATCGCCCGGCTGACGCAGGACCTTCGGCGGCAGGAGCTCGACATATGGAAGAGGGCCATCCGCGTCGTGAACCACGAGCTCAACAACTCGCTGGCGCCGATCCACTCGCTGTTTCATTCGGCAACCGTCGTTCGGTCGCGCGACGATGATGATGGCCGGCTGACCGAGATCAACTCAGCGATCGAAGAGCGGCTGACGTCGCTGCAGCAGTTCATCGACGGCTATGCGCATCTGGCGCGCCTGCCGAAGCCGCGTCGGGAACGGGTGGCGTGGGCGGAGGTGATCGAATCGGTTCGGCGCATCACGCCGTTCGTCGCCGAGCTGCCGGCGCATGACGCCTTCATCGATCGCGCGCAGATCGAACAGGTGCTCATCAACCTGGTGAAGAACGCCCGCGAAGCCGGCAGTGGGGAAGGCGACATCGCGGTCCGCATCGTCCGCCGCGAAGGAGGAAGCGCGCTCGTCGTCGAAGACCGCGGAGCGGGGATGGACGACGAGACGCTCGGCCACGCCCTCCTCCCGTTCTACTCGACGAAGCCCGGCGGCACAGGCCTCGGCCTGGCCCTCGCGGGCGAGATCGTCGACGCGCACGGCGGTACGATCCGGATCGGCAGACGGGAAGGCGGCGGGATCACCGTGACGTGCTGGATACCGGATGCGTAAAAGCGTTTCACCACAAAGACACAAAGAACACAAAGAAAGGCCTCTCTTTGTGTCCTTTGTGTCTTTGTGGTGAAACGCCTTTTGGTCCAGCCACCCGAAATAGCAATGTTCGAAGGTACTGTTAGAGCGCGCGTGCCGCGATCACTCCTAGCCATCTCCGTCGCCCTCGCCACGCTTGTCTCCGCGGCCGCGTCCGCTGCCACTACCAACACCATGCCGTTCTCGCAGGTCCGCAAGGGCATGCACGGATATGGCGAGACCGTTTTCGACGGCACCAGGCTGGAACGGTTCGACGTCGAGATCACCGGCGTTCTGTCGAACATCGGACCGGGACAGGACCTGATCCTGGCCAAAGTCTCCGGACCGGTCGTCGACCGCGCCGGCGTCATCGCCGGGATGAGCGGATCGCCGATCTACATCGACGGGAAAGTCATCGGCGCGCTGGCGTACTCGTGGCAGTTCGCGAAGGAAGCGATCGCCGGCATCACGCCGATCGACGAGATGCTCAAGATCGCGCAGGTGGACGGCAAGCCGTCCGGCTCGTTCGTCGCCGCCACGCCGCGCATGAGCGGCGGCGAGTTCCTCAAAGCGATCATCGAACACAAGACCAGCGAGAAGTTTGAATCGATGATGTCCAGCATGACCGGCGCGACGCCGGCGTCCTCCATCGCCGGAGCCCGGCCGATCGCTGTGCCGCTGTCGATGTCCAGCTTCGCGCCCGACACGCTCGGACGCTTCGGCAAGTACCTCGACCCGCTCGGCTTCATGCCTGTTCCGAGCGGCGCATCGTCAACCTCGGCGAGCACCACTACGAATTCAACGAAACAGTTCGCGGCCGGCGACGCCATCGGCGCCGTCCTGCTGCGCGGCGATTTCAACGTCGCTGCCACCGGCACGGTCACCTACGTCGACGGCGACCGCGTCTACGCCTTCGGCCATCCCTTCCTCGACATGGGCGAAGTGGCCTTCCCGATGGCCAAGTCCGAGATCGTCGGCGTGCTGCCCAGCCTGGCCAGCTCCTTCAAGTTCTCCAACACCGGCGCTGTCGTCGGCGCGTTCCGTCAGGACCGCGCGGTCGGCATCATGGGGATGATGGGCGAGAAGGCCGACATGATCCCGGTCGACCTGGAAGTGGAAGGGAGCGGGCCGGCGCAGAAGTACCACGTCGACGTCCTCCGCCACTCGCAGCTCACGCCGCTGATCCTGGCCATGGCCGCTGACACCGTCGTCGCGGGCGCGCAGCGCGCCGCCGGCGAGCGGACGGTGTTGCTTGAATCCGAGATCAAGCTCAAAGGATTCAACGAGCCGATCGTTCTTCACGAAGGGTGGGCGGGGGCGCAGGCGCGCCAGGCCATCCCGTCGTACATCGCCGTCGTAGCCGGCTACGTGATGTCGAACGAGTTCCGTCCCGCCGACATCGAGTCGGTCAAGATTCACTTCCGCCACACCGACGACCTCAAGATCGCCAAGATCGTCGAAGCGTCGCTGGAGATGCCGAAGGGTCGTGTCCACGCCGGCGACGTCGTCAAAGTGCGCGCCGTGCTGAAGCCGTTCCGCGGGGAAGCATTCATCGACACGTTCGACGTCACCATCCCCGACGACCAGCCGGCCGGCACGGCTTACCTCCTGGTTGGCAGCGGCTCTGTGCTCAACCAGGTCGACTTCATGCTCGTCCCGCCCGATCCGCGCAGTCTCGATCAGGTCATCGCCGTCCTGCGCAGGTTGCGTCCATCGACAGAACTGACCCTCGGCCTTTACGAACCGACCGACGGCGCCGTCACCGCGGGTGTCTATCTGCCCAATCTGCCGCCGACGATGCGCGCCATCGTCAGCAACGACACCTCCAACGGTCCGCAGGCGCCGGTCCGCTACCATGCCTCGCAACATCTCGCGCATCCGCTCGGCTACATCGTCGACGGCGTCGTGAAGATCGATCTCGACGTAAAGCCTGCCATTTAGTAACAGCGCGCCCGGTCAGACGTCAGACATGATGTCAGGCGGCTAGTAGATTAGTGGATTAGTAGATCAGGAGATCAGGAGAGGCGCCTCCTAATCTACTAATCCACTGATCTACTAATCTACTGGTTCTCTCAGGAGAGGCGCCTTCCTAATCTACTAATCCACTGATCTACTAATCCACTGATTCTCTTCGAAAGGAACTAACCTCCATGCGCCGTGTCGTCGCGCTCGCAGTAACGCTGCTCATTGCATCAAATGCATTCGCCGTCGCGCCGCAGTTCTGGCGCGTCCGCAATACCGAAGATTTTCTGTCCGGCGACATCGAAGGGTTCGCCGTCACCTCGCGCGGCGAGCTGCGGCCCGGACCCAGTCTCAAAAAAGCCGGCAGCTTCACCGATCCCTTCGTCCTGGCGCAGGTGGCCGCGCCGAACGGCGATCACTTCTTCGGCACCGGCAACGAGGGGAAGGTCTACCGCCTTCGCGGAACGGACTTGAAGGCAATCTACACCGCACCGGAGCCGGAGATTTACGCCGTCGCTTTCCACGACGGCGCGCTCTACGCCGGCACCTCCCCGAACGGCAAGGTCTACCGCATCGATCCGAACGACGGTAAAGCGACGGTCTTCTACGATCCGAAGCAGGCCTACATCTGGGCGCTGGCCTTTCTCCCGAATGGCGATCTTGCCATCGCCACCGGCGTCGACGGAAAGCTCTTCCGCGTCACGCCAAGCGGGGAGGGCAAAGTCCTCTTCGATTCTCCGGAAACGCACCTGCGCTCCCTCGGCGTGAAGAACGACGGCACGATCCTGGCCGGCGGCTCAGCCAAGGGACGCATCTACGAAATCCGTCCCGACGGCGCCGCGCACGCGCTCTACGACTCGACGCTGTCGGAGATCTCCGCGATCTACGTCGACGCGAACGGCATCGGCTGGGCCGCGGCGGCGAGCAATGTCCTGCCGTCGACCGCTCCGGTCAAAGCGACCGCGAAACCGGCCGCGCAATCCGCAGCCGCGACGACCACCACCAGCCCCTCGGCCACCGAACAGAAGAAAGACGACTCCTCCGGCAGCGTCGAGGTCAGCGTCTCCTTCGAAGACAGCAGCAGCTCCGCCTCCTCCTCGGCCAGCGGAGGCAGCGGCGAGATCTACCGCATCAATCCTGACGGATTCGTGGAAGTGGTCCGCAAGTTCGAGCACGAGATGGCCTACGGCATCACCGGCGGCCCGAACGGATCGATCCTTCTCTCCACCGGTCCGCAAGGCCGCATCTACGAGATGAAAGACGGCGAAGTCTCCCTCCTCGGCAGCGTCCCCGAAAAGCAGGTCGTCTCCATTTCGCGCACCGGTAACGAGACGCTCGTCACCACCACGAACAGCGGCGCGGTCTACCGGCTGGAATCGGCGCCGTCGGAGAAGGCGGAGTTCCGTTCCGCCGCGAAGGATGTCGAGCGCTTCTCCCGTTTCGGCAACTACCGCATCGAAGGGGAGAACGTCGGCGACGGCCATCTCGCCATCGCCTTCCGCTCCGGCAACACGCGCACGCCCGACGCCACCTGGAGCCCGTGGAGCGCCGCTTCGAGCGCGAGCGACGGCTCCATCGGCGCGCCTCCCGGCCGTTACATCCAGTGGAAGATGACCACGCCCAAGCCGGCCTCGAATGTTTCTGTCGACGGCGTGACCGTCGCCTTCGTCAACCGCAACGTCGCGCCGGTCATCGACAACGTCACCGTGCAGGATCCGGCCGTCGTCTACATCACCGGCAGCTACCCGCAGTCGCCGCAGGTGGTCGAAGCCACGAACCCCGACGAATACGGCATCTTCACCAGCCTAGACACGCCGCGCGACAAGAACGAACCCGGCAAGAAGGTCTATCGCAAAGGATTCCGCACCGTGACCTGGCGCGCGCACGACGACAACAGCGATTCGCTCCGCTACACGCTCTCGTTCCGCCACAAGGGGAGCGCGACGTGGCTGCGACTCCGCGACAACGTCGACGAGACGTCGATGAACTTCGACACCTCGCAGCTTCCCGACGGGACGTATGAGTTGAGACTCTCCGTCACCGACGCCCAGGACAATCCCGACACTCCGCTGACGGATTCAAAAGAAGGCATCGACTTCCGCGTCGACAACACGCCGCCGTCGATCGCCTTCACGTCCGAAGGTGACGACGTCGTCATCCGCGTCACCGACAAGCTCTCGCCGGTCGGCAAAGTCGAATACTCCGCCGACGCGCAGAAGTGGATCCGCATCACCCCCATCGACGGCATCAGCGACTCGCCGAGCGAGACCTACCGCATCAAGCGCAGCGCGGTGGCAGGCAAATTCGTGATCGTGCGCGCGGTGGATGCGTTCTACAACGTAGCCACGGAGTCGATTACATTGCCATAGCTAAAAGCTTTTCACGCGGAGACGCGGGGACGCGGAGAAAAGCAGTTCGCCCTCCGCGTCTCCGCGTCTCCGCGTGAAAAGCTTTCCTGGCCAATCAACTTATACTTGCCGGCGTGAACCGTATCAGAGTCGCCTTCGCTCTCAGCCTGCTGCTTCTTGGCGCCTGCTCGAAGGAGCGGCCGGTTCAACCGCTGGCGCCGGTCGCCGATGACACCACGCCGGTCGACGGCGGCACGGTCATCCGCAGGCTTGAAGGCGACGTCAAGACGCTCAATCCCGTTCTCGACGATACCAAATACGATCACTACGTCGCGTCCTACCTCTTCACACCGCTGCTCCAGCTCGACGCCAATCTTCTTCCGACCACGACCGGGTCTCTTACCGACAAATACGAGGTCTCGGCGGACGGAAAGGAGTACACGTTTCACCTGAATCCGAAGGCCACGTTCTCCGACGGAAGTCCCGTGCGCGCCAGCGACGTCGTCTTCACCCTCGGCAAAATCGTCGATCCGAAATCCGAGGCCGCGCAGTTCGCGGGAATGTTCGAATTGTGGGATCCGGCGAAAACGCACGCCGACGATGCAAACCACACGGTCGTCATCGGCTTCAAGGAAGTCCTCGCGCCGCAGCTCACATTCTTCACGTTGCTCCGTCCGCTCCCGCAGCATGTCTACTCGCGGGGCGACTTCAAAACCGCGTTCAACCTGACTGCCGTCGGATCCGGACCGTTCAAGCTGGTGCGGAGGATTCCCGGCAAAGAGATTCTCCTCGAACGCCGCGCTGATTTCTGGGGCGTGAAGCCGCACTACCAGAACGTTCTCCTGAAAGTCATCACCGACGACAACACCGCCTGGCAGGCCGTCAAACGCGGCGATATCGATGAAACGATCATCAGTTCCGACATCTGGATGACCGAAAGCCGCCGTCCTGAGCTGCAGAAGATCCTCGACTTCCGGCGCTTCTACACGCTCAACTACAACTTCATCGGCTGGAACCAGCACGATCCGATCCTCTCGGACAAGCGCGTTCGCCGCGCGCTGGCGTCGTGCGTCGATCTCCAGTCGGTCATCACCAACCTCTATCACGGCACTGCCAGGGCCATGAACGGACCGTTCACGCCGGACCAGTGGGCGTTCAACCCGGAAGTGCCGGTGATCCAGTACGACCCGGCCGAAACGAAGAGGGCTCTCAACGCGCTGGGGTGGATCGATACCGACGGCGACGGCATTCTCGACAAGGACAAGAAACCGTTCGTTCTGGACATGATCATCGTCAGCGGCAACGGGCCCTCGGGGCCGTTCGCGCAACTCTTCCAGTCCGAACTGAAGAACATCGGCGTCGATATGAGGATCACCGCGCTCGATGGCGGCACCTTCTTCGAGCGCTTCATGGCCGGCAACTTCCAGAGCTGCTTTCTGTCGTGGGATCTCGATCCCGATCCCGACCCGCGGGCGCTCTTTCACTCCTCACAATTTCCGCCGAACGGGCAGAACATCATCTTCTACAAGAATCCCGAGGCCGATGCGCTCATCGATCAGGGCCGGCGCGAGCTCGATCACGCCAAACGCGTCGCCATCTATCGCCGGCTGCACGCGGTCCTCGCCGACGACCAGCCTTACACCTGGACCATTCAGGTCTCCCTCAAGTGGGCCGTTTCGAAGCGGATCCGCAACGTGAAGGAGAGCAAGGGGTGGGGCCTCTACCTCTGGTACCCGGGCGAGCTCGATTGGTGGATTCCGCTGGCGCAGCAGAAGAAGTAACTCTACGAATCGTAGAGTTTCCCCGCTCACGTACACTTTCCTTGAATGCTGCATGACTCCTGGCACCTCGCGGACGCGCCGCGGGATCTTCCGATCCTTCCCATCGCCAACGAAAAGCTGCGCGCGATCATCGCGCGGCGGGGGATCACGACTGAAGAGGCGTTCCGGCGATACGTGGCGCCGTGCATCGGCGATCTGCATGATCCGGCCACAATTCATGGCATCGGCGAGGCATGCGAGCGGATCGAGCAGGCGGTGCGCGACCGCGAGACGATTCTCATCTACGGCGATTACGACGTCGATGGCGTGACGTCGATCGTGCTGCTGCAGACGGTGCTGCGCGCCATCGGTGCGGATGCCGCGCACGTCGTCCCGCACCGGCTCGTCGACGGCTATGGTCTGAAGACCTCGGTCATTGATCGCGTCCTTGTCGATCGAGACGTAAAGCTCATCATCACAGTGGATTGCGGGATTACCAGTGTCGATCCGGTGCGGCAGGCCATCGAGCGCGGGATCGACGTCATCGTTACCGATCATCACCTCCCGGCGGAGCTGCTCCCCGAGGCCGCGGCGGTGCTGAATCCGAAGCAGCCGGGGTGTGAGTATCCGTTCAAAGAGCTGGCAGGTGTTGGCGTTGCGTTCAAGCTGTGTTGCGAGTTGCTGCGGCGAAGCGGGAAGAAGATGGCCATCGCCTCGCTGCTGAAGATCGCGGCGATCGGTACGGTCGCGGACGTCGCGCCGCTCATTGGTGAGAATCGCACCATCGCCTGGCTCGGTCTTGCCGGACTTGCCGACCCGCGGAATCCTGGATTGCGGGCGTTGATCCGGCGTCTGGGGATGCTGGGGCGGCCTCTACGAGCTGTAGATGTCGGTTTCAAAATCGGACCGCGCATCAACGCCGCCGGACGGCTCTCCTCCGCCGAAACGGCCATCGATCTTTTCGCCGCAACCTCGGAAGAAGCGGCGTGGACGCTGTGTGCGGAGCTCGATCGCCTCAACGCCGAGCGGCAGGAGGTGGAGCGGGGAGTGCGCGAGGAGGCGGAGGCGATGGTCGCCGCGACGTCGACCGATCGCATCTACGTCCTGGCCGGCACCAACTGGCACAAAGGCGTCCTCGGGCTGACCGCCGGACGCATCGCGCAGCGCTACCACCGTCCCACGCTGGCCATCGGCATCGACGGCGAGCTGGCAGTCGGATCGGGGCGAAGCATTCCGACCATCAATCTTCACGAACAGCTGGAAGCAGTCGCCGATCTCTTCACCCATTTCGGCGGACACGAATTCGCCTGCGGCTTCGCGCTGCCGGCGTCGAACGTCGACGAGTTGCGGCGACGTTTGGAAGAACGCTTCGCGGCGTTCGACGAGGACGTCTTCCGGCGCGAAGCGCAGGTCGATGCCGAAGTGACGCTGGCCGAGGTCGACCAGGAGTTCGTGAAGGCGCACGAGATGATGCAGCCGTTCGGTGCGGGCAATCTTCAGCCGCTCTTCCTGACGCGCAACGCCACGGTCATCGCGACGCGCGAGTTCGCTCCGGATTGCTGCGAGTTGACCGTCGACGACGGAACGGGACGGGCAGCGGCGGTGCTGTGGCCGTCAGTCGGCGCGCTTGCGGGGGAGGTCAGGAACGGCGCGACGGTCGATCTGCTGTTTCACATCGAGCCGGATGGGTACGCGCAATCCGGAGCCAAATTGACGATTGTTGATGCCCGACCAACTTCCGTGAGTGAACACCTTGGTGCAGTAGGATTCGGTCATGCCCGCTCCTGAATCTGCAAACCGCCGCGCCGTCGCGCACCGGTTCCGCCTGAGCGGCTCGCGCGACGACGTCGTTCAGCAGGAAGTCGACGACGCGCTGGCTGCCACGCCGGCGGAACGCATGGAAGCACTGATCGCGCTTCTGGACGCAGCGTACGAGTTGTGGGCAACAAGAGGACTCGATCGTGACGAAGGACTTTGCCGATTTCCTCGAATCACTCAACAGAGAAGACGTGGCCTATGTAGTGATCGGGGGAATGGCGGTGCTGGCGCACGTGCCGTATCGAACGACGCGTGATCTCGACGTTCTCATCGAGCCGACGATCGAGAACGCGCAGAAGGCGCGGCGTGCGGTGGCGGCGTGGGGCGCGTTCGATCCCGAATATCTCGCGGAGGACTTCATCTCCGGCGACATCCTGTCGTTCGGCGGACTCCTGCGGGTTGAGATCCATAGCCGCGTTCCGGGCGTGGAATGGAGCGAGGTCTGGAACGGAAGCGTCGAAAGCAAGTTTCTCGGCGTCCCCACTCGCTTTGCCGGCGTCGACGAACTGATCAGCATGAAACGCGCAACAGGAAATCCCGAAAAAGACCTGCCCGATATCGAGCGGCTTACGAAGATCAAGAGGAATAGCACTTAGCCGCATGAAGTTGCTCGCCCCGTGCAGCGCACGATCCGCATCCTTCGCGTAGCGCTCCCGCTCGTCTTCATCGCCTTCATTGCCGTGATCGCCGTCAACTGGCGGCGTGGAAAACCGCACAAGGACAAGGGCGGCACGGTTCCTGTGACCTCGACCATCCGGCCGACCGACAAGCCGGCCATCCTCTCGGTGACGTTCGAGGACACGCAGACCGTCAACGGCCGCGTGGCGTCGCGCATCCGCGCGGAGCGCGTCGTCGCCTTTCAGTCGGGCTGGAACACGCTCGAGAACGTGCAGATGACGATCTACCGGCCGACCGGACTGACGTACGAGCTGGTCTGTCCGCAGGCGCAGTTCAACAGCAACACGAAAGAGGCCGACGCGAAAGGTGGCGTGCGCGTGACGTCGAGCGACGGCGTGGAGATCACCACCGCGCAGATCCACTTCGACGGCAATCACCTCACCAACCACGTCGCGGTCAACTTCAAAGTGGATCGCTGGACCGGCAGCGGCGGCGCGCTGGACATGGATGTTCCGGGCGAGATCGTCCGGCTGTACGAAAAAGTCGACGCCACGATGGCGCCGGAGTCGCCTGCCGAGTCGCCGCTCAACATCAAATCGCAGGAGGGACTCTTCCGCCGGAAGGAGAACTTCGCCGAATTCATCAAAGACGTCGTGGCCACACGCGACGCCGACCGCTTCAACGTCGACCACATCGTGGGGCGCTTCGGATCCGACCGCAAAGCGCTGCAGTCGCTGGAAGGACAGGGACACGTGACCGTGGTCATGAACAGCGACATCGGCGGCGGCGCCAAACAGGCCGAAGCCTCCGGACGCAAGACCATCACCGCGGACCGCTTCTGGAGTGAGATCGGCGCCAACAACCAGATCAGCGCGCTCAACTTCATCGGCGAGACCGGCCCGGCCCACGCCGTCATCGAAGGTCCGCCAAATCGCGATCTCGTGGCGCGCATCTTCCGCGTCGGCATCGCCAACAAGCAGGTCACCGATCTAAAAGCCGACGACAACGTGGTGATGAAAGAGATCGCGCCGGTGAGCCGCGAGATGAATGCGGGACATCTCACCGTCTACTTCGATCCGGCCACGCACAAAGCGACGAACGCGGCGCTGGATGGAAACGTCCATTACAAAGATCCGAAGAACGACGCCCGTTCGGTGCGCGCGAACTACGACATCAACAACGATCAGGTCGTCCTCAGCGGCGAGCCTGGCTTCTACCCGGCGGTGGTCACCGACGGACAGACGCTGAAGGCGAAGATCATTGAGTTCTCGCCGCGCGCCGGCACCGCGCGCGCCACGGGCGAAGTCATCGCGCAGCTCGTTTCGAAGCAGGCCGGCGGCGCGGCCACCGCCGTCAGCGCCGACTCCACGAACGTCTTTCCGATGAGCAAGCCGGTCTTCGTCAACTCCGACACGGTGATGATGCGCCAGGCCACCAAGCTCGCCGTCTTTACCGGCAACGTGCGGGCGTGGCAGGAGACGAACACCGTCTTCTCGCAGGAGTTGCAGGTGCAGGGCGCGGGCGATCAGGTCACGGCGCGCGGCAACGTGCGCACGCTGCTCTACAACACCAGCGCGAGCGCCACGGCCGAACAGCGCAAGGTGCCGATGCAGTCGACGAGCGACGTGCTCATCGCGCACAAGAACGACCGGCGCATCGATCTCAATGGCAACGTCCAGATCGACGACGGCGAGCAGCGGCATTTCACATCCGAGCACGCCTCGTTCTTCTTCGACGCCAACAAGAAGATGGATCACATCGAGGCGTCGGAGAAGGTCGTGCTCGTGGAGAAACCGACCGGCCGCAAAGGAACCGGCGACCGCGTTACGTACAACGTGGGACGGCGCATG
>Ga0157375_10001350_pt1 | contig 21172 bp, 21 predicted proteins | sample M35metaG_FD_115311 | JGI IMG/M metagenome (GOLD analysis project Ga0157375, IMG submission 115311) | Miscanthus rhizosphere microbial communities from Kellogg Biological Station, Michigan, USA - M3-5 metaG | ecosystem: Host-associated > Plants > Roots > Rhizosphere > Soil | place: USA: Michigan... | reverse complement strand
CTGCTGGATATCCTTCATGAGGTACGCCTTGGCGTGACCGTTTACATTCACGCCGACGATCAGCTCGCGCAGATCGAGACGCTTGTCGTTGATGCGCGTCGCCACCGGCAGCTTGGCGATGCCTGCTTCCCAATCCGCCGATGCGTAGTGTTTCGCCGCACTTGGATCGGGACGTAGCACTCGTCCCCGCGGCTGCTCCCGTTTCCAGCGCGCGAACGAAATCTCGTCCATCGCCACCGGCGTCAGCTTGCGTCCCTTGAGCGGACCGAGTATCGCTTCGCCGCTGACCTGTTGCCACCAGGAGCCGGTTTCCTCATCGCGCATGATGAAGTTCTGATTGTTGATCCCGGCCAGATGGAAGTGCAGCGTCCTTCCGTCGATCGTCGTCTCCCACACCAGACCGGTGTGGCAGAGCGTTCAATAGGTGACGACGATCGGTACGCCGCCGATCGTGTCCTGCACGAGATGGTGATAGGCCAGCTGCCGGATCGGATACGCCGCCGCCTCGCCATTGCGCGCCACCGCCATGACCAGGTCGGAGTCGGCGACGAACGCCGCCGCAGTCGCGCTGACGTAGCCCGCATGCGCCAGCGGGTTGAACATCCACTCGAAATGGTTCTGCCGCGCGAACCACGCGCTGAGCATCGCCGGAATCATGAGAAGGATGAGCGCGATCCGGCTCCATCGCGCGCCGCGCCACAGCTTGACGACCAGCGCAATGCAGGCGATCAGCGTCACGACGGTGAACAGCGGCGCGAGTCGTTTCAGGAAGAACGAAATCTCCAGTCCGCGCGGCGATTGCGGCTTGAACGGCTGGATGACCATCGCCGGAACGAGGACGACGGCAAGCGCCAACGCTGCGATGATCAACAGCAGAAACCAAAGCAGGGGTCGGCTCATCGACTATTCTTTCGCCGCCGGTGCCGTGCCGTCGAAGTAGGCGCGGATGCGCGGCCATTCGAACTGCGCGACTTTGCGTCCTAGAGCCAGCCCTTCGACGTTGTCGGCTTGGATGTGATAGCCGCCCATCACGCGCGAAATGCCGGCCAGCTCCGCGGTGGCGGTGAAGGTCGGCAGCTTCAACTCGACGTCGCAATTGATCGACTGCGCCGCCTTCCCATTCCGCGCCTGCATGGCCATGCAATCGCTATCCGCCTCGGTCAAGACTCCCGCTTTTCGTTTCTCCACTTCGCCGAAATAATCGCTGCCCGTGAAAAGCTCCAGCGTCTTCGCGCACGCGCCGCTGACCGTGCTGTGCCCGGAAACGTATCCGGGGAACGGCGGCGTCACAAACGTGAACGGCGAATACGGATGCCACTCCTCGGCGGGCAGTTCGACGACGCCCTTGCCCGGCCCGGCCCAGCCGGTGACCTTCTTTCCCGCGTAGTAGTAGCGAACCAGCGTCCAGGGACGCGAGGTGTCGTAGTAGCGCTTCGTCTCCCAGCAGGCGATGAATGCATCCATGGCCACGTTGCCGACGGCGAAGAAGAGCTTCACGTCGCGATCGAGATCGTTGTGATCGCGCTTCGAAACGAGCTGCGCGAACTTCAGCCAATGCCCCGACTGCCCCGTCGAGCGCGGCCCGTCGCGCATGAACTCGACGGTCGCTTTTTGTTCCGGCGTCAGGCTCGAGTTCAGGGCGATGTTCTCTTCCGTCTCCTTGCGCAACTGCTCTGAATCGACGCGCGGCGGCACCGGCGCACGAAACTGATCGCTGCGGTCGAGCGCGAACGGCTTGACGCGATACCAGTGCGGCGTCAGAAATCCGGGCGTGACGAAGCCGCCCTTCGGATTGACAAACGGAATCGGCTGCCATCGGTTCGGATCGTTGATCTTCTCCGGCGTATTCACCGGCGCGTAGTAGGTGTAATCGGAGTACGGCACGCCGTTCGATCCCACCTCATCGCCGAACTGATTCGCCCCATCGTGATGCCGGTACGCGCAGACAGCCTTCGCCGCCACATTGCCGATGCCCTGCGGCGTGGAAACATCCGTCGACGCATCGTCCGGATCGAATCCCTTCGCCCGCATCTGCTCATCGATCCACGCCTTGTCCTCGGGATACACATCGACCAGCGCGCGATACGTCGCGTACGCGATGGCCTTCTCCTTATTCGCCACCGTCCGCTCTGCCGCCGGCCGCCGCAGCGTCGCACCCAGCCGCGTCCCGACCGCCTTGTCGTCATACGCCGCCCACGCGTCGTACATCGCCGTCAGCGCGATGGCCAGCGTGCGCGAAATGATCGTCGGCCGCGCCCCATGCCGATCGACTTCGCGCGCCGTCGCCTCCAGCGAGATATCCAGCCACTCGTAAGCCGCCGACGGCTTCGGCGGCGCAGCCGCTTTCCCAACCATCGGAGACAACAGCAACACCAACATCACCGCGGTGACGACCGGACGAGTCGTTTTCATATGTGCGCGAAAGTTACGCCGAAGTGGGTGGGGAGGCAAGAGACCGCGAGGATCACGGTTGAATCCGACTAGAATCGCCGGATGAGCGAGCCGCGCCGCCTCCATCGCTATACCTACGCCGACTACGTGGCGCTCGAAATGGTCTCCACGGGCAAGCATGAGTTTCTTGACGGTGAGATTTATCCCATGGCTGGCGGTTCGGAGGAGCACTCTGCCCTGGCGGCGGAGATCGTCCGGCTCCTCGGCAACGCTGTGGGCGATCGTCCGTGCCGCGTCCATACATCCGACCTGCGCATCTATGTCGAAGATGCGGGGCTGGCAACCTTTCCCGACGCCTCGGTCATTTGTGGCCCCCTGCAGCAACACGAGCCCAGCCCGACCGCAACGGCGCTCAACCCCATGATTTTGGTCGAGGTGACGAGCGACTCCTCCGAAGATTACGACGCCGGGGCGAAACTGGAGTACTACCGAACCATTCCTACACTTCGCGAGTACGTGATCGTTTCGCATCGCGAGCGGCGCATCACCGTCCATGGACGTGTCGCCGGCGGCGCGTGGGAGACACACGTCGCCACGAAGGACGGAGAGGTGGACGTCGCTTCGCTGGGCGTGAAGCTGTCCGCGAATGAGCTCTATCGCAATAGCGCGGTGTGAAAAAGGCCCCGCGAATGGCGGGGCCTTGGTTTCGGCAATCAGCACTCGGGGGATGGTGGACCGGACAACTGGTCCCAGGATGATCCGTTCCACTTGTACCAGGTGATGTTGCAGCCGGGTCCATCGCACGAACACCCTTCGATTTCCTTGAAGTAGCCGCTCAGCTGGCCCCAGTCGAAACCGCTGCAGTCGCAGCCGCGGAACTTCTCACCGACCTGGTTCAGCGCACAGTCGTAATACTCGGTCCAGACGTCACTCGAGGGACACGCCTTCACCTGAGGAGGCGGGGCGATGGCAGTCGACAGGAGGACGACGACAGCGACGACGATGATCGAACGCGCACGTATGGTTTTCAGCATGAGCTGTTTTCCTTTCGTACGTAACGATAGGTCCGCGAAATCGCCGAGGCGAGCGCGGCTGTTTGGCGCGACGGTCCGCAGTTCTTTTTCACGCAATCGCCGAGTTCGACCATAATCGCGACTCCCGCGGTCCGAGAAGGAGTGCCATTTGAATCAGAGGTCCTCGTGTTTTCCCATCGTCATGGCCGTGCTCATCAGCGCGTCCTTCGCAGCAACCGCGTTTGCACAGGCCGCCTCCGCGGTCATCACCAAGAGCTTCTCCCCCGCGATAGTCGCGCTCAACGGATCGTCCATCGGGACGATCACGGTGACGAATCCCAACGCCGTCCCGCTGACGAACGTTCAGTTCAGCGATACCATGCCGGCGGGGATCGATCTCATCACCCAAACCGGCGGCACGTGCAGCACGCTCGCAACCGGCGGAGGCATGTTCTCCATCAATCCCGGGACGGAGACCTTTTCCAGCACCTCGAATGTCCTTGCGGCGGGCCAGTCCTGCACGATTACCGTCAGGGTGGCGGGCACAATCCTCGGCCCACACATCAACACGACGTCGCCAGTCACATCGAATGAGGCCCCACCCGGCGCCGCCGCTTCAGGAACGCTCACGGTGGTCGGTGACGTTCCCACATTGTCCGGGTGGATGTTGATGATGCTGGCCATCGCATTGGCCGTAATGGCCGCAATCAAGCTGCGCGCGTAGGCTGCACATGTCCAAACGAGCGCTGTTGCTGGCCGCTTTGGTTCTGTGCGCTTCGTGCGAGAAGTTCGCCGAATTTCATGACTTCATGGCGCTGCGCGATCAGATCGCGGCGCAATTCAACGAGAAACAGGTCTACGTCAACTACTCCACCGGCGCGATCGTGTCGGTCCAATTGATCAACTCTCCTCTTCTCTCGGCTTCCGCGGAAGAAAAGCAAAGACGCGCCGACGACGTCGCGGTGTTCGTGGCCAATCACTGCAAATACCCCGTGAGCAAGGTCACTACGTTCTTCGTCGCCAGATCGGCCAGCACGGGAGTCTCGGTGAGGATGTCCAACGTATACGTTGGCCACCTTCCCAAACGGTAAAATCGGAGGCAAGGGAGGTTACGAATTGCTCTGCACTAGTTCGTCCGAACTACAGTCTTGAATTCCTCGCGTCCCAGCTGGCGGCAGAGCAGGTATCCGAGCTTGAACCGGTATTCGGCGTCGTTCGGTGCGGTCGAGTCCTGGTATTCGGTGAAAAGACGGCCAATCGCATCGCGAAGCATCTTCTCCATCTCGTCACTAGTCAGAGCGCCGAGATTTTGAAGGATCGTCGTACAAAGCTCCGGGAAGGGGAGCTTCGGAAGATATGTGTCTACGAACGCTTTTCTCTTGTTCGCGAGGTATTCGCCGATTTTCTGCAATCCAAGGTTCTGCCAGAATTTGAGCAGATCGAGCGGGCCAGCGACGATGTCCTGACCTCCCTGTGTTCGCTTGATGAAGATTTGCGAGCGCAAGAGAGCCTCGCTGCTAACTCCGCACAGGATAGCCGCGAGCCACTCGACGCTTCCGAGAACTCCCGTGGGATAGAGAAGGACGAAGATAAGCCCGGGCACCGCGCCACGAGATAGTAGGTAAAGAATGCCAGGAAGGGTCAGCGCGCCGTCGACGAAGTCTTTGCTGTAGCGCTCATAAATGCCTTGCATGCCGGCGGCAATACCGACGATCCCGGAAAGAAAACTCCAGTACCAAGTACCCACCGGTTGGACCGCTAAATGACGAGCCGTGCAAGCTGATCGTAGGAGCCGGCACGAATGGTCACGATTGCGTCGGTGCGAGCACTCCGCTCCTTGACTGAGACTAACTTGCGCTCCTCGAGGTCTTCGATGATCTTCGCAAGTTTGCGATTCTCTACCGGGCTGATTGCCGCGAGCTCAAGGTATGGCATCGACGTATGGTCGACCAGTTCTCGCACGACGACCTGATAGTCGGAATCTTCTCGCAGATCGTTCATCGGTCTCAGCCCATCGGTGATCAGTACACTATCTGAAAACGATGCAATCTGCGTGCTATCGTCGGGACGCACCCATCCACTCTCGTCACCTTGGAGTACGTTTGTGGTTGCCTGCTGATGGTCCGCCATAGTTGCTCCGATGCTCCGAGTGCTTGAAAACAAGATCTCAACCTCGTCGCCCCGCAAGGGGAGCGCCCGAGAGAATCAACGTCCCACGTTTGAGAGAATGCGCTAGATGATACCTCTATTTGTATGGAACGCAAGATGCGGCGGCTAGCACCGCGGCGTTCGCTAACGTTAAGTGTTGGAAGAGCCATTCTTAGACGGCAGGCCAACCATCAGCGGCGTGTCGCCGCTGGCGGAGGGGGTGGGATTCGAACCCACGGTACCCTTGCAGGTACGGCGGTTTTCAAGACCGCTGCCTTAAACCACTCGACCACCCCTCCGGGAAGGTTAGAAATCAGAAGGCAGAAGGCGGAAGTGAGCCTTCGGCGGTTCGGACAACGCCGCCCGCATCAGCAAACATTTCGGATCAGCAGACGGCCGGTTTTCACTTCAGCCTTCTGCTTTCTGCCTTCTGATTTACGACAGCAGGTTCACATCCAGCGTGATCTTCAGCCGCAGTCTGCGGTGCTGGCGGAGCTCGTCCAGCGTCAGGTTCAGAGGGACCGTCACTTCCTTCACCAGGCCGTCGGTCGCGCGGCGTTCGGTGGGGGCGGTGGCGGTGCGGGATGATGACGGCGCGCTGAGGTCGGGGAGGGAGTCGAGGATGCCCTCGGGGAGCGGGATTTCGATCGAAGACATTGGGACTTCGATCGGGAGCTCGCTGAGCGCGGACAGGCCCGACTTTCCGCCGCGGACGGAGATGCCGGACGATGGCGGCTCCGCCTCGGGTTCCGTATTCGCGGTGAAGTAGTTGCGGAAATCCTCGAAGGGCTCTTCGGCGGGAGCGGACGTCGCGGCCGGCGCGGAGCCGATCAATTCCGTCGGGACGAGCGGGATGTCATCGGCGTCGCCGGCGTCGTCGAGGGTGAATGCCGAGGGTTCGTGGGGCGGCACGGGGTCGGCGAAGGGATCGTCCTCATCCCACAGCGAATCGTGCGGACGTGCCTCGGCGGCGAGCGTCGGATTGAGGATCTGGATCTCGCGGTCGAGCGGCTCGGAACCTTCCAGGCCGTACTTCTTGATCAGATGCTGGAGGACGAGCTGCGTCACGCCTTTCAGCGTTTCCTCGACGCCGATGCCTGTCGTCGCGACCGACTCGAAGTGCGGCACGCCGAGTTTGTTGATCTCGGCGTCGAGGTCGGGGATGCCCAGCGCGTTCGGGAGATCGCGTTTGTTGTACTGGATCACCAGCGGAATCTCGCGGATGCGCACGCCCTGGCGTTTCAGGTTGTCCTCGAGGTTTTGCAGCGACTCGATGTTCGCGTCGGTGGCGTGGTCCTGGCTGTCGGCGACGAAGACGATTCCGTCCGCACCTTTGAGCACGAGCTGGCGCGTGGAGTTGTAGTAGACCTGCCCCGGCACGGTGTAGAGCTGAAGCTTCGTGCGCATGCCGCGGATCTTGCCGAGGTCGAGGGGGAGGAAGTCGAAGAAGAGGGTGCGGTCGGTCTTCGTGGCCAGCGACAGCATCTTGCTTTTGTTGTTCGACGGCAGCGAGTCGTAGACGAATTGCAGGTTCGTCGTCTTGCCGCAGAGGCCCGGACCGTAATAGACGATCTTCGCGGTGATCTCTTTGGTGGCGTAGTTGAAGAGGACCATGGAGTCGGGTGAGCGTAGCGAAGGGGGATGAGGGAGTCAAACGTGCTTCGCGTTTTCGGTTTTCGGTTTTCGGGGGTTGGGAGGATCGCGCCGCAGAACCTTAGGAAACAAAATGTCGAGCGAAGCCTTGGGCAACCTACGCTGCCGGTCGTACCGGCTATCATGTCGCGCCGCGGAGGTGCGAATGTCCAGACGTTTCCTCTGTTTTTCCGTTGTCTCCCTTCTTTTTCTCGCCGCGCCATCTTTCGCTGACGCTCCGGGCGTGTACGCGATCGTAGGCGGCACGATTCATCCGGTCAGCGGACCGGAGATCACGAACGGCGCGGTGATCATCCGCGACGGCTTGATCGAATCGGTCGGCTACGCGCAGGCCATTCCGCTCGACGCGACGATCATCGACGTGAAGGGCGGCCACATTTATCCCGGCCTCATCGACGCGCAGACGTCGCTTGGATTTCCGAGCGCCACGGCGACACGGCGGCGAGGTCCGGCAGCAGCCGGTGCGCGCAATACGCCCGAGCCACTGCCGGAGACGGGGCCGTCGTTTCTCGCCTTTCGCGAGGCCAAGCTTTCCGACGACGACATCGAGGCCAAGCGCGCCACCGGCGTCACGACGATCGTGACCGCGCCGGCGTTCGGCATCTTCAACGGCCAGTCGGTGGCGCTGAACCTGAGCGGCGGGACGATGGAGTCGCGTGTGATCCGCAATCCGGCCACGCAGCAGATCTCGTTCAATCCGCGGCCGGCGTGGACATATCCCGACTCGCTGATGGGCGTGATCTCGTACATCCGCCAGACGTTCATGGACGCGCAGCAGTACTCGGCGGCGCGGACGATTTACGACAAGAACCCGGCCGGCTACAAACGTCCGGATGAAAGTCCGTCGCTCGAAGCGCTCGGCAGCGTGTTGCACCGCGACGTCCCGGTCGTCTTCGTGGCCGACAGCGAGTTGATGATGCGGCGCGCCGAGGCGATTGCGAAAGAGTTCGGCGTACGGATGATCATCGCCGGCGCGCGTCAGGGCTACAAGATGGGCGACGAGTTGAAGTCGCTCGGCGCGCCGGTGCTCGTATCGACCAAATGGGCCACCGCGCCGACGGCGAAAGAGGATCGCGAGGAGCAGCCGCTGCGCGTCATTCGCGACCGCCAGCTCCAACCGACCACGCCCGCGGTGCTGGCGAAGAGCGGCGTGCTGTTCGCGCTGGTCAGCGGTCCGGGCAAGACCTCCGATTACTTCGCAGGCATCCGCAAAGCGATCGAGAACGGCCTCTCCGCCGATGACGCATTGCGCGCGACCACGATCAATCCCGCGAAAATCCTCGGCATCGATCGCCAGCTCGGTTCGATCGACCGCGGCAAGATCGCCAACCTCGTCATCACCGACAAGCCGATCTTCGACAAGGAGTCGAAGGTCAAGCAGATCTTCGTCGACGGCCGCGAGGTGAAGGTGCCGGCGGAGGATGAGAAGAAGAAGTCGGCGGCGGCTACGCCTTCGACCGGAACGGGCGTCGACGGCACGTGGAGCTTCGTCGTCAAGGCAACCTCGGGCGACGTGAGCATCTCCGCCACCCTCAAAGTCGAGAACGGCCAGATCAGCGGCACGTACTCTGGCGACCGCGGCTCGGGCGACATCGGCAACGGTACGTTCGACGGTACGACGGTGCAGTTCTCGATCGCCGGCGGCGGCAAGGAAGACGCGGGCGACTGGGTCTTCCACGGCACGGTGAGCGGCTCGAATATGTCCGGGACGGTCTCGACGACCCTCGGCACGTTCCCGTTCACGGGGAGCAGGAAATGATGAGGCTTAAAGACGTTGTCGGTTGTCGGTGGTCGATGAGGCTTAAAGACGTTGTCGGTTGTCGGTGGTCGGTGGTCGCGAGCCCAACGCGCAGGTCCGCCAGCAACGCAGGACAACCGAAAACCGACAACCGAAAACCAATCCTCGCGCTGCTTTTTCTCTTCGCCACAACTGCCAGCGCCCAGGACATCGTCATCCGCGACGCCACCATCCTCACTGTCTCGCACGGGAAGATCGAGCATGGATCGATCCTCGTGCACGGCGGCAAGATCGCTGCAGTCGGGACGAACGATCAGGTCACGGCGCCGGCGAATGCGACCGTCATCGATGCCGCGGGCAAGTTCGTCATGCCCGGCATCATCGATACGCACAGCCACACCGCGGTCGAAGGAAGCGTCAACGAAGTCTCGCTGCCGAACACCGGCATGGTGCGCATCCGCGACGTGCTGACCAACGAGGACATCGACGTCTATCGCCAGCTCGCCGGCGGCACCACCACCGCGCTCGTGCTGCACGGTTCGGCCAATCCGATCGGCGGACAGTCGCAAATCGTGAAGTGGAAGTGGGGACATCCGATCTCCGAGTGGCCCATCCCCGACGCTCCTCGCACGATCAAATTCGCACTCGGCGAGAATCCGAAGTCATCCAATTTCCGTCCGCCGCCGGGCATCCCCGCGCAGTATCCGCAGACGCGCATGGGTGTGGAGGAAGTGATCCGCCAGTCGTTCACCGACGCCAAGGATTACATCGCGCGCTGGGACGACTACGAAGCGAAGCGCAAGCGCGGCGAGACGCCGATTCCGCCGCGCCACGACATCCTGATGGAGACGATGGTCGACATCCTCAAGGGAAAGATCGACGTCCACGCGCACTGCTACCGCGCCGACGAGATCATGATGCTGCTCAACGTCGCCGACGAGCAGGGCTTCAAGATCCGCGAGTTGCAGCACGTGCTCGAAGGCTACAAAGTCGCCAAGGAAATCGCCGCGCACGGAGTCGGCGGCGGCACGTTCATCGACTGGTGGGGGTTCAAAGCCGAGGCCTATGACGCGATTCCGTACAACGTCGCGCTGATGACCAAGGCGGGCGTGCTGACGTCCGTCAACTCCGATTCCGCCGAGCTGGCGCGCCACCTCAATCAGGACGCCGCGAAAGCGATGAAGTACGGCGGCTTGTCCGAGGAGGAAGCGCTGAAGCTCTGCACGCTCAACGGCGCGAAACAGCTCCGCCTCGATCACCGCATCGGCTCGATCGACGTCGGCAAGGACGCCGACATCGTGATCTGGACCGGTCATCCCTTCTCGACCTACTCGCGCGTTGAGACCACGCTCGTCGACGGCGAGATCCTCTTCGACCGGACACGCGACCTGGCCGCGCGCAAGCAGTTGGCGCAGGAGAAGAAGGATCGCCTGAAGAAAGAAGCAGACGACGAAGCGAAGAACAAGAAGAAACCGGGCGCGAAAGACGACGACTCAAAGCCCGAGGTGACCAATGAGTAACGCGCAGCGTAGCGACGTAGCGCCAGCGGCTCGCTGGCTGTACCGCCGGCGGCTCGCCGGCACGTTCCTGCTCTTCTTCATCGCCGGTTCGCTTTTCGCGCAGTCGGTGATCATCAACAGCCCCGGCAAAAAATCGACGATTGCCATCCGCAACGCCACCATCGTCCCCGTCTCCTCGGCGCCCATCCCGAACGGAACGATCGTCTTCTCGAACGGCCTCATCACAGCCGTCGGCGCAACCGTGAGTATCCCGTCGAACGCCACCGTCATCGACGGCACCGGCCTCTTCGTCTATCCCGGTCTCATCGACGCCGGCTCACATGTCGGACTCGAAGAGATCAGCGCCGTTCCAGGCACCGTCGACACCGCGGAACTGGGCGACATCAATCCGAATGCGCGTGCCGAGGTTGCGGTGAATCCGCATAGCAATGTGATTCCGGTGACGCGGGTGAACGGCATCACCAGCGTCGTCACCGAGCCGGAGGGCGGCATCATTTCGGGATCGTCAGCCATGCTGAATCTGGCCGGCTGGACGCCGCAGGAGATGACGCTCAAGGCGCCGCTGGCGATGCACATCCACTTCCCGCGCCTGCGCACGAATGCGTTCGAGGAAGTTCCGCAGGACGAAGAAGCGGCCAAGGAAGCGGCGAAGAATTACACGAAGCAGATCGACAAACTGCGCGACGTTCTCAAGGACGCGCAGGCGTATTCGAAGGCGTCCGCCGCACACGTCAAACGCGTCGATCGTGACCTCATTCTCGAAGCGCTCGTGCCGGTCGTGGAAGGGCGCGAGCCGGTGGTGATGCACGCGAACCTGGAGCGCGACATCCGCGCCGCGCTGAAGTTCGCCGACGAGTTCAAGCTGAAGGTGATCCTGGCCGACGCCGAGGACGTCGCTCGCGTCATCCCCGAACTGAAGTCGCGCAACATCCCCGTAATTCTGGGCCCGATTCTCTCGCTGCCGCCGCGCGAGGACGATCCGTACGACCTGATCTTCACGAACGCAAAGACGCTCAACGACGCCGGAATCCCGTTCGCGATCCAATCCGGCGACGCGCACAACGCCCGCAACCAGCCGTACAACGCCGCCGCCTGCGCGGCGTTTGGATTGCCGAAGGAGGTCGCGCTGCGCTCGGTCACAATCGCGCCGGCGCAGATTTTCGGAGTGGCCGACAAAGTCGGCTCGCTGGAAACCGGCAAGCTGGCCAACATCATCGTGACCGATGGCGATCCGCTGGAGATCGTTACGCATGTAAAGCATCTCTACATCGGCGGGGAGGAAATTACCCTCGATACCAATCAGACCCTTCTCTACGAAAAATTCAAAGCGCGCCCGTGATGATTTGTCATCCCAAAGGCCTTAACTTAAGCGCGCAATGGAGCGCTGGCGTCCTCGCCGGCTGGCCCGGCTGCGTCCTCGCTGCCGAACCGGCAAACCATCGAATCTCGCTGATAACACAACACTTGCGCAAGCCTCCCATTCGGCGGCGAGGACGCCGCCGAGCCAGCCGGCGAGACGCCAGCGTTCCGTCCGCGAACGCCGCGAGGACCTTAGGTTAAGGCCATTGATTTGTCATCCTGAGCCGCCGAGCCGGGAGTCGCGAAGCGACGGACATGGCGAAGGACGGCGAAGGATCTCAAGCTTCCCCTCACCGGCTGAAACCACGTGGCAAATTTGCGCAGCTTGCGAATTAGCCACGTGGTTTCATCACAGCTCGCGCATCTTGAGATCCTTCGGCGCGCTTGGCGTCTTCGCCTGCGGCTACGCGCCTTCGCCAGCCTCAGGATGACAAGGCAGCGCGGTATCACCGGAGATCCTGACGTCTTCCGCTTCGCGGGCGCGTCAGGATATGCTTCGCTACAGTTCTTTCCCAATTTCCTCTGAGTCAGTGAACGGGAAGCCGGTGTGATGCCGGCGCGGCCCCCGCCACTGTGACCGGCGACGACTCGCGCCACGACACGCCACTGCATCGCTTGATGCGGGAAGGCGGCGCGACGAGAACGACCCGGAAGCCAGGAGACCGGCTGGCTCGGAACCCACTTTTGATCGGCCTTCTTCGGAGGGAAGGAGTCGTCATGAAGAGAGTTCTGTTCGCTGTTTTTCTCGCCGTCCCTGTCTTCGCCCAGTCCACCCCACAACCACAAACCGCAGTCACGATCGTCGTCACCGCCTCATCTCTGCCCGAAACTCTGGGCGAGACGCCGGCCTCAGTCAGCGTCATCACGCGAAAAGACATCGACGAACGTGCCGCGCGCGATGTCGCCGACGTCCTGCGCGAAGTGCCCGGCCTCGCGCTCGCGCGCAGTGGATCGCCGGGCAAAGCCACGTCGCTGTTCACCCGCGGAGCCGCGTCGACGCAGACGCTGGTGATGTGGAACGGGATCGTTCTGAACAATCCCTACTTTTCCGGCTACGACTGGGGGCGGTTTTCTACCGCGGGAGTTGAACAGATCGAAGTCGTCCGCGGACCGTACTCCGCGCTGTACGGATCGGAAGCGATGGCCGGTGTGGTCAACGTGCTGACGACGCCGCGAACGAGCGGATTGCACGGCGATTTCGAAAGCGGCAGCAACGGACTGCGCAACGCCATGCTCAACGCCGCCATCGCCAATGATTCGATCTCCGCCGCCGGGACCTACGAGCACCGCACGGACGACGGTTTCAATCCGAACGACGACTTCCGCCAGAACAGCGCCAGCGGCAATGTGAAGTGGTCGCTATCGGATGCGTTTTCCCTCGGCGCTGCCGCCCGCCACACGTCCTACAACCTCGGCATCCCCTTCAACACGAATGCGGCGGGCACCGCGCTCGTTCCGAGCCTCGACCGCCGCCAGAACGGTACCGAGACCCAGGTCGCCATCCCGGTCACGCTCACCCTCGGGCGTTTCATCACCGACCTGACGCTCAGCGACAACCGCCGCCGCGACGACTTCCACGATCCCGCCGACCCGTTCACGACTTCGACGTCGACCGACGCGAAGACCCGCCGCGGACGCCTGACCACGCGCTTCGCCACGCCGATCGGAACCCTCGTCGCCGGCGGCGAGTACCAGCGCGACGTCGTCAGCGACGTGACGAATTTCGGCCCGAACTTCCTCGACCAGCACCGCACCGACCGCTCGTTCTTCGTCGAAGATCGCTATGCGCACGATTTCGGACAGGGATCGCACTTCGAGCTTAGCGCCGGCGTGCGCAACGATCACTTCGACGTCTTCGGCTCGCAGACCTCGCCGCGCCTCGCCGCCGCCATCGTCCGCGGCGGCACGAAGTGGCGCGCTGCGTTCGGCCGAGGCTTCCGCGCGCCGTCACTGGGCGAGCTGTACTACCCCTTCTTCGGCAACCCGAACCTCAGCGCCGAGAGCAACCGCAGCTACGAGCTCGGCTACGACGCGGCCATGGGACGCGACGGCGTTTTCTCGCTGACGTACTTCAACACCCGCTACCGCAACCTGATCACCTTCGATCCCGTCACGTTCATCTCCCAGAACATCGGCCGCGTCCGCAGCGACGGCCTCGAAGTTGGTTTCACGCGTCACGTCAGCGACAACGTCTACACGCAACTCAGCTACACGTACCTCCACCGCAACGAAGACGAGTCGACGGGATTGCGCCTCCCGCGCCGCCCCAAACACTCCGGTTCATTCGCAACCGGATACCGCAGCGGTGCGGTCGATACAAACGTGACGATCCTCCACACCGGCGAGCGCGAAGACTCCCTGGCCATCTTCCCCTTCACCCGCACCACCAACCGCGCCTACACGACCATCGACGCCAACATCCAATACCGCCTGTCGCGCGTCACGCCGTTCGTGAAAGTGGAAAACGCGACGAACAAGAAATACGAAGAAGTGGTCGGCTACGCCTCCCCGACCCGCCGCATAATCCTCGGCATCAAGTTCTAAGCCTTCCTCCGCGCCATCTGCGGATCGACGTTTGATCCGCAGATGGCGAGACGCCGGGGAATGATTAGTGCAAATGCTTCTGCGCGAAGTAGATATATATTGAAGGCGACCTTCCCGCACATCTGTCGAAGAGTTGATGCCGTCCATCGACGCTTCGGCTGTAGCTGGGAACCCGCGCGTAGGAGGCCACGATGAGACTGCGAAATCAGCCAGCAAATTGTGTTCAACTCGTCGCAGTCCTCATCGTGTCATTCCTGGCCGCCCGTGCCGAGGCGCAAGTCATTAACATCAGCCAGAATTACACCTTTACGACCGTCGATGTGCCGGGCGCCACGGTCACCCTGGTTTTCGGTATCAACGACTCAGGCCAGATCGTCGGAAGCTACGTTGACGTTACAGGCACGCAGCACGGCTTCACGAAGTACGGTGCGGTCATCACCCTGACCGATATCGCCGGGGCTACGCTCACGGAGAGCAACGGGATCAACAACGCTGCCCAGATCGTCGGCGGACACGACCTCGGCGGCGGTCGTCACGGGCATCTGAAAACGGGTCCGGTATTCGTCCAGCTTGATCACCCCGGCGCCACCTTCACCGAGGCAATCGGGGTCAACAACCTCGGCCAGACCGTGGGCGCCCGAGGGACCCTTGGCGGTCAGGGCGGCTTCTTGTGGACGAGCGGCGTATTTCAAACCATCGATGTCCCCGGCGCCACGGTGACCAATGCGTTCGGAATCAATGACGCCGGTTTGATCGTCGGCCGCTTCGGCAGTCCGGGATTTCGCTACGGTTTTCTGAAGTCCGGCTCCACGTTCACGACGATCGACGTTCCGGGCGCCATCAACACCTCCGCCATCGCAATCAACGATAGCGGAGTGATCGCCGGCGCATTTGTCGACAGTGGCGGAGTAGAACACGGCTTTGTGAAGACCGGATCGTCCTTTGGCAAAGTCGATGTCCCCGGCGCAGTCATCACCGATATTTTCGGGATCAACGACTCCGGCCAGATCGTGGGATTCTATTTCGATAGCACCGCCGGATTGCATGGCTTCATAGCCACGCCCTTGTCGCTGGTACCGACCATGTCGCAATGGATGCTGATGATTCTTGCTCTCGTCCTGGCGACGATGGGGGCGTTCATGAGCCGAAGAAGTGAGGTCTCGTCGATCGGGTTCTGACAAAGAATCCGGCTCCTGCCCGCGTGACGAACCACGAAACGGCCAAGGTCAATGTCACGCGGGCCGTGCGCACGTGTACACCGGCGGTGGTGCAGCGTCACGCGGGGTGTGTGCACGTGAAAGTGTCACGGAATGAGGACAGCCCAGGCGGTAAGCCATCCAACGAGCCGGCTTTCAAGGGTCGAACCCCAACTTTGTGCCCTCGGACACCACATTTGTGCCCTCGAACACCACATTTGTACCCTCGGACACCACATTTGTGCCCTCGAACCCTACATTTGTACCCTCGAACCCCACATTTGTACCCTCGAACCCCACATTTGTACCCTCGGACCCCACGTTTGTGCCCTCGAACCCTGACTTTCCAGGGTCGAACGCCGATTCTCACGGTCAGACCCTCAGCAGGCGATCTCCTTCAGCGTGCGGGGGGGACGTATCGGTCTCTGTCTCATCTGCGTAAATCTGCGAAATCTGCGGATCGTTCTTCGACGGTTCATCCGCAGATGACACAGATTTACGCAGAGGGAGAGTCCGGCCACGCCATCGCATCGGCGAACCCCGGCAGCGCGGACGACAGCTCCTCGATGTGGGCGCTGGCGATGCCGTCCAGCGGGAGGACGCCCTCCCCCTCGGCGCCGAGCGCCTCTTCGCTCACATGGAGCGACCGTCCTCGAACGCCTTGGCCATCATCTCCACCCGAGCGAGCCACTTTTCGAAGCATTTTGAAGCATCGATGCTTCATTTCGAACCATCGATGCTTCGTTTTGAATCATCGATGCTTCGTTTTCTAATGTCGAGGTTCGGTTTTTGACGGGGTTTTCACGAAAACGTCATTCGGCCGGCCACGCCATCGCCTCGGCGAAGCCCGGCAGTACCGCCGACAGCTCCTCGATGTGGGCGCTGGCGATGCCGTCGAGCTCGCGGGCGAGCACGCCGCTGACGGTGGTCTCCTGCTGGTCTGCCCGGTACTCCAGCATGTCGATGTGATGCCGCGGCAGCCGGACGCGCAACTCCGCGGTGCGGATGGCCTGCGGGAGGACGCCATCCCCCTCGGCGCCGAGCGCCTCTTCGATCACGTGCAGCGGCCAGATCTCGATCGCCTTGGCCATCATCTCCGCGCGAGGAAACCACTTCCCGACCGGCGTCGTCCACAGCTCGACCTCGCCCGCGTCGATGGCCTCGGACATCTGCCGCCGCGTCCACCCGAGGAGCGCCATCGCCTGCGAAATGCTGACATGCGGACGAGGGTGTAGGAAGATGTGACGGATGCGGTCGATGACGTCGGTTTCGAGCATGGTTTCACGCCTCGCTGAGTGGTTCTATAGTGTAAGTTCATTGACGACGGAAAGCAAGAGGTTTTCGTCGCAATGACGCATGTTCAGCCAGAGGGCGAGGTCTTTGGACGGCGCCTGCGCGAGTTGCGCCAGAAGTACGGCGTCACACAGCAGCAGCTCTCAATCGCCACAGGACTAACCGAAGGCTACATCAGCAATATGGAGAGGGGATTGAAGGTGCCGAGCCTCACGACGATCCTTCGCATTGCCATCGCACTCGGATGTAAGGTGACGGAGCTGGTGTCGATCTTTGATAAGACAAATTTGCGGTCGATCGTTCCGATGTAACCCTCTAGCGCAATCATCTGTCACTCATTGGTCGGCCTCATTACCTGGAAGACTCGCCTGCGGGCTTTCGGGTGTGACCACCCAGTGCGGACAGGTCAGACGAAGAGTTGGAACATCGACAGGAACAATAGTAACTTGTACATCTCTACCGGCCTGAAGGCTCTCAATCGCGGCATCCACATCGGGCACGGATAAGCGAACCGCCTGTTTTTCGAGGCGTACAGGCCCAAGGTCTATATCGTTATCGATTAGACGCCGCACCATGCGAGTCGTGATACTGAAATCGGTGAGGGTCGTTGTAAAGAGCCGCAGCCAATCGTCAACTGTCTGTCCCTCGGCTCCCGTAAAAGTACTGGTTATAGACTCGGCATCGACGCCGCCAGTAGCCAAGATGCCTTCGATGATACACAGATCCTCAACGTCATCATCCGTGAAGAAACCTCTCTCCGGTACCGCGATGACGTTTTTTGTCCTCGCTTGGATCTGCATAATACGCCTAGCGATGTCGTAATGCTGCTGTGACTCAATGATCAAGCTGTCATCAGCAGTTACGAATCCTAGCCCGTGCTCGATTTCAGTCTCTGATTCGAGAAATGTGATCGTGGCACCCTCCTTAACCGCGCGTAAGATATCAAGGGCGCGGACATACCACGCAATACTTCGCCCTTGTGAGTTCATGGCGAATTGGAAGCTGGCTTCGTCCATGGCAGGTGACACTTGGAGGCGGATCGTAAAGGTGAGTGGAAGTCGCTGCGCTTCATTCGTTAGCGTGAGGTACTGTGTGCCAGCGTAGCCGCTAAGCACAACACCCTTTAACTCCGCGGCAGTGCTTGAGGATCGGAAATGCACGTATCCACGCAAGCTTGGTATTGCAGAACGTAACGCGACAGTTCCCTCTCTCGCATCGCCTTGAAATTGCGCAAGACCTTCATCGAATCCCGACGTGACATGTGCCAGACTGATCACCGTCGGCTCGCCAGTCCGGAGGAAGTGCTCGAAGGATTCTCTCGCTGCCTGCCCTTCCATGGTGTCAGCGAAGGTAGGCATTCGAACCGTGATCGGTTTACCCGTTGTGGACCGCGTTGAAACAGTCGTCTTATTTCCATCAAGCTGAACGTGCATGTCAAAACCAGGTCGAGTATTCAATCTTCTGTAATTCTCGATGATTGCTCCTAGTGTGGCCCTTGGGCCGAGGTACTCCTGCACGTACTGCCACAGCTGCGCGCCGTCAATAATCGTGACATACCGAGCAAACCACTTCGTTCGCAGGACGTTGTGCAGCGTGAATGCGCCCTCTTTTCGCACTTCACGCGGCGTAATCACAAAGCATTCGTGGATTGGGATCTCCAAGCCGTTGGCTGGATCTCGGAAAGGTGCAGCGAAGGCCTGCTCAAGTTGTTCAATGACGTTCGTGGTTTTTGATTGGCCGGTGATCGCTACTGCCTTGACGATAGCGGCGACGTTGATTCTGCGCTGGAGCGCATCCTCACGCCACATCGTAATATCCCGGCCCTGCTCGAGAATGCCGCCGCCGTGGAAGCGAACGTCACGGTAGCCCATCGCGGTTAACAGCGGAACGAGTACGTCGCGTGAAAGGTTGTCTTCTTTGAGGTTGAGAACCGCGTCACGCGTCCAGATGGTCACGCGCTACAGCATAGCGTCCTGGAAGCAGTATTGGGAGACGTCATCATCGTTTCCCGTCACTTGGGCTTCTTCCGCACGTCTTTAAGGCTGCCAGACTTCTGCGACGTGCGGGCGCGAGTATGGAGATCTTCGTCAGCCTCATAATCGCAGGCGATCGCCGCCAAGTCGGGGCCGAGCACGACCACGTTCGTTCCTTCGGCGTACCGCGTCGCGTACTTGCCGCGTACGCCGTCGGAAAAGTCGTAATGACTTCGCATCTCGTCGTCCTTCGTGTTGCGCGCCATCCTGCCGCACATTCTCCCTCGGTGTTCCTTCGAATCGCGCACAGATTGTGCTGTCTCCGCAGCGCATGGCGAAAACCACATCCGACTTTCTCATCGAACGCCTCCAGGCTTGGGGCGTGAACCGCGTGTACGGCTATCCCGGGGATGGCATCAACGGGATCATGGGGGCGCTGGAGCGGGCGGAGGGGGCCATCGACTTCGTGCAGGTGCGGCATGAGGAGATGGCGGCGTTCATGGCTTGCGCGCACGCCAAGTTCACGGGGGACGTCGGCGTCTGCATGGCCACCTCGGGGCCGGGCGCGATCCACCTTCTGAACGGGCTGTACGACGCCAAGTCCGATCATCAGCCGGTGGTGGCGATCGTCGGGCAGTCGTCGCGGCTGGCGATGGGGGGGAGCTACCAGCAGGAAGTCGATCTGCAGAATCTGTTCAAGGACGTGGCCAGCGACTACTGCCAGACGGCGATGGCGCCGGCGGCGCTCAGGCATCTCGTCGACCGCGCCTTTCGCATCGCGCGGGCGCAGCGCAGCGTCACCTGCATCATCATTCCGAACGATCTGCAAGAAGAAGCGTACGCTGAGCCGCCGCACAAGCACGCAACGGTGCACTCAGGCGTCGGCTACACCAGTCCGCGCATCGTCCCCGAGGATGCGGATCTGCGGCGCGCGGCGGCGGTTCTCAATGACGGCGAGAAGGTGGCCATGCTCATCGGAGCGGGCACTTTCAGAGCGAGCGACGAGGTCGTCGCCGTCGCCGACCTCCTCGGCTGCGGTGTCGCCAAAGCGCTCCTCGGCAAGGCCGCGCTGCCGGACGCGCTCCCCTTCGTCACCGGCACGATCGGCCTCCTCGGCACGAAGCCGAGCTGGGACATGATGGCCGGCTGCGACACGCTGCTGATGGTCGGGTCGAGCTTTCCGTATCCGGAGTTTTTACCCGAGGAAGGTTCTGCAAAAGGGGTTCAGATCGATGTGGATGGGCGTCAGCTATCGATTCGCTACCCGATGGAGGTCAACCTCATCGGCGACAGCAAGGAGACGCTGCGCGCGCTGATTCCGATGCTGCAGCGGAAGACGGACCGGACGTGGCGCGAGAAACTGGAGGCGTCGATCCGCGACTGGTGGGAGTTGATGGATGCGCGAGCGATGGACGACGCGGTGAACGGGATCAATCCGCGGCGTGTGTTTCACGAGCTGTCGAAGCGGCTGCCGGATGACTGCATCCTCTCGGCCGATTCGGGATCGACGGCGAGCTGGTATGGGCAGCACCTGCGATTCCGCCAAGGGATGATGGGATCGCTCTCGGGCAATCTGGCCACGATGGGTCCGGGCGTTCCGTACGGCATCGCGGCGAAGTTCGCGTTTCCCGATCGCGTGGCCATCGCCTGCTGCGGCGACGGCGCGATGCAGATGAACGGCACCGGCGAGCTGCTGACGGTGGCGAAGTACTGGAAGGAGTGGCGCGATCCGCGCTTCGTCGTCTGCGTTCTCAACAATCACGACCTGAACATGGTGACGTGGGAGGAGCGGGTGATGGCCGGCGATCCGAAGTTCAAGGCCTCGCAGGAATTGCCGGAGTTCAACTACGCGAACTTTGCGTCGTCCATCGGACTGAAAGGGATTCGCGTCGAAGATCCATCGCGTGTTGGCGCAGCGTGGGATGAGGCGTTGTCCGCGGACCGTCCCTGCATCCTCGACTTTCGGACGGACCCCGAGGTCCCGCCGCTGCCGCCACATATTACGTTCGAGCAGGCAAAGAATTTCGTGACGTCGCTGCTGCACGATCCGAGTCGCAGCGCCATCATTCGCGATTCGATGCGGCAGTTGATGGATACGTTTACGAAGTAGGACGACGGGGGTCGGGAGTCGGGGGTGGGAGCGTGTTCAGGTAACCACGGCGGCGAAGCCGTCGTAAGAACCGTAGCCCACGGGTAAACCCGCGCGGCGGCGGTGGTTTACCCACGTCATCGCCTTGGGCTTGATGATGAGTACCGGGGCGAAGGAAGTCCTGCGCCGTCTACTGGATCATGTGCGAGAGCGGGAATGGGTTGGCGGATCGCCTCTGGCGAGTGAGGCAGCGAT
>Ga0157375_10001347_pt1 | contig 21178 bp, 7 predicted proteins | sample M35metaG_FD_115311 | JGI IMG/M metagenome (GOLD analysis project Ga0157375, IMG submission 115311) | Miscanthus rhizosphere microbial communities from Kellogg Biological Station, Michigan, USA - M3-5 metaG | ecosystem: Host-associated > Plants > Roots > Rhizosphere > Soil | place: USA: Michigan... | reverse complement strand
AATCTCTCCACTTCGCAACCATCCATTCGACGCCACCTCCTTCGGCAGCGTCGTACGGCTCGCATCGCTTGTCCACGATGTGCTGAGCCTTCAAGATGTCCACGATGTGCTGAGCCACATCAAGGAGTGTCTGTACCACATGAATCCTGCCGTAAATGCGAATGCCAGTACAGGCGAGAGCCAGTGTGGCACAGACACTGTCTGTGCTTTGGCAAGGTACAGCGGCTGATGTTAAAGCCCACTAGGGAGACAACTGTAACGTTCCGTCACCGCGGAGCACTACATCGTCAGGAGGCGCACCATGCGCGCCATTGTGCTTGCAGTCCTCGTCTCACTCTTCTCGTTGCTATCCCTAGAAGGTCAACTCATAACCTCTCGTAAGCCCGATGGTCTCGCTGTGTCGACGGGCAACGTGTACTTCACGTCGCACGATGCTGCCGGCGCGACGGTGTGGCGGACGTCGCAAAATTCGCACCCCGGACAGGAAAGCGTCCTGTTCTGGGAAGCGGGAGCGAGATTCGGCGACATCGTCTTCGCACAGATCGGCGGCAACTTCTTCGGATTCTTCTTCGCAAGGAAGAACAACGTCATCACCATCCGCCGCGTGCCGCTGACCGGCGGCAATGCAACGGTGATCGCAACGGTGACGGACGTCGACATCGACAATAGTCATGGCAACCTCGCCACCGACGGCGTGAGCCTTTTCTGGCAGGACGTCGGCGCCATCCGCAAAGTCAGCGTAAACGGTGGCCCGATCACGACGCTCGATCAGACGCGGCAGAACACTCCCACCGCGGGCATCGTGCTGCAGAACGGAAGGATCATCTACGCATCGGTGACCGATATTCGCTTCGTCCCGACCACCGGTGCCGTCACGGCCCCAGCCGTGCGCACGCTCGCGACAGCAGCGACCACCGTGACCGCGCTGCACGCGGGGTTCTCCGGCGTTTACTGGGGCGACCGCGATGGCGCCGTGCGGGTAAAGCGATCGGGCTCGCCGGCCCACACGCTGCCGGGCACGGCCGGCGTGATGGCCACATGCATCGCCACCAATGGAGTCGTTACCGCAAACGGCGTGCAATCCGACGCGCAGATCGCGTGGACGCGTTGCACGTCGCAGTCGTGCCAACTGGTGCGGTTTCCTATCTCCTCCGGAGCAGTCCAGCCGATCGGCAACGACGCCCTCGGCGCGCACATCACCTCCGCCGGCAACGTATTTTGGGGGGACACCGCGGGCGTGCATCGAAAGCCCTTCAATGAATGAGGATGCGGAGCCTCGTCGCGGAAGCTCTGACCCGGCCGTAATCCGGTGCTGCTTCCGAGTGCTCCCCGTTGCGCTAGCGAGGAGCGCTTCTCTTCGACGTGCTCCCAGCCGTCGCCGTTCCCTCGGCCGGAGAGTCAATGCCGACCAACTGGACGTGCATGTAAGAGCAACCGACCATCGATGTTCGCGGCCGTCCTCGCGGTAAGTGGTTAGCTCCCCGGCCTGTCACGCCGTAGGTCGCGGATTCGAGCCCCGACGGTCACGCCAAAGTAAAGTCCTCATGCGCCGCGACTTCGCGGCGTTGCGTATTTTCAGAGGGTTACTTAGAAAATTGCAGACTCACAAGGTTGCGAATCTGGAGAGCGAAATCTTGCGCGGACTCCGACCCAAACGGCAGTGTTTCGGGTTCGGCGCGAATGTTCCACGCGTGGGGGCGCTGCTGATGCACTAAGCATGGTCGCTGGTCAAAACCACCTCGGCAGCGGTTTGACCAACGTGCGCTGAAGCGCCACCGTTTTCCTCCATGACTCCCGTTCCGGATCCTGATACTTCACGGCAGGAGCGCGTTTGCTGTTCGCGATTACTTTGTCGAAAGGGGTCTCGATGACCGTTCCGGTTCGTTCCGACCAGCCGAGCATCAGCTCGTTTTTTCCGTCGATGAGCGCGCGAACGGCCGCGGCGCCGAGAGTCGTCCCAAGGTGCATGTCATAACGGGAAGGCGCCGCTCCGCGCATCGGGTAGCCTATCACCTGAGAGCGTACATCCGCTTTCGGGACGAGCTTCCACTGGGCGATCTCCGCGCGCAGACAGCGGGTGATCGTATCGAGGTTTACGTGCTCGTACTTGTCTTCCGTGCACAACAAGCGAATCCCTTCGCTGAACAAGACGAAGGCGTGCCGCTTCTCCGTGACAAAGGTCAGCTCCAACTGTTTTGCGATGTCCTTGAGCGCGTCCTCGACTCTACGCCGTGTGGCGTGATAATCGATGTTGCCGGACCATTCGGCGGCGTTCGGGTTCCCCCGAATCTGCACGAGCTCCTCGGGCAGCAATACGGCCTCCGCGCCCACGCACAAGCCCGCTTCGAGAGTCAGGAATCCACTGTGGCGGCCCATGATCTCGCAGATGAACACGCGGCGTAATGCTCGCGCGGGCGCCACCATATTGTTGATCTCGTGCATGACCGCCGCGACGGAGCTCGCAGCGCCGATGGACATGTCGGTTCCCGACAGGTCATTGTCGATCGTTCCGGGAAGCGCAATCGTCTTGAGGTCTGCGCCGATCGCTTTCATCGCGGCCACCAGCTTCTGCGCACCCTGCATGGAGCCGTCGCCGCCCATCACAATCAAGCCGTCGATGTGACGTTTCTTGAGATTCCGCGCTGCGACTCTGCGGCTGTCTTCGGAGGTCTTGAATTCTTCCGAGCGAGCGGTGCCCAGCATGGTGCCGCCTGTCATCAGCGTATCGGCGACGGAGCGCCAGCGAAGGCGATCGACGCGATCCTCGATCAAGCCCTGATAGCCATCGTTGATCGCGAACATCTCGATCCCCTCGGCCAGCGCCGTGCGCAATGCCGACCAGATCGCGGCGTTCATTCCGGGCGAGTCTCCGCCGCTGGTGAGAATGGCGAAGCGCCGGTGGGGAAGGAGATCGTAATCGTGCGTCAGGACGTGACGAATCTCGGCCAGAAGGGTTTCCGGTCCGGAGGCTTTCGACACCAGCGACTCTGCAACCGGGCGTACGGCCTGCCAGTGCTTGAATGCGCTGAGGACTACGCGCGGGATTCCCTTGCCCATTTGTTTACAGAGCTCGAGCCCACTGACATCGTTCTCATCCCGATCTTCTTTCGTGAGGCGGACGTCGATCAGCGCCACATGGACGAGCTCCTTCTCGAGAATGGCTCGGGCCTCCTCGACCGAAGCCGCCTGCAGCACGTTGTAGCCTTCGGACTCGAGAACGTCGGTCGTGGATTCGCGCGTGTCGAGAATGTTTTCAACGAGCAGAATGGTCGGTTTCATCGCGCGTCTCCAATGGAAGTGAAAGCCGGAAGGCGGTTTCGTTTTCGTTCGAGTCGACTAGGCGCAGATCGCCGTCATAGCCAGAAACAATCGACGTTGCGATCAGAAAGCCAGCGCCCATTCCACCGCGTTTCGATCGAACCGGCACATGGCCCAGAGTCGCCTGGATCTCTGGAGGAATCGGATCGCCGCTGTTGGCAAACAAAATCTCGATCGTGTTTCCGCGGAAGCGGCTCTCAATTCGGATGAATCGGGCCTCGCTGCCTTTAGCCGCCCACACGGCATTCTGCATGAGCAGCTTGACGACTCGCTTCATGCGTGCCCTGTCGGCGGAGACGGGAGCCGTTCCGATCAGCCCGTCGAGATCGAGCGTGATTCCGTGCTGCGGGTCACACCACACTCGCGCATCCGCGCGAATCAGCTCCATCAGATCGAAGACGACTTTGCGGTCTCTGTCCGGCATCAGCGCCCGCTGCGGAAGACCGGCGATCACTTCGGCATCCTTGCGAGCGGCATTCACCCACCCGGCGAGATCCGAATCGGCCGGCACGTTTTTGCTGAGGAGATAGAGATGCGATTGGAGCCGGTTCACGGCCTGCGTGAGCTCGTGTCCCATCTCCGAGAGGTCGAGACCCATCCACGCTACCGCCGCATGCAGGCGCTGTTTTTCCCGGCGGCTGCGGTCGATAGCGATCGCGCACTCGTTCGCATACAGCGCCAGCACATGGATTTCATCGCGGGAGAACGCGCGCGGCTCGCTGAAGTTCACAAAGAGGACGCCGAGAATGTCCTCGTTGATCGACAGCGGCAGACCGATCGACGTCCGAATGCCAATCCCCTGCGCGAGCGGGTTGATTCCGAGATCGACGTCGTCAGACGGGATCATTACCGGCTCTCCTCGGCGCAGCACCAGGGAGGTCAGCCCGTTCGGACGCGGTTTGAAAGTGTATTCGAAGTTCTCCCCCATTCCGTAGGCCACCGAGAGCATCACATCCCGCCGGTCCCGCAGAAGAACCATGTGTGATGCCTGCGCTCCGGTGACGCGGACGACGCTGCGCACGGCCTGACGAAACACATCGACCGCCTCCAGATCGTTGCTGTTGATCCTCAGGCTCAGCGCATATAGCTCCTGATAGACGAGTGCGTTTTGAATGGCGATGGCCGCCTGGGATGCGAATGCCGAGAGCAATTGCGCATCCTCGGGTCGAAATGCGCCCATCATCGTGATGTTGTCGACACAGAACACGCCGATCCTTCGACCCCATGCGGAAAGCGGCACGCAGAGAACGGACACCTGTTTCGCCATGTCGGGGTCGTTCCGCGCGGTGACCCGCGAATCTTGTCGCGCGTTGTCGATCTGCATGGCCGCTCCCATTTGAAAGACGGCGGCTACGTAGCTGAGGCCTGCAGGGTCGACGACTACTTCATCCTCAAGCTCCGGCCGATAGCCGCTTTGCTGGCGAACATGAAGCCTGCGATCGCCATCATCGTAGAGAAGCAGCATGCCGCGCTGTGCACCCGCAATGGCGTTGATTCCTTCTTCCACCGTCTTCGCCAGGACCTGCTGAAGATCGACCGTCGTCGCGACTGCGCGGTTGATCGTCTGCAAGCGCTCCAACTGATCGACGCGGCGCTCGAGATCGAGGGTCCTTCCGAGGGCGGTTGCGATTCGGCTCACGAAAGCGACCAACTCCGCGAAGTCATCATCGCGCGGCGAACGATGGAATCCGATGGTGACGACGATGCCGGAGGTTTCCCGGCCTTCGCGGAGCGGAATCCCGACACGGCGGTGGTCCGCGTCCATGACGTAGTGCTCCGACGAATACGTCCTAGTCTCCATCCTACCGGAGTCCAGGTGAATTTCCGGGTCGATGCCGTCCATCGAAGTCTGACTGATCAGGCGAAGCGTCGTCCGGTCCCGCGTAACGAGATAAACGGCGGCAGCTTCCATCTCGAACGCAGCGCAGATGTACTCGGCCAGCGAGTCAGTAGCCTCGCGGACGGAACGTGCGACGAAAATCGAATCGGTGATGGAATCGAGAAAGGCGGCGCGAATGCGGCGGTCCGTCCGTAGGTTGCCCTGCCGGCGCAGATATTCGAGCGCCTCGCGGAAACGTCCCGCCACGAACAGCACTCGTGATACCCGTGCCGGGTGGTAATACTGGGCTAGAGCCCGCGCGTAGAGATTGTTGCGCGGCCGATAGACGGTTCCGCTCTTGGTAATCTCGGCCTTCACGGCGCCGGTCAGACGAAAATGCTCGGGACGCGCAATCGAGATCGGCAGCTCGCGCGCCGGTACCTCGCCTTGGTCCAGAATCTTCACCAAGGCAAGGAGACTCTCCGGGTCGTGGTCGAGGGAGCGCCGCGTCTCACGAAGCGGCGGATAGTCGTCGGCGTTTTCGATGAACCACCGAGTTGCGGTCTGCAGATCCTCTTCGGTCACCGTCTGTCGGCCGCTGCTCGTTTTCGCCAGCACCGCGCAGTAGTGACACAGCAGCGCGATCGCATAGCGATCTCCGCTCGTAATGGAGTAGACCGCATCGCCAAAACGCTCCTCGGTGTCGATGTCATCGAATGCGGCAATTCGTTGTACGAGCTGCTTGGTCTCGTCCCGATCGAGATCGTCGATCCAGACCGGCTGTGTGACGTTGAACGGCGAAACGGGGCCGAGAGTCACGTCCGCCACCGCAAACGTGCTTGTCATCACCGCACAAACCGAATACTTCGGCGTTCTCGTGGCCGCTTCTGTGAGAAGCGCCCGGAGCACGCGCAACAGCACGACGCTGCTGTTGATCGGCAGGATCTCGAGTTGATCGAAGAGGAGCACGACATTCCGCCCAAGCACTACCGGAAGCGCTTCGAAGAAATACTGCAGCTCGCGCTCATCGCCGGCCTGCAGTACGGGCGGCTCGCCGTACTCGCGCGCTCCGTCCGCCATCGTCTCCGCGAGGGCGTCGATGAACTTTGATCCGGTTTGTTGCTCAAGGGACTCCAGGTTCACGAGTACGGGAGCCATTCCCAGCTTCCGCAGCTCGTCGGCGATGTCGCTGAGCAAAAATGTCTTTTCCGAGAACCGCGGCCCGAGGATGATCGTGTACTCGCCGTTGCGAACGTGGTCCACGACGTCCCGGATCGCACGCTCATTCCGGAGATGGTACCGTTCTACCAGCTCGCGAATCCCCGTAACCTGCACTAGGCGAGGGGCCGGGCTCATCGCCTCAGTTCCCGCCTCAGGACGTCGACTTGGAATTTGATGTCGAAGTCGCGCACGATTAGCTTTGCGAACACCGGCAGCGTGAAACGATATGCATGCGGATCATCGCCGTCTCGCGTGAACAGTCCGGCGAGCTCGAGGCGGTCGCAAGTCCGGTCAAGCTCGGTGATCTCGATGCGGCATCGGCGCTCATCCATTGCCTCGTACATGTCCTGCTGCGTGTAGGAATGCTTGTCCACTCCGTATTTCTCGAGCAGCACGTACGTCAGAAGCTGATCCTCTTTCGAGACGCTGTCCCGGAACGTGTCGATCACCAGCGATTTGAGGACCGGCTCGGCGTGAATTCTGGCGACGTCTTCGACCCGCACGAGCCGGTCGCCGCGCCGTTGAACGTTACGCGAGATCTCCGCGCAATAGAACTGGACGAGCGGCGGGAGCCCGCGTGTGTCCTCATAGAGCAAGTCGGCCGTCCGATCCAAGTCCTCAAAGTGGATGCCGAGAGACGTCAGGGGCCTTTCCAGCATCTCCTTCGCGTCCTGGTACTCGAACAACTGAACGCGAATCAACTCGAGGCCGAGATAAAGCGGGGACCGGATATTTGTCGTCTCGACCATCAACTTCTGAAATCCCGCCATGATGTAGCGGCAACTGCCGTAGTTGATGGACGCGCGGATTAGCGTGAGCAGGTAGGGCGAGCGATGAGCAAGGTCGAGCAACTGATCCGACTCGTCGAGAAAGAGCGCAATCCGCCCGCCGCGCCCGCGAGCGGCGTTCTCGAGGAACTTCACCGGCTCGAACCCGGCCCAGCCGGCCCGGTCCCTGCGGCTGTACTGTCGGATATCGAGCTCCCGCACCAGCGCCTGAATGAAATCCTGCGGCTCGCGGAACGTCGAACAATCGAAGAAGAGGGGGGGCGGCGCATCGCGGTTCGCGGCGATCATTCGCCGCCGCGCCTCGGCCAGCAGCGTCGTCTTTCCCACGCGCCGGATTCCGGTCACTGCGAAATCAGCGTCCTCATGCCGGAGAATGCGGCTCAGTTCCGCACGGCGGTCGAAGATGCGTTTCGGATGGCCGCCAAATTGATACGGGACGAGCTCCAGCACGTCGTATTGGCTTGTAACTTTCCGCAGGAATGCGTATGTAAAACTGGCTGCCCGCGTGATCTGGTCCAGATCGGCCGAGTCGAGCACGACGAGTTTGCGCAGCTCCTCGCGTTGTGCCTCGGCCTTGAGCTCGGGCGCCGGGCGATCGATGGCGATCAGGATGTCGGTTTGCGGTCCGCGCTGTACTATCTGCCAGTCGCGAATGACACGGACGATTTCCGTGTCCTCCATCCCGTCGATCTCGATCGCGCGAATATAGAAGAGCGGAATGTCATCCTCGAAACGCAGCTGCCACTCCGAGAGATCGAGCCGGTAGCGGTAAAACCCCGCGGGCAGTTCCTCGCTGACCGGTGTCGGCCGGTAGTCGAGGTGCTTCAGCTCGCGCAGGAATGGCGGCCAATCCTGGAGTCGCAGTGGGATGGTCATTGCAATGGTGAGACGGAATTCTACCTTGTCGCCTTGCGCGCATACTCGCCGCGATTTCGCGGCGCTTCGTGTTTTTCAGCGGGTCGCTTAGAGAATTGGGACTCACAAGGTCGCGAATCTCGAACGCGAAACGGCCTCTGGAGCATCGCGCTTCAACCGCGCGACCCCTCGCGTCGGCAAACGTTGCGCTTCGTCGGGCGTCTCTCCCTTCATCCATTTGTGTCGGATGCTCATTCAGTCGTGAGCTCCGCGCGCGGTTGATCAGAAGTACGAGTGCATACCGAGCGTTTTCATTCGGCGAATCAGCATCTGATCGAATGTCGCGACAGAATCCTAGTTGTTTCGCGACCGCGACACTGACAATCGAGGCGTCCGTGATCGAGCTGAGCGGCTTGTTACCAAAAATCAGAGTAAGGCGCAGTGACGCCCCCAAAAACCAAAATGCGCGGGCGCGCCTTCGGACGCGCCCGCGCGGGGACTGCTGCTTACTGCACGACGGCGGTTACGGCTTCGGGGGCTGCGGGGTCACCGGGGGCGGAGCGGGAGCGGGGGACGTCGGCGACGGGGCTGGCGTCGCTTTGGTCTTCCGCAGGTGCTTGCCGAGGGCGCTGCGCATGTCGGCGACATACGGAGCGAGATCGGCCGTGGCGGGGATTTTGACGAGACGCTGCGCAAGAGCGTATGTCGTCAGCGCCTCCCGGCCCGCCTCGTTCCTCGCCGTGGCCGTGCTGTGACGGACGAAACCGGCCATCGCCTCCAGCTCAACGGCCAGCGCGTCGTATGCATCCGCGTAGGTCATCAGATCGCGAATCCGTTCCGGGTCCGTTGCACCTGCGCGAACCAGACTGGCGCTGTTGATGATCGCTACCGCCGCACGTTCGACGAACGCGGCCGGAAGCGAGGCAATCGTCGCGATCTGCTGCTTGGCGCGTATGGACTCCGGGATGGTGAAATTCGGGATCTTCTGCCGCATGGCGCGGATCTCGTTGATCCGCTCCTGCACGGTTGCGGTATGCGATGTTTGCGGGGTGATATCGGGTACTACTTTCTCAATGGACACAGTGGTCCCTCCTTTTCTTTCTCAGTCAACTTGCAGTGATCAGAGCGGGCAGGTTGAAGAGAGCGGAGGAGCACGGCCTCTGAAAATCCGCCGTTCACCGTCGGGCAGGGTCAGACGGGCAGACTGCCGGCGACGGCTATGGATGACGCGAATGCGGGCGGTGCTGCAGGACAAACGGCGCCGCGGGAGAGGGCCAAGCGGTATGACTCTTCGAGCCGGGACGATCGGATTCCTGAGAAGTTGAGAGAAATCGAGCGTCGTTCCCGTCTCGACGGCGTCGACGATCAGGTCAAACGTGTCGTCCAGCCGGTCGGAGAGCGCAGTGAGCTTTTCGGCTGCGCCGGCCAAGCGGGCGGTTGCTCCGATCAGGAGCGGCCCGGTGTCCGAGGCCTGTTCGGGCGAACGCGCGATCTTCACCGCCGCGACGCTCAACGCGCGTATCGCAGATGACAACTGCATCGACGCCTCGTCGAGCCACCCCGAGACGCGCAGGTACTTGCGCCCGGCACGAGTGGGACGGCGCGCCGCGAATCGCTCCGCTGCGTCGATGACGCGGCCCGAGGCCTCGATCAGCCGCAGCGAGCGGTTGATGGTGTGCCGTGTGCGGCGGAAGCGGCGCATCCAGGCGCTTCGGCGTGTCCGACCCGAGGTACCTCGGGACACATCGAGCCGCCGCGAATGATTCGCGTTCCTTTCCGAGGCGGAACCGAGGTGTACGTTTGACATACGATGCAATGTAGGTCCGTTGGATGTCTTTTACCAGTGATTTTGATGGCACAAACCGTCAAATAGCCGTGTTTTAACAACGAGAAGACCATCGATGACTACAATCTATGCCTTAACGCCGCCTATTGATGCGATTGACCTAACCCATCGATGCTGTATGGGGAAGTCATCGATGCTGTGTAGGGGATCCTTCGACGGTGTGGGGGGTAACCCTCCGATGGTGTGTAGAGGACCCTTCGATGGTGTGGGGGGTAACCCTCCGATGGTGTGTAGGGGACCCTTCGATGGTGTGGGGGGTAACCCTCCGATGGTGTGTAGGGGACCCTTCGATGGTGTGTAGAGCACCCTCCGATGGTGTGGGGGGTAACCCTCCGATGGTGTGTGGGGAACCCATCGATGCGATCGGCGTTGTCCTCGGAAGGTGTCAGTCGGAAGGGAACCAGGGCTCACGCGGAGGCGCGGGGACGCGGAGAACTGCTCGTCCGCTCTTGCGTGAATCGGTGCTCGGATAAACTCCCACCCCTTGCACACCGCCATTAAGCCCCAACGCGGGCTCGCGCAGCTTGAGCTGGGAGAGGTCTGGCAGGCGCGGGAGCTGTTGGCGTTCTTCGCCTGGCGCGACATCGTCGTCCGCTACAAGCAGACTTCGATCGGCGTTTTGTGGGCGTTCATCCGGCCGTTTCTGACGATGGTCATCTTTACCGTCGTCTTCGGGCGGATCGCCAAGCTGCCGTCGGATGGGGTGCCGTATGCGGTGTTCACGTTCACCGCGCTGCTGCCATGGCAGCAGCGCGGTGAACGTGAACACCGCATACGGCACCCCATCCGACGGCAGCTTGGCGATCCGCCCGAAGACGACGGTAAAGATGACCATCGTCAGAAACGGCCGGATGAACGCCCACAAAACGCCGATCGAAGTCTGCTTGTAGCGGACGACGATGTCGCGCCAGGCGAAGAACGCCAACAGCTCCCGCGCCTGCCAGACCTCTCCCAGCTCAAGCTGCGCGAGCCCGCGTTGGGGCTTAATGGCGGTGTGCAAGGGGTGGGAGTTTATCCGAGCACCGATTCACGCAAGAGCGGACGAGCAGTTCTCCGCGTCCCCGCGCCTCCGCGTGAGCCCTGGTTCCCTTCCGACTGACACCTTCCGAGGACAACGCCGATCGCATCGATGGGTTCCCCACACACCATCGGAGGGTTACCCCCCACACCATCGGAGGGTGCTCTACACACCATCGAAGGGTCCCCTACACACCATCGGAGGGTTACCCCCCACACCATCGAAGGGTCCCCTACACACCATCGGAGGGTTACCCCCCACACCATCGAAGGGTCCTCTACACACCATCGGAGGGTTACCCCCCACACCGTCGAAGGATCCCCTACACAGCATCGATGACTTCCCCATACAGCATCGATGGGTTAGGTCAATCGCATCAATAGGCGGCGTTAAGGCATAGATTGTAGTCATCGATGGTCTTCTCGTTGTTAAAACACGGCTATTTGACGGTTTGTGCCATCAAAATCACTGGTAAAAGACATCCAACGGACCTACATTGCATCGTATGTCAAACGTACACCTCGGTTCCGCCTCGGAAAGGAACGCGAATCATTCGCGGCGGCTCGATGTGTCCCGAGGTACCTCGGGTCGGACACGCCGAAGCGCCTGGATGCGCCGCTTCCGCCGCACACGGCACACCATCAACCGCTCGCTGCGGCTGATCGAGGCCTCGGGCCGCGTCATCGACGCAGCGGAGCGATTCGCGGCGCGCCGTCCCACTCGTGCCGGGCGCAAGTACCTGCGCGTCTCGGGGTGGCTCGACGAGGCGTCGATGCAGTTGTCATCTGCGATACGCGCGTTGAGCGTCGCGGCGGTGAAGATCGCGCGTTCGCCCGAACAGGCCTCGGACACCGGGCCGCTCCTGATCGGAGCAACCGCCCGCTTGGCCGGCGCAGCCGAAAAGCTCACTGCGCTCTCCGACCGGCTGGACGACACGTTTGACCTGATCGTCGACGCCGTCGAGACGGGAACGACGCTCGATTTCTCTCAACTTCTCAGGAATCCGATCGTCCCGGCTCGAAGAGTCATACCGCTTGGCCCTCTCCCGCGGCGCCGTTTGTCCTGCAGCACCGCCCGCATTCGCGTCATCCATAGCCGTCGCCGGCAGTCTGCCCGTCTGACCCTGCCCGACGGTGAACGGCGGATTTTCAGAGGCCGTGCTCCTCCGCTCTCTTCAACCTGCCCGCTCTGATCACTGCAAGTTGACTGAGAAAGAAAAGGAGGGACCACTGTGTCCATTGAGAAAGTAGTACCCGATATCACCCCGCAAACATCGCATACCGCAACCGTGCAGGAGCGGATCAACGAGATCCGCGCCATGCGGCAGAAGATCCCGAATTTCACCATCCCGGAGTCCATACGCGCCAAGCAGCAGATCGCGACGATTGCCTCGCTTCCGGCCGCGTTCGTCGAACGTGCGGCGGTAGCGATCATCAACAGCGCCAGTCTGGTTCGCGCAGGTGCAACGGACCCGGAACGGATTCGCGATCTGATGACCTACGCGGATGCATACGACGCGCTGGCCGTTGAGCTGGAGGCGATGGCCGGTTTCGTCCGTCACAGCACGGCCACGGCGAGGAACGAGGCGGGCCGGGAGGCGCTGACGACATACGCTCTTGCGCAGCGTCTCGTCAAAATCCCCGCCACGGCCGATCTCGCTCCGTATGTCGCCGACATGCGCAGCGCCCTCGGCAAGCACCTGCGGAAGACCAAAGCGACGCCAGCCCCGTCGCCGACGTCCCCCGCTCCCGCTCCGCCCCCGGTGACCCCGCAGCCCCCGAAGCCGTAACCGCCGTCGTGCAGTAAGCAGCAGTCCCCGCGCGGGCGCGTCCGAAGGCGCGCCCGCGCATTTTGGTTTTTGGGGGCGTCACTGCGCCTTACTCTGATTTTTGGTAACAAGCCGCTCAGCTCGATCACGGACGCCTCGATTGTCAGTGTCGCGGTCGCGAAACAACTAGGATTCTGTCGCGACATTCGATCAGATGCTGATTCGCCGAATGAAAACGCTCGGTATGCACTCGTACTTCTGATCAACCGCGCGCGGAGCTCACGACTGAATGAGCATCCGACACAAATGGATGAAGGGAGAGACGCCCGACGAAGCGCAACGTTTGCCGACGCGAGGGGTCGCGCGGTTGAAGCGCGATGCTCCAGAGGCCGTTTCGCGTTCGAGATTCGCGACCTTGTGAGTCCCAATTCTCTAAGCGACCCGCTGAAAAACACGAAGCGCCGCGAAATCGCGGCGAGTATGCGCGCAAGGCGACAAGGTAGAATTCCGTCTCACCATTGCAATGACCATCCCACTGCGACTCCAGGATTGGCCGCCATTCCTGCGCGAGCTGAAGCACCTCGACTACCGGCCGACACCGGTCAGCGAGGAACTGCCCGCGGGGTTTTACCGCTACCGGCTCGATCTCTCGGAGTGGCAGCTGCGTTTCGAGGATGACATTCCGCTCTTCTATATTCGCGCGATCGAGATCGACGGGATGGAGGACACGGAAATCGTCCGTGTCATTCGCGACTGGCAGATAGTACAGCGCGGACCGCAAACCGACATCCTGATCGCCATCGATCGCCCGGCGCCCGAGCTCAAGGCCGAGGCACAACGCGAGGAGCTGCGCAAACTCGTCGTGCTCGACTCGGCCGATCTGGACCAGATCACGCGGGCAGCCAGTTTTACATACGCATTCCTGCGGAAAGTTACAAGCCAATACGACGTGCTGGAGCTCGTCCCGTATCAATTTGGCGGCCATCCGAAACGCATCTTCGACCGCCGTGCGGAACTGAGCCGCATTCTCCGGCATGAGGACGCTGATTTCGCAGTGACCGGAATCCGGCGCGTGGGAAAGACGACGCTGCTGGCCGAGGCGCGGCGGCGAATGATCGCCGCGAACCGCGATGCGCCGCCCCCCCTCTTCTTCGATTGTTCGACGTTCCGCGAGCCGCAGGATTTCATTCAGGCGCTGGTGCGGGAGCTCGATATCCGACAGTACAGCCGCAGGGACCGGGCCGGCTGGGCCGGGTTCGAGCCGGTGAAGTTCCTCGAGAACGCCGCTCGCGGGCGCGGCGGGCGGATTGCGCTCTTTCTCGACGAGTCGGATCAGTTGCTCGACCTTGCTCATCGCTCGCCCTACCTGCTCACGCTAATCCGCGCGTCCATCAACTACGGCAGTTGCCGCTACATCATGGCGGGATTTCAGAAGTTGATGGTCGAGACGACAAATATCCGGTCCCCGCTTTATCTCGGCCTCGAGTTGATTCGCGTTCAGTTGTTCGAGTACCAGGACGCGAAGGAGATGCTGGAAAGGCCCCTGACGTCTCTCGGCATCCACTTTGAGGACTTGGATCGGACGGCCGACTTGCTCTATGAGGACACACGCGGGCTCCCGCCGCTCGTCCAGTTCTATTGCGCGGAGATCTCGCGTAACGTTCAACGGCGCGGCGACCGGCTCGTGCGGGTCGAAGACGTCGCCAGAATTCACGCCGAGCCGGTCCTCAAATCGCTGGTGATCGACACGTTCCGGGACAGCGTCTCGAAAGAGGATCAGCTTCTGACGTACGTGCTGCTCGAGAAATACGGAGTGGACAAGCATTCCTACACGCAGCAGGACATGTACGAGGCAATGGATGAGCGCCGATGCCGCATCGAGATCACCGAGCTTGACCGGACTTGCGACCGCCTCGAGCTCGCCGGACTGTTCACGCGAGACGGCGATGATCCGCATGCATATCGTTTCACGCTGCCGGTGTTCGCAAAGCTAATCGTGCGCGACTTCGACATCAAATTCCAAGTCGACGTCCTGAGGCGGGAACTGAGGCGATGAGCCCGGCCCCTCGCCTAGTGCAGGTTACGGGGATTCGCGAGCTGGTAGAACGGTACCATCTCCGGAATGAGCGTGCGATCCGGGACGTCGTGGACCACGTTCGCAACGGCGAGTACACGATCATCCTCGGGCCGCGGTTCTCGGAAAAGACATTTTTGCTCAGCGACATCGCCGACGAGCTGCGGAAGCTGGGAATGGCTCCCGTACTCGTGAACCTGGAGTCCCTTGAGCAACAAACCGGATCAAAGTTCATCGACGCCCTCGCGGAGACGATGGCGGACGGAGCGCGCGAGTACGGCGAGCCGCCCGTACTGCAGGCCGGCGATGAGCGCGAGCTGCAGTATTTCTTCGAAGCGCTTCCGGTAGTGCTTGGGCGGAATGTCGTGCTCCTCTTCGATCAACTCGAGATCCTGCCGATCAACAGCAGCGTCGTGCTGTTGCGCGTGCTCCGGGCGCTTCTCACAGAAGCGGCCACGAGAACGCCGAAGTATTCGGTTTGTGCGGTGATGACAAGCACGTTTGCGGTGGCGGACGTGACTCTCGGCCCCGTTTCGCCGTTCAACGTCACACAGCCGGTCTGGATCGACGATCTCGATCGGGACGAGACCAAGCAGCTCGTACAACGAATTGCCGCATTCGATGACATCGACACCGAGGAGCGTTTTGGCGATGCGGTCTACTCCATTACGAGCGGAGATCGCTATGCGATCGCGCTGCTGTGTCACTACTGCGCGGTGCTGGCGAAAACGAGCAGCGGCCGACAGACGGTGACCGAAGAGGATCTGCAGACCGCAACTCGGTGGTTCATCGAAAACGCCGACGACTATCCGCCGCTTCGTGAGACGCGGCGCTCCCTCGACCACGACCCGGAGAGTCTCCTTGCCTTGGTGAAGATTCTGGACCAAGGCGAGGTACCGGCGCGCGAGCTGCCGATCTCGATTGCGCGTCCCGAGCATTTTCGTCTGACCGGCGCCGTGAAGGCCGAGATTACCAAGAGCGGAACCGTCTATCGGCCGCGCAACAATCTCTACGCGCGGGCTCTAGCCCAGTATTACCACCCGGCACGGGTATCACGAGTGCTGTTCGTGGCGGGACGTTTCCGCGAGGCGCTCGAATATCTGCGCCGGCAGGGCAACCTACGGACGGACCGCCGCATTCGCGCCGCCTTTCTCGATTCCATCACCGATTCGATTTTCGTCGCACGTTCCGTCCGCGAGGCTACTGACTCGCTGGCCGAGTACATCTGCGCTGCGTTCGAGATGGAAGCTGCCGCCGTTTATCTCGTTACGCGGGACCGGACGACGCTTCGCCTGATCAGTCAGACTTCGATGGACGGCATCGACCCGGAAATTCACCTGGACTCCGGTAGGATGGAGACTAGGACGTATTCGTCGGAGCACTACGTCATGGACGCGGACCACCGCCGTGTCGGGATTCCGCTCCGCGAAGGCCGGGAAACCTCCGGCATCGTCGTCACCATCGGATTCCATCGTTCGCCGCGCGATGATGACTTCGCGGAGTTGGTCGCTTTCGTGAGCCGAATCGCAACCGCCCTCGGAAGGACCCTCGATCTCGAGCGCCGCGTCGATCAGTTGGAGCGCTTGCAGACGATCAACCGCGCAGTCGCGACGACGGTCGATCTTCAGCAGGTCCTGGCGAAGACGGTGGAAGAAGGAATCAACGCCATTGCGGGTGCACAGCGCGGCATGCTGCTTCTCTACGATGATGGCGATCGCAGGCTTCATGTTCGCCAGCAAAGCGGCTATCGGCCGGAGCTTGAGGATGAAGTAGTCGTCGACCCTGCAGGCCTCAGCTACGTAGCCGCCGTCTTTCAAATGGGAGCGGCCATGCAGATCGACAACGCGCGACAAGATTCGCGGGTCACCGCGCGGAACGACCCCGACATGGCGAAACAGGTGTCCGTTCTCTGCGTGCCGCTTTCCGCATGGGGTCGAAGGATCGGCGTGTTCTGTGTCGACAACATCACGATGATGGGCGCATTTCGACCCGAGGATGCGCAATTGCTCTCGGCATTCGCATCCCAGGCGGCCATCGCCATTCAAAACGCACTCGTCTATCAGGAGCTATATGCGCTGAGCCTGAGGATCAACAGCAACGATCTGGAGGCGGTCGATGTGTTTCGTCAGGCCGTGCGCAGCGTCGTCCGCGTCACCGGAGCGCAGGCATCACACATGGTTCTTCTGCGGGACCGGCGGGATGTGATGCTCTCGGTGGCCTACGGAATGGGGGAGAACTTCGAATACACTTTCAAACCGCGTCCGAACGGGCTGACCTCCCTGGTGCTGCGCCGAGGAGAGCCGGTAATGATCCCGTCTGACGACGTCGATCTCGGAATCAACCCGCTCGCGCAGGGGATTGGCATTCGGACGTCGATCGGTCTGCCGCTGTCGATCAACGAGGACATTCTCGGCGTCCTCTTTGTGAACTTCAGCGAGCCGCGCGCGTTCTCCCGCGATGAAATCCATGTGCTGGCGCTGTATGCGAACGAGTGCGCGATCGCTATCGACCGCAGCCGCCGGGAAAAACAGCGCCTGCATGCGGCGGTAGCGTGGATGGGTCTCGACCTCTCGGAGATGGGACACGAGCTCACGCAGGCCGTGAACCGGCTCCAATCGCATCTCTATCTCCTCAGCAAAAACGTGCCGGCCGATTCGGATCTCGCCGGGTGGGTGAATGCCGCTCGCAAGGATGCCGAAGTGATCGCCGGTCTTCCGCAGCGGGCGCTGATGCCGGACAGAGACCGCAAAGTCGTCTTCGATCTGATGGAGCTGATTCGCGCGGATGCGCGAGTGTGGTGTGACCCGCAGCACGGAATCACGCTCGATCTCGACGGGCTGATCGGAACGGCTCCCGTCTCCGCCGACAGGGCACGCATGAAGCGAGTCGTCAAGCTGCTCATGCAGAATGCCGTGTGGGCGGCTAAAGGCAGCGAGGCCCGATTCATCCGAATTGAGAGCCGCTTCCGCGGAAACACGATCGAGATTTTGTTTGCCAACAGCGGCGATCCGATTCCTCCAGAGATCCAGGCGACTCTGGGCCATGTGCCGGTTCGATCGAAACGCGGTGGAATGGGCGCTGGCTTTCTGATCGCAACGTCGATTGTTTCTGGCTATGACGGCGATCTGCGCCTAGTCGACTCGAACGAAAACGAAACCGCCTTCCGGCTTTCACTTCCATTGGAGACGCGCGATGAAACCGACCATTCTGCTCGTTGAAAACATTCTCGACACGCGCGAATCCACGACCGACGTTCTCGAGTCCGAAGGCTACAACGTGCTGCAGGCGGCTTCGGTCGAGGAGGCCCGAGCCATTCTCGAGAAGGAGCTCGTCCATGTGGCGCTGATCGACGTCCGCCTCACGAAAGAAGATCGGGATGAGAACGATGTCAGTGGGCTCGAGCTCTGTAAACAAATGGGCAAGGGAATCCCGCGCGTAGTCCTCAGCGCATTCAAGCACTGGCAGGCCGTACGCCCGGTTGCAGAGTCGCTGGTGTCGAAAGCCTCCGGACCGGAAACCCTTCTGGCCGAGATTCGTCACGTCCTGACGCACGATTACGATCTCCTTCCCCACCGGCGCTTCGCCATTCTCACCAGCGGCGGAGACTCGCCCGGAATGAACGCCGCGATCTGGTCGGCATTGCGCACGGCGCTGGCCGAGGGGATCGAGATGTTCGCGATCAACGATGGCTATCAGGGCTTGATCGAGGATCGCGTCGATCGCCTTCGCTGGCGCTCCGTCGCCGATACGCTGATGACAGGCGGCACCATGCTGGGCACCGCTCGCTCGGAAGAATTCAAGACCTCCGAAGACAGCCGCAGAGTCGCAGCGCGGAATCTCAAGAAACGTCACATCGACGGCTTGATTGTGATGGGCGGCGACGGCTCCATGCAGGGTGCGCAGAAGCTGGTGGCCGCGATGAAAGCGATCGGCGCAGACCTCAAGACGATTGCGCTTCCCGGAACGATCGACAATGACCTGTCGGGAACCGACATGTCCATCGGCGCTGCGAGCTCCGTCGCGGCGGTCATGCACGAGATCAACAATATGGTGGCGCCCGCGCGAGCATTACGCCGCGTGTTCATCTGCGAGATCATGGGCCGCCACAGTGGATTCCTGACTCTCGAAGCGGGCTTGTGCGTGGGCGCGGAGGCCGTATTGCTGCCCGAGGAGCTCGTGCAGATTCGGGGGAACCCGAACGCCGCCGAATGGTCCGGCAACATCGATTATCACGCCACACGGCGTAGAGTCGAGGACGCGCTCAAGGACATCGCAAAACAGTTGGAGCTGACCTTTGTCACGGAGAAGCGGCACGCCTTCGTCTTGTTCAGCGAAGGGATTCGCTTGTTGTGCACGGAAGACAAGTACGAGCACGTAAACCTCGATACGATCACCCGCTGTCTGCGCGCGGAGATCGCCCAGTGGAAGCTCGTCCCGAAAGCGGATGTACGCTCTCAGGTGATAGGCTACCCGATGCGCGGAGCGGCGCCTTCCCGTTATGACATGCACCTTGGGACGACTCTCGGCGCCGCGGCCGTTCGCGCGCTCATCGACGGAAAAAACGAGCTGATGCTCGGCTGGTCGGAACGAACCGGAACGGTCATCGAGACCCCTTTCGACAAAGTAATCGCGAACAGCAAACGCGCTCCTGCCGTGAAGTATCAGGATCCGGAACGGGAGTCATGGAGGAAAACGGTGGCGCTTCAGCGCACGTTGGTCAAACCGCTGCCGAGGTGGTTTTGACCAGCGACCATGCTTAGTGCATCAGCAGCGCCCCCACGCGTGGAACATTCGCGCCGAACCCGAAACACTGCCGTTTGGGTCGGAGTCCGCGCAAGATTTCGCTCTCCAGATTCGCAACCTTGTGAGTCTGCAATTTTCTAAGTAACCCTCTGAAAATACGCAACGCCGCGAAGTCGCGGCGCATGAGGACTTTACTTTGGCGTGACCGTCGGGGCTCGAATCCGCGACCTACGGCGTGACAGGCCGGGGAGCTAACCACTTACCGCGAGGACGGCCGCGAACATCGATGGTCGGTTGCTCTTACATGCACGTCCAGTTGGTCGGCATTGACTCTCCGGCCGAGGGAACGGCGACGGCTGGGAGCACGTCGAAGAGAAGCGCTCCTCGCTAGCGCAACGGGGAGCACTCGGAAGCAGCACCGGATTACGGCCGGGTCAGAGCTTCCGCGACGAGGCTCCGCATCCTCATTCATTGAAGGGCTTTCGATGCACGCCCGCGGTGTCCCCCCAAAATACGTTGCCGGCGGAGGTGATGTGCGCGCCGAGGGCGTCGTTGCCGATCGGCTGGACTGCTCCGGAGGAGATAGGAAACCGCACCAGTTGGCACGACTGCGACGTGCAACGCGTCCACGCGATCTGCGCGTCGGATTGCACGCCGTTTGCGGTAACGACTCCATTGGTGGCGATGCATGTGGCCATCACGCCGGCCGTGCCCGGCAGCGTGTGGGCCGGCGAGCCCGATCGCTTTACCCGCACGGCGCCATCGCGGTCGCCCCAGTAAACGCCGGAGAACCCCGCGTGCAGCGCGGTCACGGTGGTCGCTGCTGTCGCGAGCGTGCGCACGGCTGGGGCCGTGACGGCACCGGTGGTCGGGACGAAGCGAATATCGGTCACCGATGCGTAGATGATCCTTCCGTTCTGCAGCACGATGCCCGCGGTGGGAGTGTTCTGCCGCGTCTGATCGAGCGTCGTGATCGGGCCACCGTTTACGCTGACTTTGCGGATGGCGCCGACGTCCTGCCAGAAAAGGCTCACGCCGTCGGTGGCGAGGTTGCCATGACTATTGTCGATGTCGACGTCCGTCACCGTTGCGATCACCGTTGCATTGCCGCCGGTCAGCGGCACGCGGCGGATGGTGATGACGTTGTTCTTCCTTGCGAAGAAGAATCCGAAGAAGTTGCCGCCGATCTGTGCGAAGACGATGTCGCCGAATCTCGCTCCCGCTTCCCAGAACAGGACGCTTTCCTGTCCGGGGTGCGAATTTTGCGACGTCCGCCACACCGTCGCGCCGGCAGCATCGTGCGACGTGAAGTACACGTTGCCCGTCGACACAGCGAGACCATCGGGCTTACGAGAGGTTATGAGTTGACCTTCTAGGGATAGCAACGAGAAGAGTGAGACGAGGACTGCAAGCACAATGGCGCGCATGGTGCGCCTCCTGACGATGTAGTGCTCCGCGGTGACGGAACGTTACAGTTGTCTCCCTAGTGGGCTTTAACATCAGCCGCTGTACCTTGCCAAAGCACAGACAGTGTCTGTGCCACACTGGCTCTCGCCTGTACTGGCATTCGCATTTACGGCAGGATTCATGTGGTACAGACACTCCTTGATGTGGCTCAGCACATCGTGGACATCTTGAAGGCTCAGCACATCGTGGACAAGCGATGCGAGCCGTACGACGCTGCCGAAGGAGGTGGCGTCGAATGGATGGTTGCGAAGTGGAGAGATT
>Ga0157375_10001339_pt1 | contig 21235 bp, 20 predicted proteins | sample M35metaG_FD_115311 | JGI IMG/M metagenome (GOLD analysis project Ga0157375, IMG submission 115311) | Miscanthus rhizosphere microbial communities from Kellogg Biological Station, Michigan, USA - M3-5 metaG | ecosystem: Host-associated > Plants > Roots > Rhizosphere > Soil | place: USA: Michigan... | reverse complement strand
TGGCGTAGGGCCAAACCACCGGCAGCCCCGGGTAATCGGCGAGCTCCCCCTTCAGCGGATCAGCGGCCCACGATGTCGGAACCCCCGGGACTTCGGAGCCCAATTTCGCCGGGAAGCTGAACTTGACCGCATGGACGAGGAACTCTTCAGCATGCGGCTCGTGGACCCGCCGACGCTCCTCCGAGTAAAGGCCCGCTTCGCCAAGGCGGCGCATCGCCCGATGTGTGCCCGCGACATCGAAGCCAAGCCCACTCGCAAGGTCTCGCACTGGAGGCGGCTCGGCCGGATCAAGCAACTTCAGCAGCACAACCACGTCTTGCCCCTTCAGCATGGCGTTTCATGTTTCGATACGTGAAACAAAGACAAGTCATGCCCTACTCGGCGAGCCGACGCAGCGTCTCGGCATGTTCCTTCATCGCCTTGCGAATCTGCCGCCGCAATTCCTCTGGCGTGCCCGGCAACCCGGACTTCAACTCGCCCTTGGCCGTGTCTCTTTTTTGCTTTGAAGTGCGGGGGTCCATAGGCATGCAAGGCTAGCTGGAGGGGCAGCGTAAACGTTTCGTCGGTTTATGCCCCTTGGCTGTCGGGACCGTCCGATAGACATCGGCAAATGCCCGACGCGATTGCCGAGCTACTTGCCACCGACGCTGCCCGCGTCAAGCTCGGCGCGAGAGGAATCTCGACGGCCGAGGCGGAGCAACTGCCGCGCAATCGCCACGCGATCGTTCGCAATCCCCGCAGCGGCGGTCAAGAGGGTGAGCGATTGCTGCTCATCGGCCACCCCGACGGCGGTCGCGCCCTCACGCTGGTGATCGAGCGCACCGTCGATCCAACGTCGTGGCTAATCGTCACCGGCTGGACCGCCACCGAACGCGAGCGTAGAATCATCAGTTGACATGGGAAAAGATCCCTGGACAGACCCCGATCCTAAGCCCGGCGACTTCGACGCTGAGATTGACCGCGCCCGCTCTGATCAGATCGAGATACACGAGGGCAACCCCGACGCGAAGCTCTCGATCATCGTGAGTGTCGAGGGCGACGACGCCAAGCGTCTAGAGCGAATCGCCACCGAGCGCGGTCAGCAGCCCGGCGAGGTCGTCTCGCAGCTTCTCCGCAGCGCCTGAACTGCTTAAAGGCTCCGGAAGTCATTCCGAAGGCCCGACCTTCGGGTTCCCACTTGGACAGTCCAGATTCGTAGCCCGAGCCCGTAGACCCGCTGGACTACGTGGAGCCCGGTTTCAAGCGGTTTCCGGCGATTCGCATCCCGCTCGGATCGGCTGGAATCTGTGGGGCATGTTGCCCCATTTGTTGCCCCAGTCAGAGGAAACCGGCGTCCCCACTCCGAAGACGGCGCACGTATCCACGGCCATTTGCTCAGTGATTCGAGAGTCGAGAAGCAACTAGCGTTGCGAATACTGCTGCAGACGTGGGCCCCTGTCGCGCATAGTGGCGAAGAAGCAGGGCGAGAAGACGGTCGTCATCGCGATGGGCAAGGAAGAACTCCGCACCCTCTGCAGGGTCGCGGGGAAACTGGGACCGCTTGGGAGATTGGCCAGACGATGATGTCGAGCTTCCATTGCTTGGCACAGCAACCGGCCGCGATCGCGGCAGAGCACCAGGGGGCAGCTCACGCAACTCCGAGCGGCGCTTAATCAAGAGGGTCTGCCCATATCCGGTGATGACCCACTGCCAAAGTTCCTCTCGACTTCCCTCACCTGGGATCGGCTCGCCGAGAAAGCGCACAGGACCCAAGCCTGCAACTGCGGGCTGACCGTCGATCAAGCCGAGCGCATCAGCAAGACGGGGAGGAGGGTGCCAGTGCAGCGGGTCGGGATGAGGAAAGCTAGGTGCAGAATGTTCCCGCGCCAGAGCTTCTAGGCGTTGAGCCTCACTCGCAATGAGCTCTCTGTCGAGCAACTCCCCAGGGGGGTCATCGACTGCTACAACGCCAAGAAGGGCGCCAGCCATAGTCGAGACCGTGTCGGTGTCTGAATTGATCAGAAAGGAAGAGGCTCGTAGGCCGCCGATTGGATCAGACGAAAACGCCCACGCCAGCCATAGGGAAAGGACAGCAGTGATCGTCCCTGCGCCACGAGTCTCTTTTCTCAGCCCTCCCAGAGATCCGACCAGCTCGGCATAGACTCGGGCACCATTGCCGTCTTTCTGCAAGCGCACCGATGCTGCAACAGCTCGCTCCATTTGATGCCGCAGCTCGCCGATAGTCTCGGCCAGCGCCTCTCTGAAACTGCGAGAGGCAGCAGCCTCCCAGGCCGGAAGCCAGCGCTCGCCGAGGACATCATCAGCCGTCACGATGTGTTCGACCTCGGAGAGGTGACCAACCATCGCTAGCCACCGGTCTGGCTCGGGAATAGAGCCCTGATGCAGAGTGGTAGCCAACGCCTGCGCGTGCAAGCACGCGCCGAGAAGCCCACGCGGGTGCCCGTGAGTACAGACAGCGTCTCGCAAGACGGGGGCAAGGTAGGTCTCCGGCCGGGCATCGCGAGCCGCCCATACATGGGGCTGAACCCTCATCGCAGCACCATTCCCACCACCGTTGACGTAATTCGAAGCACGCTCGTCGAAGAAATTTGAAAACCAGCGGGTCGTTTTTTTTGCGAGTGCATGAGCAGCGGCCTTCGTCCCGCGCCCAGCACCTAGCTGGTAAGACAAGAAAACTGGCAACTCAACCTTTGAGAACGCCTCGACATCGAATCGCCCGCTCATTCTGATGCAGCGCGCAACAGCAAGACGAAGCTGGGTGTCGTCGGAGGTGCATCCCGCCGGTAGCTCAACCGTCGGACCCATGCGCCCACCAATCCTCCTCGACCAAGCCGCTAGCAAACTATCTGACTCGGCACTGTCGAGCCGCCGCTGCAGCATGCGCTCACTGGCCATCTCGGCCGGAAAACCGAGCGCGTCCCCCCAAGCAGCCCAGAGGGCAGAGCGGACAGTGGCTGATTGGGAAGACCTCGAGGAGATGGGCGTTGCCTTGCTTGCGGTCTGAAGAGCCATCGTGACGTACAAGGTATCTGGAGGCCTGGACTCTCCGGGGCTAGCTTCGGTAAAGGTCGCTAGATGCGGAAATTTGCGGTCCCATGAGGCGCCCCTACGCAAATGAGCCAGGGTTTACCTCGACCGAAAGTTCCCCGGCGCCATACACCTCGGCCCATGCCTGCACGAGCCTTCGATGCTGGGCACCGGGCACGTAGATCCGCCGCAGATACTCCAGCGCGATGCGTTGCGGGTAGAGCACCTCAGCCGCCTCGCAGGTCGTCCAAGCCTCGGACATCCCCGGGTACCTGATTTTTACCGATCCCTTCCGTCCCCACGGAACCTGAGGGGCAAACATAGCTGCCAGCCCATCTTCTCCTTGCGCTCGACTGCACACTGGATAGGTGTTATTCGTCGTGGTGAACCAGACACCGTCGTGATCCAGAATCTCGACATCAAAGCTAAGGATCGCCCACCAGTAGTCAGGGAAGTGTCTCCGCGAGCGACGGAAGAGGTCGAGGTTGATGCGGCTCAAGGACAGCGAGATGTAGTCGACCCACTCAGGATCCTTCCGCTCCCATATGCCCTCGAAGATGAAGGCGATGTCAGAATCGTTCTCGACCTGCTCACGTGAAAGCAGCGCCTTCTTCATTACGGTGCCCATTGCACCCCGCTCGGAGGTGTAGTGCAACACCTCTTGGATCCCTTGCCCCCGCGCGAACTCAGCGGCGCTCACAGCTCTATCGCCTCATACGTGTCGGAGTCGAGAAAGTCGACCAGGCGAGCTGCCTCGCTCGGCTTGTAGCCGAGCACCAAACCTTTGCGGGCTCGGCCCACGGCCATCGCCAATAGGCGGCGCTGTAGGTCAATTGAAGAGGCGTTCTCCTCTTCTCGGTACCAGATGACCTCAGCGTTGTAGCCGAGGATGATTACGTGATCGAACTCCAGACCCTTGGCCGAATGCATCGTGCAAAGCGCTATCCGCTCATCACCCTGGGGCCATTCGACCTCTCGCGTAAGGCTCGTCCAAGAGAGATCCTCAGAGTTCAATCGCTGCCGCAACTCTTTAAACCAACCGCCACCACGAGGATGGAGGAAGGCGACAGTGTCTTCAGGACCAACGGCCTCAGAACGCAGGTAGGGGATTGCCCAGTCGAGTTGCTCGGAATACAGGCCCCGCAACACCTTTGGACGGTCGCCGTCGCGTTCACAGCCAGTAAAGTCGGGGATTGCCTCGTCTTCGAGTGCCTCAATGCCGTCCACGAGAGGTCGCGCGAAAGCAGCGATTTGACGAGTGTTGCGGTAGTTCCGCCGAAGGCGGCGACTGCGGCTGCCCTGTGGACCAAACTCCACACCAACCTCACGCCAGGTAAAAAAGTTGGGGTAGATGCGTTGAGTCGTATCCCTGACAAAGGTGCAGACGAACTCCTCGGAAAGATGGTTAGCAATTGCGCGGATCTGATTCGCTGAAAAGTCCTGCGTCTCATCGACAACAACGACGTCGTACGGAGTGGTCAAGCGGTTCTCGGCAAGTTGAACCGCTAGGTCGCTCCAGTCCCCCACACCGCGCTCCCGCTTCCAGAGCTCGTAGGGCTCGATGACCTGCTCCAAAAGGCGCTCGCGGAGTGGTCGATCGACACGGGGAACAGGCCCACGGCCGGTCCGCTCGGCGCTTAGGTATTCGCTGCGGTTGGCTGGGAGCCACCTACCAAGGACATAGTCAACCTCCTCAGCAAGAAACTCTGGACGCCAAGGAAACTCATTGCTGGCTAGCTCATTGAGCCGAGCTCCACGGGCGTCGCGATCAAGGATCACCTGGCCAAGTAGGGTCGATGACCAAGAGCCAAAGGTCGCAATCTCCAGATCGACCTCTGGCCCAGCCTGGATCTGCTCCAAAGAGAGTTCCTCGATGTAGCCGCGCAGAGTGCGATTGAAGGTGAGTACAAGCACTCGTACCGGCCCGGCAATCCCAAGATCCTCGCGCCGATCCCGCCAGTAGCGGACCAAGAACTTCAGCCGAAGAAGAGCCGTCGTCGTCTTGCCACTGCCAGCAGCTCCCCGAATAAGCCAGTAGCCCGGCTCGTCGTTATCGACTACGAGCGCCTGCTCAGGCGTTGGTACGACGTTTTTCAGCGTCCTCAATAGCCCGTCCATTCCCCGCTTAAAGGACAGTCGTTGATACAGCAAAAAAGCCCGGCGAGCGGGTGGGCGCTAGACAACCCCCCGCAAATTCCGGACGATAACGTCACTTGGAATAGAGAAAACGATTTCCCGCACTGGGCGTGAGACAGAGATGGATCGTACGTGAATCCCCCATCCGGGCCAGCACCCAAAACATGTGAGCGCCTACGTGGCGATTCAGAGGCTTCTGAAGTCAGTCTCCAAATCGATCTTGCGAAAGGTAAATTGCCGGCGCCTCATCCCCCGGCAGCAGATGCGTGTAGCGGGTCAACGTGAAGGCGGGAGAGTGGTGGCCCAGGGCGCGGCTCAGTTGGAGGAGGTTGGTGCCTTGGCTGAGGTGGAGCGAGGCGAAGGTGTGGCGGAACGTGTGGAAGCCGGCCCAGGGGGCGTCGACCTCCTCGGCGAGCGGCTTGAGGACGCGGCGGCGGAGGTTGCCGGGATCGAGCGGGCTGCCTGCTTCGCTCGGAAACGCGAGGGCGGTCGAATCTTGATCGGGCTGGGCAGCGATGTGGGCGCGCAGCTTCGTCGCGAGCGGTGCCGGTAGGCGGACCTCGCGCTTGCCGTACTTGCTCTTGGGCGGCACGATCCGGTCGCGGACGATCGCGCGGCGGACGCAGACCTCAGGCTCGCCCTGATCGAGCTGGAGGTGCAGGCGCTGGAGCGCGATTGCCTCGCTGATCCTCAGGCCGGTGGCGGCCAGAAGCTCGAGGAGCGGCGCATGGCGTTCCGGCGCCATCGCCAGGATGGCCGCGAGCTGCTCGCGGCTGAAGACCTTGACCTCCTCGTCGGGTAGCTGCTCGCGGTGGGGGATGGCGAGCCCCTGGGCGGGGTTGTGGCGGATCAGGCCCTCGCGTTTGGCGGTCGCGAGGGCGGCGCGCAGCGGGATCACGGCGTTGGCAATCGTGCGGTCGCCGAGGCGCTTACCCTGCTCCGACTCGTCGGCCAGCCAGTCCATGAAGCGGGCCAGCGCATAGGTGCTCACGTCGGCCAGCTTCAGCTTGCGCGGGAAGCGCCTCGCGACCTCCATCACTCCATCTCCAGGCCGGAAAAGTAGAGCGCCGCTCGCGTCGGCAAGACGAAGGGACCATGGCAGTGCAGGAGCCCTCCGCCGACGAGATCGCGGATCGCCCGCTCCACTTCGTCGCTCTTGTCAAAGTCGCCAGGATGGGCGTACAGCGCTTGGGCAACCTCTGGGATCGTCAACTGGGCTGGATGCTGTTCGAGCAGGAAGTCGAGAACGACGCGCTGGTTTCGGACCTCCTGGGCGGCGTAACTGGGAAGACCGCACTCGGCGCAATCCGTGGTGATGGGCGTATCGGGCACGGCGGCCCTCCTTCCGGTCGGGGCACCGAAAGAGCCGCCAGGGATGCCGCCGTCAAAACGCCACGGCGGTACCGTCTCTCTCGCATCGAAGGCTTCTACTTCGGTGCCGGCCCCGGGGCGTTCATGCGCCGCCGGGGCGCTTCTTATTCGCTTTTGCGCGGCGAACGTAGGTGGACCAGCAGCCCGGCGCAAGGGCTGGGATCGAACCTCACTCCGACCTCACATTGCCCCAGGCGTTGCCCCAGCGGCAAACTCGCACTGTTCGAGTGACCCTCGAAAACGCGGAAACCCGCTTCACAAGCGGGTTTCCGGCAACGCGCCCGACAGGATTCGAACCTGTGACCTTCGGTTTCGTAGACCGACGCTCTATCCAACTGAGCTACGGGCGCGGGTTTGAGGCTGGACGGCCTCTTGTGGGCATTCTATGGGAGCGACTTGGACCTGTGCCTGGGTTCAGCGGCCTTGGAACTCGGCGTGGCCGGGGCCCTGGTCAAGAAACGTCTTGACGGCGCTCTGCAGGTCCTCGGTGGCGAAGAGGTCGCCGGCGTCGTCGCGGACCGCCTGGTCGGCCGCCGGGATGCCGCCCTCGCGGTAGCGGCGCAGGATGTGCTTGGTCATCGCGTGGGCCTTGGTCGGGCCGGCCGCCAGCCCGGCGGCGTAGGCGCGGGCGCGATCGTCGAAGCCCTCGTCCTCGAGGAGCAGGTTGACGACGCCCCAGCGCTCCATCTCCTCCGCATCGAACAGCTCGCCGCTCATCACGAAGTGGCGGGCGCGACCGCTGCCTGCGCGCTCGGCGAGGCGCTGGGTGCCGCCCATCGAGGGGGTCAGGCCGACGACCTTCTCGACCAGGCCGAACTGGGCCGAGCGCGCAGCGAGGATCAGGTCGCAGCCGAGCGCCAGCTCGAAGGCCGCCGTCAGGGTCAGCGCGTGGGCCGCGAAGACGACCGGCAGGGGCAGCGCTTCGACCTGCTCGACCGTGCCGATCAATTCGTCCCAGAGCCCGGCCGCCAGCTCGGGAGTGACGCCGGCGAACTCGTGCACGTCAACTCCCCCCGAGACGACCTTGCCCGCGGCGCGGAAGAGCAGCGCCCGCGGCGGATCGGCGGCGACCGCCGCGACCGCCGCCTGCAGATCGTCCAGCATCTGCCGGTTGAAGAGGTTGAGCGGCGGGCTGTCGAAGCTGGCGACCGCCAGGCCCGCCTCGTCGCGGTCGAGCCGGACGAGGCTCATGCCTCAGCGGGGGCCGGCTTGTTCAGCCGAACGTGCCAGTGCACCGTCGCCGTCGCGACCTGGGTCCCCGAGCCGTCGGCCAGCTCGACCACGCAGGGGAACTGGACCCTACCCTCCGCGTCGAGCGTGGCGAGCGCGTCGGCGGCCGGCACCCCGAGCTTGGCGGTTGCCTCGATCGGTCCCTTGGCGATCTTCTCGTAGGAGACCTCGGCGCTGCGCGCAAGCGGCGTGATCTCGCCCAGCCGATCGGCGAAGGCGCCGACGAAGGCCGCCCCGGACGCCGCCTCGGCGACGGTGAAGAGCGCGCCGGCGTGCTGGGAGCCGACGTGGTTGGTCAGCTCGGGACGCTCGGGCAACACCACGACCGCCTCGCCCTCGGCAACGCTCGTGATCTCCAGCCCGAGGAACCCGGCGAAGGGCACCGCCTGCGTCATTCCCTGCGCGATCGCGTCGAAGTCGGTCACTGGCGCGGCAGCCTACCGATCAGGGGACCCGATGTACCTCGAACAGGTTCGTCCCCAACTCCTGGTCCGGCATGCCGGCGACGATCGCGATCAGGTCGCCCGAGCGCGCGATGCCGTGGCGAGCCGCCAGCGAGGCGCAGTCGTCGAGCAGGCTGCGGACCTCGGTCTCGTGCTCGCTGTGGATCGCGGTGACGCCGAAGAGCAGGTTGAGCCGGCGCACGGTCTCGGCCCGCGGCGAGATCGCCAGCACGGGGACGTTGGGCCGGTGGGCGGAGACGAGCCGGGCGCTGCGGCCACTCGTCGTCGGCACGACCATCGCCGCGAGGTTGAGCCGGTAGACGGCGCCGACGGCGCCCTGGGCGACCGAGTCGGCGACGTCCTGCGTCGCCTGGTCGGTGCGGGTGAACAGCCACTCGCCGTAGGGCAGGTCGGGCTCGGTCGCGCGCGCGATCTGGTCCATCACGCGCACCGCCTCGACGGGGTGGCGGCCGACCGCGGTCTCCTCGGAGAGCATCACCGCGTCGGTGCCGTCGAAGATCGCATTGGCGACGTCGGTCACCTCGGCCCGGGTCGGGCGCCGCTCGGTCACCATCGAGGCGAGCATCTGGGTCGCCGTGATCGACGGCTTCGAGCAGCGGCCCGCTGCCCGGATCAGCCGTTTCTGCACCACCGGCACCTGCGCCAGCGGCAGCTCGATGCCGAGGTCGCCGCGCGCGACCATGATCCCGCCGCTGGCCGCGCGCACGATCTCCTCGGCGTTCTCGGCCGCCTGCTGCTTCTCGATCTTGGCGATCAGAGGAATGTCCGATTGGAGCGATTGAAGCTTGTCGATGATCGGCTCGAGGTCAGCTGCGGAGGAGACGAACGACATCGCCAGCAGGTCGATCCCGTGCTCGACCGCGAACTCGACCCAACGGAGGTCGCCATCGGTGGCGGCGCGGGCGGTGACTCCCGGAATGTTCATCCCCTTGTGCGAGGAGAGCGTGCCGCCGACCTCGACCTCGGCGTCGACCCCGCCGCCCTCGGGCTCGCGCACGCGCAGCCGGATCGACCCGTCCGCCAGGTAGACGAGTTCGTCCTCGCGCAGCGAGCTCACCCCCGCCCAGTCGACCGGAATCGTCTCCGCGTCGCCCTCGATCGCTTCCGGCGTCAGCTTCACGTGCATTCCGGTCTCCAGCTCGGCCACGTCGTCGCGCAGCTCGCCGATCCGCAGCTTCGGCCCGGGCAGATCGCCGAGCACCGCGACCTCGCGCCCGGCCCGCTCCGCCGCGGCCCGGATCGACTCGACCGTGCGGGCGTGGCGCTCGCTGTCGGAGTGGGAGAAGTTGAGACGGAAGACGTCGGCGCCGGCCTCGACAAGGCCTACCAGGACGTTGTCGTCCCAGCTCGCCGGGCCGACCGTCGCGATGATCTTCGTGCGCCTGCCGTGCATGCGTCACATGACTGTAGAGATTGCTCAATGTGACATGGATCTGTGTAACACTGGTCGGGTGACCCAGCTGGCCGATCCCGTGGCGCCGCCGGAAACCCCGCCGGCGGACAACCTCGTCGGAGAGGCTCCTCCCTCCCCCGCAGGCCCGCTCGAGGCCGACGAGGCGCGCGGCCTACCCGCGCCGCCGCAGATTCCGCTCCCACCGCTGCTGCAGACCCTGCGCTTCAGCCAGCGCCAGATCGAGTTCGTCTTCCGCGCCCGGCGCGAGCTGGGCGAGGTCTTCCGCATGCACGGCATCATTCCCGGCGCGCCGGCGATCACCAGCCACCCCGACCACGTGCGCTCCCTGTTCACGGCCAAACCCGAGCAGGCGCCCTCGCTCACCGGCGAGTCGCCGCTGCGGCCGATCGTCGGTCCCAACTCGGTCCTCACCGCGGTCGGCCCACGCCACATGCGCCAGCGCAAGCTGCTGCTGCCGCCCTTCCACGGCGAGGCGATCGAGCAGTACACGCAGATGATCGCCGACGCCGCCGCGCGCGAGATCGATCGCTGGCCAATCGGGACACCGTTCGCCCTGGCGCCGCGCATGCAGGCGATAACGCTCGACGTGATCATGGCCGGCATCTTCGGCATCGAGGGCCGGCCGGAGCGGGGCACGCCGGAGCACTGGCTGCGTTTCGCCACCAAGCGCCTGGTGGCGGCCTCGACCTGGCCCGGAGCGCAACTCGCGGAACTGATGAACCTGGGCCGCGAGGAGGCCGTCGGTTTCACCCGCATTGGACTGGAGCTGCTCGACCGCCCGACCTATGCCGTGATCGCCCGGCGCCGCCGCGCCGAAGACCTCGACGAGCGCCGCGACATCCTCTCGCTGTTGCTGCAGGCGCGCACCGAGGACGGCGAGGCGCTGAGCGACAAAGAACTGCGCGACGAGCTGCTGACCCTGGTCCTCGCCGGGCACGAGACGACCGCCAACCAGCTCGCCTGGACGTGGGAGCGGCTGGTCCGCAACCCGGCCGCACACGAGGCGCTGCGCGACACCGTCCGCGGCGAGGGCGACGCGGCCGAACAGGTCGAGGCGACGATCGTCGAGGCGATGCGCTCGCGACCGGTGATCCCGATCATCGGCCGCCGGGTGAAGGCGCCCTGGCGCCTCGGCCCATACGCGGTCCCGGCCGAGACGCCGCTGACGATGAGCATCCTGCTCGTCCACCACCGCGAGGACCTCTACCCCGAGCCGTTCGAGTTCCGCCCCGAGCGCTGGCTCGGCGGGCGCAAGCCCGGCACCTACGAGTGGATCCCCTTCGGCGGCGGCATCCGCCGCTGCCTCGGCGCGGCGCTGGCGATGGCCGAGCAGCGGGTCGTGCTGGAGACGATGGCGCGCCGCCTCGACCTCGAAGCCGACGACCCCGCTCCCGAGCGCGCCCTGCACCGCAACGTGACGATGATCCCCTCGCGCGGCGCCCGCGTCGTCATCCGCTCGCGCAGCTGAGCGACCGGGCCGCCTCCCCGGGGCGGCGCTATGGTTTTCGAGCCCGGAGAGGTGGCCGAGTGGCTGAAGGCACTCGCCTGCTAAGCGAGTAGGGGGCGCAAGCTCTCTCGAGGGTTCGAATCCCTCCCTCTCCGCTTTCAGCGCGGTTAGTCTCGACGCGTGCCTTCCGCGCCCGCCCGCTCATATTCGGAGTACGAGCAGATCTTCGCCGAGGTCGAGGCGCCGTTCGCCTTCGTCGACCTCGACGCGATGGCGGCCAACGCGGCGGAGATGCTGGGGCGGGCCGGCGACAAGCCGATCCGCGTGGCGAGCAAGTCGCTGCGCTGCCGGGCATTGACCGAGCGCATCCTGCGCAGCGACCCCGGCTTTGCCGGGCTGATGACCTTCACCCTGCCGGAGACGCTGTGGCTCGCCGAGCAGGGGTTCGAGGACCTGCTGCTCGCCTACCCGACCGCCGACACCGGGGCGCTGGGCGAACTGGCGCTGCGCTCCGTCGCCAACCCGGGGGGAGCGCCGATCGTGATGGTCGACTGCAGCGAGCACCTCGACGCGATCGAGTCGGTGCTCGGGGCCGGCGCCGCCCCGGTCAGGGTCTGCATCGACCTCGACGCCGGTTGGTGGGCGCTGGGCGGCAGGATCAAGGTCGGCCCGAAACGCTCGCCCGTGCACACGGTCGAGCAGGCCGTCGCCCTCGCGCGGGAGATCGAGAGCCGCCCGCAGCTGGAGCTGGCCGCCCTGATGGCCTACGAGGGCCAGATCGCCGGCGTGGGCGACCAACCGCCTGGCCGTCGCCTGCGCGGCGCCGCGATCCGCTTCATGCAGCGGCGTTCTGCCGCCGAGCTGGCCGAGCGCCGCGGCGCGATCGTCGCCGCGATCCACGAGTTCGCCGCCATGCCGATCGTCAACGGCGGCGGCACCGGCAGCCTCGAGCTGACCGCCGCCGAGGACCACGTCACCGAGGTCACTGCCGGCTCGGGCTTCTACGCCCCTGCCCTCTTCGACCACTACAGCCGCTTCTCGCTGACCCCGGCGGCGGGCTTCGCGCTGCCGATCGTGCGCAAGCCTGCCCCGGGCATGGCGACCGCGCTCGGCGGCGGCTACCTCGCGTCTGGCAGCGGCGATCCGGCTCGCCTGCCGGCGCCATGGCTGCCGGCGGGCCTGCGCCTCGATCCCGAGGAGGGCGCCGGGGAGGTGCAGACCCCGCTGCTCGGACCGGCGGCGGCACAGCTCTCGATCGGCGACCGCGCCTACCTTCGCCACGCCAAGGCCGGCGAGCTGTGCGAGCGCTTCGACGTCCTCCACCTGGTCGAGGGCGACCAGATCGTCGACGTGGTCCCGACCTACAGGGGCGAGGGCCGGGCCTTCCTCTGACGAGTGGTCGATTGACCACCGAAGAGGGGGGTCAATCGACCACTCGTCACCCGCCGAGAACGCGCCTCGCGTACTCGTTGGTGAAGGCGCGCCGCGGATCCAGCTCGTCGCGCGCGGCCTGGAACTTCTCCCACTCCGGGTAGAGCGGCGCCAGGGTCTCCGCGGTCTGGAAGTGGCGCTTGCCCCAGTGGGGGCGGCCGTCGTAGTCGCGCATGATCTCCTCGACCGCCTCGAAGTAGGGACGCCACTCCATGCCGCGGTACTGGTGCACGGCGATGTAAGCGGTGTCGCGTTCGTGCGAGGGACTGAGCAGGGCGTCGTCACCGGCCGCCACGCGCATCTCGATCGGGAAGAAGACCGGGTAGCGCTGCGCCCGCACCCACTCGATCACCCGCCGCGCCGCCTGCGGACCGTGCTCGCGCGGCACGCCGTACTCCATCTCGGTGAAGCGGACGCGCCGCTCGCTCGCAAAGACCCGGTCGCTGCGGTCGATGGTCTTGCCCCCCGAGGCAAGCGTCGCGGCGAGCCGGGAGAGAGCCGGAATCGCCCGCGGCATCCAGCGGCCGGCCGCCGAGAGCGCCTCCAGCGCCCAATTCTCGAGCACGATGTCGTTGAGGTAGGAGGCGACCTTGCCCCGCGGGCGCGGCGCTCCCTCGACCCGGTTGCGCTCCAGCACCAGCGCCGAGTCAGCGTAGGGAAAGGTGAAGAGCTCGAAATGGTCGTTGGCCTCGGCGCGCTCGGCAAAGCTGTCGAGCACCTCCTCGCGTGGCTGCGGCGAGTCGATCCGCTCGAGCACGAAGGCGGGGACACAGCGCAGCGTCACCGCCGAGATCGCGCCGAGGGCGCCGACCCCGACGCGGGCAGCGCGCAGCAGGTCGGGCGCGGAGCCGTCCAGCTCGCGCACGCTGCCGTCGCCGCCGACCACCTCCACCGCCGCGACCTGGGCGGAGATGTTTCGCAGCTTCGCACCGGTGCCGTGGGTGCCGGTCGAGATCGCGCCGGCGATCGTCTGCCGGTCGATGTCGCCCAGGTTCTCCATCGCCAGGCCAAGCCCGTGCAGCTCCTCGTCGAGGTCGGCGAGCACGGTGCCCGCGCCGACCTTGACCAGGCCCGAGGCGGGGTCGGCGTCGATCGTGCCGCTGAGTGCGGCGACGTCGATCATCGTGCCCTCGGTCAGGGCCGCCTCGGTGAAGGAGTGCCCGGCGCCGGCCACGCTGACCGTGCGGCCCGCATCGCCGGCGGCGCCGATCGCAGCCACCAGCTCATCCCGGTTGCGCGGCCGGACGACCTCAGCCGGGCTGCATCGCTGATCCCCCGTCCAGTTGCGCCAGGTGGCGGTCACGGCATAAAGCTATCCATCCCGTGGTTCGGTCAGCTCGCTGCCGGCTGCACCACGGCAGGCGCCAGCGAGCGGTAGGCATAGGCAGAGGTGACGAGGAGCAGCGCGGCGACCGCCAGGCTGGGGACGGCGTAGCCGGCCGCGCTCGCGACCCCCCCTCCTGCCAGCGCCCCCACGGTTTGGCCCGCGGCCCAGGCCATGTTGGACAGGCCGGCCGCGAACCCCTGGTGGAGACCGCTGAGGTCGGCGGTCTCCGAGAGTGTCGTCAGCGCCGGGGCGAAGCAGATGCCGGCGCCAAGCGAACCGAGGATCAGCGCGCCGAGCACCGGGCCGAGCGCCTGCGCCGCGGCGATGCCGATCATCGCGCAGGCGCAGATGCCGATGCCGATCACGAACGGGATGCGCCGGCCGACGCGGTCGGAGTAGCGGCCGACGACCGGCGCCAGCCCGGCCTCGAGCGCGGCGCCGGCGACGAAGCCGGCGGCGATCGCCGCGTGCCCGCCGCCGAGTTCGGCGATCCGCAGCGGCACGAGCACCTCCACCGCGCCGAACATCAGCGAGGGAACCGCGACGAAAGCGGTCGCCGTGAGGACGGGACGGGTGACGATCGTCGCCGCAACCTCGCGCAGGGGCTGGCGCTCGGGCGGGCCGGCTTCGGGTAGCCGTGAAGCGAACGCCGCGAGCACCACGGCGATGCCGAGCACCGCACTGAATACGGCCGCGGTCCCGACTTCAGCCGCAACCGCCCCGAGGAACGGCCCGACCAGGGCGCCGGCCACGGCCGTACCCAGAGCCGTGCCGATGATCGAGCCGCGACGCTCGGGCGGCGCGGTCGTGATCAGCCAGGTCAGCGCTCCCGACCAGATCAGCGCCCCGGAGATCCCCTGGGCGAAGCGGGCCGCGTCGAGCAGGACGATCTCGTGCGCGAGTCCGAAGACGAGGCTGGAGCAGCCGAGCAGCAACAGGCCGCCGATCACCGTGCCGCGGTCCCGCCCAGGTGGCGACCAGGCCGGCCGGCAGCGAGGCGAGCAGCGTCCCCGCCGCATAGGAGGCGGCGAGAATCCCGGCTTCCGCCTTGCTGAGGTCGAATTCCTTGGCGTAGTCCGGCAGCAGCGGCGCGATCGCCGCGTAGAAGGCGACGTCGAAGAAGACCATCGTCGAGGCGAGGATGAGCAGCCGGCGCATGCCTGTATCCAATCACCGCAAGCCCCTTTTACTCCATGCCTTTATGTCCATAGATTTGCAGCTAGCATCGACACATCGTCTGAGCACCCGGAGGGGTGGCAGAGCGGTTGAATGCGACGGTCTTGAAAACCGTTAGGCGTCGACAGGCGTCTCGTGGGTTCGAATCCCACCCCCTCCGCTCATAGAGCCGAATTTCGCTCTACAGAGCGGAATTCGGAGCCTCCGCGAGGTCGCATCTGCATCCGGTTGTCTCCGGCTGAATCCGGTTATTTCGGTGCTGGACGCTGGCACGACGTTGGCACAGCATGGCGCTCGATCCGGCCCGCGGCAAAGCACCGCTCCCGCTAGCCTGGGTTCACGACCGAGAATGGTGCGGTAAGCGTGAGCGACAGACCGGGCTCGCGTCCGAAGCGAGTACTCACCCGCTTTACGATGCGGTAGCGGCCACGTGGGGTGCCAGCGGGAATCCTGAAGGAGCTGCACCGTCCAGCACCCCCCGCTCCAGTAAGCCCACCCCAGGTCTCCCATATTTCTGGGTTCATGGGAGGATAGAGGCGCCAAGCCCCCTTGGATCGTCGCTGAACTTGGAAGTCTTCTCCAAAGGTGATCCATTCCGTGCCTAGCTCTTCGGGGCGAGTAGCGACCGTCTGCCTCGGCCGGAATCGGCGACCGTTGATGCCGAGCCTGACCTTCACCGAGCGGCTGACTACCCGCACGTATTCGCTGTAGCTACCGAGCCGGTCGCCCGCGGAATCGGAGATCTGGATGTCGTAGCGATAGAAGCCGACTCGATACGGAACCTTCAGGTTCAGGCTGGGCTGATAGGCGTCGTTGATTCGGTGGATCTTGACGTGGCCGTGGCTGACTTCTTCCAACGCCTCGCCGGTCGAGTCGAGCGCAACCAACTGGGCGGTGACGAGCCAGTCGAGCGTCGGGTGGCGCTCCGGCTGGTTCCTTTCGAAACCTACGTCCCAGAAGCCGTAGCCGAAATGGTCCGGCCTGACGATCACCGGGCCTTCGGTATCGACATACATTTCGACGGTCCCCGGGCCGAAGGGCAGGTTGCCTACCCCCCTATGCTCCGAGCGTGCCGGCACTTTGTCGATCGGCGGAAGGTTCGCGAGAGGGGCGGTGTAGTCCCGTGGGCCGGGGGATGAGCAGAAAACATCGGGCGCCATCGCCTTCGCACGAGAGTGAACTACAGGATGATTGGCCTGCGGATGGCCAGTCAGGGCTGCGAGGATCGCGACTATGGCGGCTAACATCCCTTTGCCGATCTAGCGGCTCCGACAGGCCAAAAGGATGAGCGCAGCACTTGTTTCAACGGCTTATCAAGAAGTCCGCACTCAAACGCAATGAGCGAGTCGCGTGATTCGGTCGTGGCACACCAGCAAGCTTGACGATGCGGTATCTACCAGGGGACAGATTCCTCGTAATTCTGAAGCTACCGCAACGGCCAGCCTCGCCTGCCTGGATGATTCCCTGGAATAGGGGGACGGCCCGATGATTAGCTTGTGGCACTCCCCGCCAGCGCCCTCCGACTCGTCGTTGCAATAGATCTAGCGCATCATAGGTGACGGTGCTGGTTCCAAAATTTTCAATCCTGCTCGCAACCACTTGTCTCATGTGAAAGCGATATCCGTTGATCCCCAATCGGACTTTGGTTCTGACTGGCATCTGTCGGAAATATTCACTGAATTCCCCCAATGAGTTCCCCTCAGTGTCTGTAAACTGAATGTCAAACCGATATAACCCAGGTGCCGACGGTACCTTTAGCTCCATCACGGGAGGCGAGTCATTGCGCACTACGCCTATCGTGATTTCGCTGTTTTCAATTTCCTCGCCTAGCGTTCCATCGGCAGACATCATGTATAGCTGTGCACTGACAATCCAATTGAGTCGCAGTACCGATCCAAATCTCCTGTCAGAAAAGTTATAACCAACATCGCCGCCTTCAGTCAAAACAGGTCCCGGCCTGTTTAGATAGATGTTAAGCCTTTGTGGCGCAAAGGGGAGGCGGCCCGATCTAGGGATTCGGCGTATCGGTGGCAACGAAAGAAGCGGGCCTGCATAGTCACGGGGGACAGGCGACGTGCAGAATTCGCTGCGACTCCAGAATCCATGCGGCCGATTAAATTTCTTAGCAGTCATTGTCTGCCTAGACGGAAGGGGGACAGTTCCATCGCCTGATGCGAAGTGATCGCTGCCGCAGGCAGCCGAGCCTAAAGCCAGCCCTAAGACGACCATAACTACGATGAATACTGGACGCATGAGACGCGCTACCCGCCCGCGATAACAGCAATGCCGAGTGCCGATTGCACGCCAATAGGCTTGTCGTGTTGTGGAAACTTCATCAGAGGCGTAAAGGCTAGCTTGGGGCATGATCGGGCGCCATTCCCCAGCATTGGGCAGGGCTTACCAACGCCCGCTGCGATTAACCCAACTGCTTTCTGACTACGCCGATCCCATACCGGGCCCCCGCTGTCCCCACTCGCGTTCATCTCGAACTACTGTCTCGATGTACGGTAGATCCCCTTTGACGTCCGGTCGCAAGCGTGAGGTACTGCGCCGATGCCGGGCAGGCTCGCCCATCGTACGGCGATCATTTTGCGGCCGATTCGCAGCCTCGGGGTCGCCCATCGAAGCGCTGCCGCAACGCAACATTTGCCTTTAGATTGGCCATGGCTACCACAGAGACATACACACTGGACTGATTGCGGCGCGCAAGGCGCAACCGACCCGCCAGCACCACCTTTTCATCACTATTCACCCCACAGACAAGCAGCCTACCGCTCGGCTCCCTGTCACACAAAGCATTGATTCTCGCGGTCTTTGCGTTTCGCACGGCGAGCGTTCGGCTAAATGACGCAATCGCAACACGCCTCGGGTACGGAGTTGATTTGTTGGAGCTAGTTTCAGCCGCAATTGAGAAATGAGCTTACAACCGGTAGCCTCGTGTTCAGGTCGCACTCGACCGTGAACACAATCTCATTCTTGAGTCCCCTCATCGTGCCGAGGCTGCCTTGCAAGGAGTAGGGGTATCGTTGTTGAGTCCAATCAACGGACCCCTGTAAGCGGTCTTGTAAGGCGTCTGAGTCTCGTGGGCGTCTTGCCTTACTAGTTCGTCTGCTCCACATCCCAAAGCATTTCCGACAAACAGGCATAACAGGATCAGGGAGCTCAGATTTTTCGATTCGCAAGCCAACAACCTATTCCAGTCGCGGACTGATCAAGTACTCGCTCAAGCGACTCGCACCGACACTCGATAATGCACAAACAACCACGTCGGCGGCCCTAGCAGCCGCGTGGAATTCCACGAAACAACCGATGCAATGCAACAGTCCCGCCGCACGTGCCACCTTCGCAGGGTGGCGAGGAAACCTCGACGACCGACACCCTCGTGGCGCATTGCTCATTAGATTTTACCCATATACCGGTCTTCAGCTTGACGGAGCCTCTAATCCTTGCCGTACACCCCAAAATACCCTGATCCACCTGACAGCTTCCGGCCCCGGCGCCCTTTCCAGCTACCTTCAACACATGACTTGACGCATGGACGTTGGCAGCACGACGCGATTTGGGGGGCCAATCTTGTACCACAAAGCCCACGCTTTTCCCTTCGGCTAAGCTCACACAATGAGCTACTATGTCAATAGTGGCTGACCGAAAGTTAGTAGAAACTTGCGCGTCGGTGCACGCATTTCCACTGTCACGTTGACCTCCACTCGCCACAAGACCAATAGTTTGCGCAGAACGAGTAGGTATGTGGTCCTTAGCGCCGGGTTCGTCCGAGGGATGCCTTTCGCTCTGACCACACCCAGATATGAGTGAAGCTAACAGCACACCGGCGCACACCAGCGCCGCTTTCGATCTCGTCCTGACTTGCATATCAATCCTGGCCCAGCACTTCGACTCCCAATTCAGGAATTATACCGTGCGAACCGCCACTTGCTAGCAGGGGCGTAAACTTCATACGAGTGCATGCAACGCTGTTGTAGCTGGTTTTCCAGCACTTGCCGCCGTCTTCGGATGACACGGCCGTCATTAGCCCAACGGCCTTGTGAGTTTCTGGATCCCAAACGGGTCCGCCGCTGTCCCCCTTTATGCTCAAGCCCTTCACCATGAAGGTTGCCTCTACGCGACCGCTAATAAGCGATTCCCCGTGCCACGAGATTTTCCCGCATTGGTTTCCGCCGTAGATTCCTGACCAGCAGACGGTCTCCCGATTGTGAGGAACTTGAACGCCTTGGATCGGCTGTGCTTCAAGCGGATCCCCGTTAAGCACGCTGTGGCTGCGGAGATTTTCATTCATCAAAAAGATCCCCTCCCCGTCGGTCGGCAAAATTAGGCCAATATATGCGTTACGTCGCACAGTGCCGATAGCGATCCCACCTTCAAATTTTCCGGTCTCATGGCCCACCGCCATGTTGAGTGGGAAACAATGCCCAGCAGTTAAGACAAAATACTTGTATTGGGTCTGGCCACGTGCCTGCCCCGCCGCTGCTCTGGAGCCGTAACCCGCAGTGCATACGTTTTCGTTTTCCCCGACTAGAGCTGATCCTGCCACAACCGGTCCGTTGCCTGCGTAGCGACTTGCGGCGCTCGTGTCAGGTTCCTGAAATTCCACAGCTATGTGAGCATTGGATCCAAAGTGGGCTTGCAAGAACGCCGAGACCGCAGCGGTATTCGTGGCGCCAACCTCGATCGTGTTGCCTTCAGGCGCAACATGAATCGAGGTGGTTGCCTGCGCTATAGCCGGTTCACCCAAGATAGCGGACGTGACACTCGACATCGTGGCTTCAAGGCTCTGAACCGAGGTGGTAGGCGGCGTTGGGTATTCGCGTATTTGGCCCGGATTAATTAGGCCGGAATACTGCTTGAGGGATTCGACCAATGCATGCTGGTTTTCGGTGAAGCCGACATAAATCACCCCCCCAAGCTCGGTCATCGACGTAGAACCCACCGTAGGTATTTGAGGCATGTTCTTGAGCCCATTCAGGAATGACTTGGGCGGCCTGATTCGTGTATCGGCGCCGATATTCCATTTCTTCGAGTTCCGGCGTACGCATCGGCACGCCCCATTCTTCGACGGCCTTCATCGGGACGGCTTCCTGGAGTTCCCACTCGAAGAGCAATTCCAGAATCAGATGGTTCAGCTGTTCTTCGGTGAGGTTTTTCCCCCGGTCGAGTCCATTTTCTTCGCGGAACAGCTTGATGCTGGCGAAGCTCGGCCTCTGTATTTCTGCCGGATTGGGTGGAGGCTGCTGAGGGACCGTCACGAAGAAACGTTCAGCCGTGGAGTGGCCAAGAAAGTCGGTCACGACGGCTTCAAGGTTGAGTTGCCCCGGCGCGTGTTCGGCCGCGTTCGTGATCCATTCCAACGTGACGTGTTCGCAGTTGTGAGCAGGGGGATTGGATTTGTCTTCACAGGTCTTTTCGGCGACAACCGCGTTGCCATTGACGAGAATCTGCACAGATGCGATCTCATGCGGCGAAGATCCGGTGATGAAGAGGGTGTGGTCTTTGTTTTCGATCGGCGTCGTGCTGTTCCGGTTGCCCCAGAGGCTGCCGCTGATCGAGTCGATCGCCGGTGGGACTTCTGCATACCACCACTTGAATACCGAGCCGTCTTCGCCGATGCTGTAGGTGATTTCGGGGTTCCCTCCTCCCCAGACTTTCGTTTCGCGTGGTTCTTCGCCGTAGAAGAAGTGGGTGGTTTTCGCTCCTTCAGAGCCGGCCGGATCTACAGTCACTTCGGTCGCTCTTGAGAGGGAGTCGTAGGTGATTTCGGCCCAAGTGCCGTTTGGCAGGTCGATGCGCTTGAGACGCCCACTGGAATCTTTGGTGTATTTCGTCTGTCCTTCTGCGTTTTGCTTGGCGGTGAGCTTCCCCGATTCATAGCTGTAGAGGGTGGTTCCCGCTTCGCTCCCTACCACGCTGCTCACAAGCCCAGAAGTGGTGTTGACGGCCACGGAAGCGTTGTCGCCAGACACCGGTTCTTTGAGTTCCATGCCGGTGAGGTTGTTGCCCGTATAGCTGTAGTGGAGCGCGGGCACTTTGGGGTGGATGACCGAGACTTCTGCGGTCGGGATATATCCGGGGATCGTCCACCGATGCACCCTGTTGTTGCCCTTGTCGGAGACGAAGATCGCGCCTTCGGCGCCGATCGCGATCGCCCGCGGTTCTGAGAACTGGCCGTTGCCGGTGCCCGAGGAGCCGAACTGGTGGAG
>Ga0157375_10001333_pt1 | contig 21273 bp, 21 predicted proteins | sample M35metaG_FD_115311 | JGI IMG/M metagenome (GOLD analysis project Ga0157375, IMG submission 115311) | Miscanthus rhizosphere microbial communities from Kellogg Biological Station, Michigan, USA - M3-5 metaG | ecosystem: Host-associated > Plants > Roots > Rhizosphere > Soil | place: USA: Michigan... | reverse complement strand
CGAGCTGATGCAGATCAGCCAGCACTTCGTCGCCAACGAAGCGCGGCCGCTCGCGCCAGGCGCGGCCGCTCGCGCCAGACTGGCAAACACCTCAGGGTCTAGGCTCAGCTTGGCCGGTGATGCAATCGATGGCAGCGACGTATCGGCTCTCCAGTCCGCACCATCCACGCGTCGAGCATCGCCCCGCGATGAGTATTCGGTTGGCGGGATTGATGGCGGGAAATCGGCGCGAAGCCTCGCCGAGCCGCGCCAACGCTCACGAACCGGCGGACACCGTCTCCGCCAGAACACCAGGTTTCGCTTGGAAGGTGCGTGGCTCAGGCGCCGGGGGCGGCCGGATGTCAAAACGCGTCCTTCCCGTCTTAGCATGGTGCGATGGAGATGGACGAGGTTCGGGAGCACTTGAAGGCTGCGGAGATCGCGCTCAGCGAGGCGACGAAGGTCGACCAGCTGGCTCGCGCAAAGGCGCTCCGTACCGGTCGCGTTGCGACCTATCTCTACGGGCCGGAGGCGCGGGCGCTGGCGAAGGCGCGCGAGGAATTTTCGATGTGGGCGAGCTTCCTGGCCTTCGGCACCACACCGCGACAGCGCTGAGGGGTTCGGGCTGGATCCTATGATCCGGCGGAGCACTTCTCCGCCAGCTCGCGAGGGCCGACCCCGCCCGATCCGCCCGCGACGCGCGCGAGCACCGCCTCGACGGCGTCGAAGTCGACCGGCTTGGTCAGGTGGACATGGAAACCGGCGGCCTTGGTTCGACGCTGGCGCTCGTCACCGCCCCAGCCGGTGACGGCGACGAGAAGCGTCGAAGCCAGTTCGGGCTTCGAGCTCAGCTGCGACGCGAGCTCATGGCCGTCGGTGCCGGGCATGCCGATGTCGCAGAAGACGACGTCGGGAGCGAACTCTTCGGCGGCGCGAATGCCGGCCGCGCCGCCGTATTCGGTCCGGGTCTGATGGCCGGCGTCCTCGAGCAGCGCGGCGAGCGAGTCGGCGACGTCGGCGTTGTCGTCGACGATCAGGAGGCGCAGGCGCCGTCGTCCATCGGCCGGACGCCCTTGCGCCGGCGACGGCGCGGGGGCTTGCGCCGCCGCGGGTGAAGACGCGAGCGGCAGCGTCAGCGTGAACGTGCTCCCCCGGCCCGCGCCCGGGCTGTCGGCGCCGACGCTGCCGCCGTGCAGCGCGACCAGCTGGCGTACCAGCGCGAGTCCGATCCCGAGCCCGCCTTGCGCCCGGTCGAGCGTGCGGTTGACCTGGGTGAAGAGATCGAACACGTGCGGAATGACCTCGGCCGGCATGCCGACGCCGTTGTCGACGACGCGCACGATCGCCTGTCCGGCGTCGCCGACGAGCGAGACGACGATGCGGCCGCCGTCGGGCGTGTACTTGGCGGCGTTGTTGACGAGGTTGCCGATGACCTGCGCCAGCCGCGACTGATCGCCCGACACCCAGACCGGATCGGCGGGCAGCTCGACGCGCAGGTCGTGGTGCGCAGCGTCGACCGCGGTCTGTCCGAGCTCGAGCGCGGCCTCGATGACGGCGCGCAGGTCGAGGCGGTCGCGGCGCAGGTCGACCTTGCCGGTGGCGATTCGCGAGACGTCGAGCACATCGTCGATGAGCTTGACGAGCAGGCGGCTCTGCCGGTCCATCATGCCGAGCATGCGCTCCCTCATCGCCGCTTCGCCCGGGCCGTGCAGCAGGACCTGGAGCCCGTTGCGGAGCGCGCCGAGCGGGTTGCGCAGCTCGTGGGCGAGGGTCGCCAGGAACTCGTCCTTGCGCCGGTCGGCCTCGCGAAGCGCCTCTTCGGCCGCGGCCTGGCGAACCAGCTGATCGCGGATCTCGTACTGGCGGCGGCGCGCCCGCAACGACGAGTCGACCGCGCTGACGAGCGACCGCGTCGACGACGGCATGTCGAGCAGCGTCACGTTGGTGAGACGCGACAGCGTCCGCTGCGCCAGATCGGATCGTTGCCGGTCGCCGGTCAGCAGCACCGTCGGAACGTCGGACCAGGCCGGCTGCGATGCGAGCGCCGACAGCAAGGCCTCGGCCCCCGGCACCGCCAGCGTGGCGTCGGTCAAGACGATCGCGCCGACCCCCACGCGGATCTCGCGTGCCAGATCCTCGAGACCCGCACACGGCACGCAATCGATTCGGGCATTCGCCAGAAGCTGGCAAGTGACCTCGGCGTCGCGCCGAGTCGGCGTGACGATGAGGACGCGCTCGCCCGAATTTTCCTCAGCCGCCATTTCCGATCGACGCCGCGGCCGGGACGTGCGCAGGAATCTCGAGCTCGACCGGAACCCCGGCGAGGACGCCGCGCAAGTGCATCAGCGGCCCGCTCAGATGAAGGCCGGTCTCGTCGAACCAGATCTGGCGAATCGACTCCTCGTGCCAGCCGCTGCGCTTCTTGACGACGGAGATCGCCTTCTTGACCTTGCCGGCATGCTCGTACATCCGCATCATCACCACCGCGTCGGCGAGGTAGCTGGCGTCGATAGGCGAGTGCATCGCCGGCCCCATCAGCCCGCTCTGCGCGACCACCAGGAAGGTCGCCACGCCGTGGTTGTTGAGGTACGAGAGGAGCTCATGCAGCTGCGCCGTCAGGAACTGCGCCTCGGGCATGGCGTTGAGATAGCCGTTCAGGCTGTCGATCACGACGACGCTCGCGCGATCCCTTTCGACCGATTCGCGGATGAGCTGCGCGAACTCGCCCGGCGCGATCTCGGCGGGGTCGATCTGGCGCACCATGATCTCGCCCCCGCCGTGGCCCTGCACGATCTCGATGCCCAGGCCCGCCGAGCGCGAGAGCAGGATTGCGCGCGATTCGTCGAAGGCGAAGACCGCCGCGTGAGCACCGCGCGAGGCGGCCGCCGACGCATACTGGATCGCGACCGTCGACTTCCCCGTTCCCGGCGGCCCGATCAAGAGGGTCGTCGTGCCGCGATCGATTCCGCCGCCGAGCAGCGCATCGAGCCCGGCGACGCCGCTCGCGATCGACGTCCGCTCGAAATCGGCCTGATGCTCTGCCGCCGCGAGGCGAGGAAAGACGACGAGCCCGCCCTGGCGGATCGCGAAGTCATGGAAGCCGCTGCGGAAATCGCTGCCGCGAAACTTGACGACCTGCAGCTGCCGCTGCGACTGGCCGTAGGCGGGCGCCTTGTGATCGAGCGAGAGCACGCCGTGGGCGATGCTCTGCAGCTGCAGGTCCGATCCCTCGGCGGTCCGGTCGTCGAGCAGGAGGACGGTCGAGTTCTTGCCGACGAAGAACTGCTTGAGGGCGAGGATCTGGCGCCGGTAGCGCAACGAGCTCTGCGCCAAGAGCCTGAGCTCGGACAACGAATCGAGCACCATCCGCGATGGGCGGACGCGATTGATCGCATCGAGGATCCTGCGCGTCGTCTCGGTCAGCTCGACCTCGGCCGGGCTGTACATCGTGAGCTGGTTCTGGCCGTCGAGGTCTTCGTGCTGGGCGATCAGCTCGTGCATCTCGATGCCGCCCAGATCCCAGCCGTGCGAGCGCGCGCCCTCGGCCAGCTCTTCGCTCGTTTCCGACAGCGTCACGTAGAGACACTTCTCGCCGGCGCGGACGCCTTCAAGCAGGAACTGCAGCGCGAGCGTCGTCTTGCCGGCGCCCGGATTGCCGTCGAGGAGATAGAGACGGCCGCGGATCAGGCCGCCATGCAGCACGTCGTCGAGGCCCCCGATCCCGGTCGAGGCACGAGGCCGCTTGCTTGCCACCATGGATACGCTTCCCCTTAAGAGCAGGAAATCTTAGCCGCTGGTCGTCGAGCCCCCGGGCGACACGACGGAGTCGGCGGCCGCAGCAAGGAAGCGTCGCTGCTCCAGCGAGCAAGGGAGTGATCGAACGGTCGACGACGCTCCCGCCGTGAGCCGGAAGAGCACCGGGTTAGTCGACCGTGCCGGATCTCCAGCAAGCCCGGCTCCAGCAAGCCCGGGGCCCGGCGTGATCGCGCGAGGGTCGCGACGAGAGCCGCAACCTGCCGTCCCGTGACGGGCGGCAGGAGGGCCCGGCCGGTCAGTTCACCAGGTGAACGAGGCGGGGCGACGCGTCCCAGGCGAACGCGAGCTCGCGCTGCGGCTCGAATTCGATGTTCGCGCAAGTGCACGGCGAGGCGACGGCGACGGGAACGAGGCTCGGGAAGACGTGCACCTTGCCGCAAGCGGTGCAGCGCCACGACGAGCTTCGTGCGAAGAAGGCTGGCGCCTGGGCCGGCGTCATGACGAGGCCGGTATCGCCGATCACGGTATCGACGAACTCGGCGCTTTGCGTGCCGGCGCTCCCGGGTCCCTCGATCGTGCGGCCGTGCCTCGACAGGACCGTCCTGCTCCAGTCGAGAACCGCGGCCCGCGCGTCTGCAATTCTTCCCATGGCTCGGCTGCTCCCTTGCCCTACACGATACCCGGAGGCCCCTCGGCCGTGGGGGCCTTTCGTCGCCCGCCCCCGCGCTCCGGGGGTTGGCCGCGGCTGCTGCGCTCAGGCGGCCGGGGCGAACGCACTCCGGCCCGGCGGGACTGCCGCCCTCTTCGCGCGAAAGCCGGCAGTAAGCTCCACCTCTTTTGGGAACTGCCATGGGCGACAAGGCCGTGCTGCTCGACCGGACCGGTCGGGTCGGTGTGATCACCCTGAACAAGCCGGCCAAGCTCAACGCCTGGGACCGGCCGATGCGCGACGAGATCGTTGCCGCGCTGCGCGGTTATGACGCCGACGACGCCATCGGCGCCGTCGTCATGACCGGCAGCGGCGACCGCGCGTTCTCGGCCGGCCAGGACTTCGCCGAGGCTCACAGCTTCGACGAGGACCGGGCCGAGGAGTGGATCCGCGAATGGGAAACCTTCTACGGACTGTTGCGCAGCCTGACCAAGCCGATCGTCATGGCGCTCAACGGCACGGCGGCGGGATCGGCCTTCCAGGTCGCCCTGCTCGGTGACATCCGGGTCGGGCATTCCGGCGTGACCATGGGCCAGCCGGAGATCAACAGCGGCATCGCCAGCATCACCGGCCCGTGGATCATGAAGGAGATCCTCGGCATGTCGCGCACCATCGAGCTCACCCTCACCGGCCGCATGATGGGCGCCGACGAATGCGAGCGAATCGGCCTGATCCACCACCTGGTGGCGCGCGCCCAGGTGCTGCCGAAGGCGCTCGAGATCGGCGAGCAGCTCGCCGGCAAGGCCGCGCTGGCGATGCGCATCGATCGCGCCTGGTTTCGCGAGATGACCGAGGCCGGCTTCAGGCAGACGATCGAGGCGGCGATCCGTTTCCATCGCCAGTCGTACGGCTCGGGCGAGCCGGCGCGCAAGATGGAAGAGTTCATGGCGGCACGCGGCCACCAGCTCGCCTAGCTCGCCGCTGCCGCGTCGGCGAGCTCGGGCCGCTCTTCGCAGACGCGGCGCAGCCGGTCGAGGGCGTCCCAGACGTCGACGAAGCGCGTGTAGAGCGGCGCCGGGCCGAAGCGGATCATGTCCGGCGGCCGGAAGTCGGGCGTGATGCGATGGGCGATCAGCGCCTTGACGAATTCCTTGGCGCCCGGATGACGAAGGCTGACGTGGGCACCGCGGCGCGCGCCGTCGCGAGGCGAGGCGAGGACGAAGCCGTGCGGCGCGAGCCAGTCGTCGGCGAGAGCGATCAGGAGGTCGGTCATCGCTCGTCCCTTGGCCTGGACTCCGGCGACGCCGGCCTCGGCGATGACCGCGACGCCGGCTTCGATGCCGATGGTGGAAAGGATCGCCGGCACGCCGACCAGGAAGCGCTCGATGCCGTCGGCCGGTTCGAACTCGGCGGCCATCCGGAACTGCTCGCGGTGGCCGAACCAGCCCCAGATCGGCTGACGCAGGCTCTGCTGCAATGCCTCGCGAACGTAGACGAACGAGGGCGCACCCGGCCCGCCGTTGAGGTACTTGTAGCTGCAGCCGACGGCGAGGTCGGCGCCGCTGCTCTGCAAGGGCACGACCACCGAGCCGGCCGAATGGCTCACGTCCCAGAGGATCAGCGCGCCGGCGGCGTGCGCGATGCGAGTCGCTTCGGCCATGTCGAGCAGCGCGCCGGAGCGATAGGCGACATGCGAGAGGCAGACCAGTGCCGTGTCGGGACCGGTCGCTTCGGCGAGCATCGACGGGGCCAGCCCGTGCACCGGATCCGCCGGCAGCACCTTCAATCGCAGCGAGTGCTGGGCGACCAGCGACTGCAGCACGTACAGATCGGTCGGAAAGTTGTCGTCGCCGCTGATCAGGGTCGTGCGGCCGGGCCGCGCGGCGATCGCCGCGGCGGCGGCCTTGTAGAGATTGACCGAGGTCGAGTCGCCGACGACGACCTCGCCGACTCGCGCCTCGAGCACCGAGGTCGCGATCGCGTCGCCGATGCGGCGCGGCACGCGAATCCAGTCGCGCCAGGCGAGGATGAGGTCGGTCCGCCAGGCCGCGAGCGCCGCCGCGACGCTGCCTTCGACCGCCAGCGGCGGCCGCCCGAGCGAATTGCCGTCCATATACAGCCCCGCGTCGTCGATCGCGAAGCGGTCGCGAAAGCGCGCCAGCGGATCGGCGCGGTCGAGCTCCTCGGCAAGCGACCGGGCGATCATGGTCGAGGGTTCCTTCTTCTATAGTCGGCGCAAGCAGCCCTTTGCATGGCATCAGGAGTCGCAAGTGTCGGAAAACGATTCAGAGCACCGGGTTCGTCTCGATATCGAAGGTGCGATCGCCACGATCACCCTGGATCGGGCGAACAAGCTCAACGCCCTCTATCCGGAGATGATTCTCCGTCTTGTCGACCTGATCGAGGAAGTGCGCCGCAACAATTCGGTGCGCGTGCTCGTGCTGCGCGGCGAGGGGCGCGCCTTCTGCGCCGGCGACGACCTCGCTCCGGAAGACCGCTTCAAGTACGGCCCGCCCGACCTGCAGAGCCGGATGCGCACCGGCTTCCCGCGCGCCGTCGTCGACCTGCTCACCTTGCGCAAGCCCGTGGTCGGCATCGTCCAGGGCTACGCGGTCGGCGCCGGGCTCGATCTCGCGCTGGCGTGCGACTTCCGCTTCTCCGACCCGAAGGCGAAGTACGGCGCGGTCTACGTCACGCGCGGCCTGGGCGGCGGCTCCACTTACCTTCTGCCGCGCTACGTCGGCCTCGGCCGCGCCACCGAGATGCTGCTGCTCGGCCGCTTCATCGAGATGGAGGAAGCGCATCGGCTCGGCCTGGTCACCGAGGTCGTGGCGGCGGAGGAGCTGGCGAGCCGCGCCTACGAGCTGGCCGGAAAGCTGGCCAAGGGTCCCACCCAGGCCTATGGCGCGATCAAGAACGCGCGCAACCAGGGCCTGGGGCTCGATCCCGTCAAGGGCTTCGAGGCGCAGATCCTCGCCAACGTCGAGCTGATGTTCCACAAGGACGCGCGCGAAGGTCCGCGCGCCTTCAAGGAAGGCCGCGAGCCGAACTACACCGCCGAGTGGATCGATCTCCAGTACGACGCGCTGCGTCCCTACGAATAACAGGCCGCGCCGATGTCCGAAGCCAGCAGCGACGCCTTCGTCCAGTACGAATGCAGCGACCGGATCGCCACGATCACCTTCAACCGCCCGGACAAGCTTAACGCCTTCAACGATGCGATGGTGATGCGGCTCGCCAGCGCGCTGCACGAGTTCGACATTGACGAGGCGGCCGACGTCGCCGTGCTGCGCGGCAACGGCCGCGCCTTCTCGAGCGGCGCCGACGTTCACCAGCGGCAGCTGCGCAGCGACGAGGACCTGAAGCGCCACGGCGGATCGCAGGGCTGGGGCGCCCACGCCGCCGACCTCTTCACCCGGGCGATCAACTGGAAGCCGGTGATCGCCGCGCCGCACGGCTTCGCCGTCGGCCTCGGGCTCGGCATGGTGCTCGAAAGCGAGATGGTCGTCGCCGAAGCGGGAACGCGCTTCCAGGTGACCGAGACCTCGCGGGGGCTCGCGTCGTCGCGCTACTGGGCGCTTCTCGCCTTTCGCGGCGGCGGCAATTTCGCCACCGAGGCGGCGCTGACCGGGCGCTTCTTCAGCGCCGAGGAGGCGCTCGCGGCCGGCGTGATCGACCGGGTCGCGCCGCCGGGAGAGCACCTCGAGCAGGCCTACGCGCTGGCCCGCCAGATCGCCGCCAATCCGCCGCTCAGCGTTCGCGCGACCGTGCGCACGCGCCGCTGGTACATGGACCAGGCCGAGCGCGAGGCCTACCTGCAGACGACGCCGCTGAAGCTGCACCTCACCGAAGACTTCAAGGAAAGCGCGCGCGCGTTCGCCGAAAAGCGGCCTGCGGGTCCGTTCAAGGGGCGATGACGCGCCGATGAAGCTGCTCGAATACGAAGGCAAGGCGCTGCTCGCGAAGCACGGCGTGGCGCTGCCGCCCGGCGCGCTCTGGCCCGCGTTCCCCGACTCGGCCAGCGGCTGGGTGGTCAAGGCGCAGGTCCTGGCGGGCGGACGCGGCAAGCGCGGCGGCATCCGCGTCGCCGCCGATCGCGGCCGGCTCGCCACCGAGGCCGCCGCGCTGCACGGCGGAATGCTCGGCGACGAGACCATCCACGCCGTCTACGTCGAGCAGAGGCTCGAGATCGCGCGCGAGTACTACCTGGCGGCGCTGGTCGACCGCGACCGCGGCCAGGTCGCGGTGATCGCCAGCGCCGAGGGCGGTGTCGACATCGAGCAGGTCGCGCGCGAGCGGATCTTTCGCATCGACGTCGACCCGCTGATCGGCATCGCCGCGTTCCAGGTGCAGCAGCTTCGGCGCTCGCTCGGCCTCGAAGGCGAGATCGCACGCCGGTTCGAGGCGCTCGTCGGGTCGGTGGTCGAGACGCTGGTCGCCGAGGATGCCGAGCTGGTCGAGATCAATCCGGTGATCGAGACCGCCGACGGCCGGTTGATCGCCGGCGACGCCAAGGTGCTGCTCGACGACGACGCGGTGGCGCGCCACCCGGCGCGCTCCGGGCCGATCGCCTGGTCGTCCGACAGCGCCTTCATGCAGCGCTGTCGCGAGCTCGACGTGATCGGCGTCGACAACCGGCATCGCGTTCCGGCGCCGCGCCGACCGACGGTCGCCATCCTCGGCAACGGCGCCGGGCTGACCATGGCGACCTACGACCAGGTGACGCTCTCCGGCGTCGACGTCGCCGGCGCGATCGAGCTGCACGGCGCGCTGGCGCGCGGCGTCGAGCACACCGCCGACGTGTTCGAGGCCTTCTTCCTGCTCGCGGCCGACGTGCTGTTCGTCAACGCGTTCTACCAGCTGCGCTCGACCGATGCCCTCGCCAACGCCCTGGTGATGGCGCTCGGCCGGGCCGGCGCGCCGGAGCGAGGCCGCGTCGTCTGCCGGATGCGCGGCGTCAACCAGCAGGCGTCGCGCGCGATCCTCGAGCAGGCCGGCGTGTTCTTCAGCCCGTCGCTGCGCGAAGCGACCGAGAAAGTGCTCGCCCTCTGCGCCACCCTCGGCCGCGTCGCCGAGCGCAAGGCATGAGCGTGCTGCTCGATGCGAACACGAAGATCCTGGTGCAGGGAATCACCGGCACGACCGGGCGCCTCTTCGCCGAGCGCATGAGGGCCGGCGGCACGCCGGTCGTCGGCGGCGTGACGCCGGGCAAGGGCGGCGCGCAGGTCGCCGGCCTGCCGGTGTTCGACTCGATGCGCGAGGCGGTCGCAGCGACGGGCGCGAACGCCGTGCTGAGCTGCATCGCACCCGCCCACGTGGTCGACGGCGTGTTCGAGATCGTCGCTGCCGGCATCGCGCTGGCGGTGCTCTACATCGAGAACATCCCGGTTCACGACGCGATCCGGATGTGCGCCTACGCCAAGGCGCGCGGCACCCGCATCCTCGGTCCCAATTCGGCCGGCGTCGTGAGCCCGGGTGTGGCCAACATGGCAGACCTCAATGACGCCAACCTGCGGCCCGGCCGGATCGGGATCGCCTCGAAGAGCGGCACCCTCACCTACGAGATCATCGAGGAACTGCACCAGGTCGGCCTGGGCGAGTCGACCGTCGTCTGCCTCGGCGGCGACCGCGTCGTCGGCACCCACTACGACGACGTGCTGCGGCTGTTCGAGGCCGACCCCGACACCGACCTGGTGGTCGTCATCGGCGAGCCCGGCGGCGGCCTCGAGTATCCGGCGGCAGCGCTCGCGGCGACGATGCGCACCCCGGTCGTCGCCTACATCACTGGGCAGGGCAGCCCGCAGGATGCGCGCATGGGCCACGCCGGCGCCGTCGTCGGCGACGACGTGCGCAGCCGGCCGCAAAACAAGATGGAGGCGTTCGCGGCGGCGGGAATTCCGGTCGCCGGGCGCGTCACCGACATCGGCGCGCTCGTGGTGCGCACGCTCGAGAAGGCGCGGCGCGACGGCGCGAAGAGTTGAATTCCGTGGCATTGCAGAAAGGCACACGTCCATGACCCGCAAAGCGTTCGACTTCTCGGCGATCGATCGCCGCACCGTGCTCGGGATGAGCGCCGGCCTGGCGGGCGCCGGCGCGCTCTTCGGCCTGCCTTCGATGGCGCACGCGGCCAGCGATCCGAAGCTGGTCGAGGCGGCGAAGAAGGAAGGCGCGGTCAGCCTCTACAGCTCGGCCTCGACCGGCCCCTCGAACGCGATCGCCGAGGCCTTCAAGGCCAAGTACGGAATTCCGGTCGCCGTCTACCGGGCCGGCTCGGCCGACGTCGCCACCCGGGTCCAGTCCGAGGAAGCCGCCAAGCGCAACCAGGCCGACGCGCTGATCATCGAGGAGCCTGCGCTCAGCCTGCTGCTGCCTTTTCTCGCCGCCTACGACTCGCCCGAGCGCGTCGCCATCGACGCCGCCTACAAGGCGCCGCAGTACACGCTGATCCGGATGTACATGTCGCAGATCGGCTGGAACACGAACGCCGTCAAGGCCGGCGCGCCCACCGACTGGAAGGACCTGCTCGACCCGAAGTGGAAAGGCCGCTTCGGCTCGCTCGACCCGCACGTCACCGCGACCACGCTCGCCTGGCTGGTGCTGATGGACAAGCTCTACGGGCCGTCGTTCCTGGCCGCGTTCGGCGCCAACAAGCCCAAGCTCTACGCCAGCACCAATGCGATGTCGCAAGCAATCGTCTCGGGCGAGATCGACATGGGCGTGACCAACTCGTTCGGCGTCATCCAGATGGCCGAGACGGGCGCGCCGATGAGCGGCGTGATCCCGAAGAACGTCGTCCTCTACGGCGGCAACGTCGCCGTGTTCGCCAAGGCGCCGCATCCGAACGCGGCGCGGCTGTTCTGCGACTTCGCCTGCTCGGCCGAGGGTCAGACCCTGATCAACGTCGCGGGCGCGACGATCCCGACGCATCCGCAGGCGAGCGCGCCCAAGGCCGGCTCGCTCGCCGAATGGGGCAAGACGCGAGTCTTCAGCCAGCCCGACTACAAGAAGATCCTCGCCGACACGCCGGCGCTGCTGGCCGAGTGGGACAAGCACGTCAAGTGAGGGCACCGCGCGCCTTCGGACCCGGCTCGGCCTGAGCGGCGGGCGCGGGCATGCGCGCGCTGAAAGCGGAACGGCCGCTCCTCGCCGCGGTGGCGGCGCTGGCGATCGTGATGGTCTCGTATCCGGTCGTCTTCACGCTGCTGCGCGCGGTCTCGAAGGAAGAGATCGGCTCGGCCCTGACCTTCGAATGGCTCGCGGCGGCGGTCTCGTCGCCGCGCAGCGGCGAGGCGCTCGTCAACACCGTCGTCTACACCGCCGGCTCGTCGGCGCTGGCGATGCTGCTCGGCGTCGGCCTCGCCTTCCTCGCCACCCGCACCGACATGCCGGGCAGCCGCTTCGTCGGCGCGCTGGCGCTGATGCCGATGCTCGTGCCGCCCTTCATCCTGGTCGTCGGCTGGGTCGCGCTCGCCGATCCGAGCGCCGGCTTCTTCAACATCGTCGCCTCGTGGCTCGCCGGCGCGCGCGTCAGCGTCGTCAACGTGAACACGATGTCCGGGATCATCTGGGTCACCGGGCTCTTCCTCACGCCTTACGTCTACCTGCTGGTGACGGCGGGGTTTCGCAACAGCGACGCGGCGATGGAGGAGGCCGCGCGCGTCTCGGGGGCAGGCCGGCTGAAGTTGCTGCGCACGATCATCCTGCCGCTGCAGCGGCCGGCGCTGCTCGCGGCGCTGCTCCTGGTCGTGATCATGAGCGCGGGCGACTTCATCATCCCGTCGACGATCGGCCTGAAGGCGCGGATCTACATGATGTCGAGCCTGATCTGGCAGAACTCGAGCTCGTTTCCGGCGCGGCCCGGGTTGGCGGCGGCGCAGGCACTGCTGCTGGTCGGGGTCGGGCTGGCCTGCATCTTCCTGCAGCGGCGCGCGCTCTCGCGCGGCGCCCGCTTCACCCTGCTCGGCGGCAAGGGCTCCGCGGCGACGACGTTCGCGCTCGGCAGGCTGCGCTATCCGCTGGCCGCGCTGGCGTTCGCGTTCGCGCTCTGCTCGTCGGTCTTTCCCCTGCTGGCGGTCGGCTCGATGGCCTTCATGAAGTACTGGGCGCCCTCGGCCTTCTCGCTCGGCAACCTGACGCTGAAGAACTTCCGCTACGTGCTCTTCGAGTATCCGCAGGTGTGGCCCTCGGCCCAGCACAGCCTGGCGCTGGCCCTCCTCGGCGCGACCGGATCGGTGCTGCTGGCGATCGCCCTCGCCTGGTACGTGAATCGCAGCCGCGGCCGGCTTGCCGGCGCCCTCGAGTACGCGATCGTCCTGCCGCTCGGCATTCCCGGCATCGCCCTCGGCATCGGCATCCTGAGCGCCTGGATCCTGGTCCCGGGCGGCCTCTACGGCACGCTCTGGATCCTGCTGCTCGCCTACATCACCGCGCACCTGCCGGTGGCGATGCAGTTCGTGAGCAGCGCCCTGCATCGCATCCACACCGAGCTCGAAGACGCGTCGCGGGTGGCGGGCCGCTCGCCGCTCGCCACGGTCTGGCGCATCGACCTGCCGCTGATGCGCCCGGCGCTGATCGGCTGCTGGCTGCTGATGTACGTCGTGATCCTGCGCGAGATCTCGCTCGTGATCCTGCTCTATAACCCGGCGACGGTGGTGCTCTCGGTCGGCTTGATGGACGTCTGGTCGAGCGGCTTCTATCCCGAGCTGGCGGTCTATTCGCTGCTGCTCATGGTGCTGGGCCTGCTGCCGGTGGCGCTGTTGTGGAAGTTCGCGCGCTTCGGCGCCGAGCCAGGGTAGTGCCAGGGAGCAGGCGATGGGCGGAGTGACGGTGCGCGAACTGAGCAAGGCCTACGGCCATGAGGCCGGCGTGCGCGCGCTCGACGACTTCAGCCTGGAATTTCCCGCCGGCCAGTGCACCGTGCTGCTCGGGCCGAGCGGCTGCGGCAAGACGACGGTGCTGCGCTCGATCGCCGGCCTGATCGCGCCCGACGCCGGCCGGATCGTGATCGGCGACGCCGTCGCCTTCGACGCCGCGGCGCGAACGAACGTTCCGCCCGAGCGGCGCCGGCTCGGCATGGTCTTCCAGAGCTACGCGCTCTGGCCGCACCTGACGATCGCCGGCAACATCGCCTATCCGCTGACCGGCGGCGCGCTGTCGAAGGCCGAGATCGCGAAAAAGACCGAGGCGATGCTCGAGTGGGTCGGGCTCGGCGGCATGGGCGGCCGCTTCGTGCACGAGCTCTCGGGCGGCCAGCAGCAACGGGTCTCGCTCGGCCGGGCGATGATCGGCAAGCCACAGGCGATCCTGTTCGACGAGCCGCTGTCGAACCTCGATGCCCGTTTGCGCGAGCGCATGCGAATGGAGCTGCTGGCGCTGCGCCAGGAAGCACCCTTCACCTCGATCTACGTCACCCACGACCAGCTCGAGGCGATGACGCTGGGCGATCGGGTCGTCGTCATGCGCGCCGGCCGGATCGAGCAGGTCGGCTCGCCGGAAGACGTCTACCGTCGGCCGCGCACCCGCTTCGTCGCCGACTTCGTCGGCATCCCGAACGTGCTCGAAGGCACCGTGCGCAGCGTCAGCGGCGCCGAGGTCGATGTCGACACTGTCATCGGCACCCTGAAGACCCGGGGCTGGCGCGGCGAGCGGGCGGCCGGGTCGCGCTGCACGGTCGCGGTTCGTCCGACGCTGATCGGCCTGGAGGCGGACGAGCGGGCCGGGGGCCGGGTGATCCGCAGCGTGTTCCAGGGCACGAGCCGACTCGACCTGGTCGACGTGCAGGGCACGCAGATCGCGATCGAATCGTTCGCCGAGGAGCGCCAGGCGCCGGGCACCGCGGTGACGGTGCGACCCGCGCCGGGAGCGGTGTTCGCGCTCCTCGACGACTAGCTCGGGGGCCTCGCAACGTGCGGGCTCGTCGTTCTTCTGCGGTCTGCTGCAGACCCCCTGACGGGAGTCGCTCGCGACGTGCGGCAAGGATTGCCTCGAGCAGGGCCGCGCACGCCGCCGGCAGCATGCCGATCGAAGGCTGAAGGTCGCCTCCTGCCCGGCATTTGACGCCGATCAATGGCGGCTCGTGCGCGCCTACGACACTGACCGCACCGAACTTGCGAAGGACAGCCATGTATCAACGCATCCTGGTCCCGATCGACGGCAGCCCGACTTCCGACCAGGGGCTCGATGAGGCGATCGCCCTCGCCCGAGTGACTGGAGGGTCGATCAGGCTCTTGCACGTCCTCGACGAGCTGGTCTTCACGACCGGTTTCGAGACCGGCGCAAGCTACGTGCGCGACGTCCTGCCGGCGCTGCGGCAGGGCAGCGAGCGAATTCTCGCTGCGGCACGCGAACGCGTCAGTGCCGGCTCGGTGGCGGTCGACACGCTGACGATCGAGTGCCTCGCGAGACGCCCCTGCGACGTCATCGTCGAGGCGGCCGCCCAGTGGCCGGCCGATCTCATCGTCATCGGCACGCACGGCAGGCGCGGCGTGGACCGCATGATGCTCGGCAGCGATGCGGAGCAGGTCGCGCGCATGGCGCCGGTGCCGGTGCTGCTGGTGCGGTCGGCCGGCAAGGCATCGCCCAACGCCTCTGTTTCTGGGGGCAAGGCCGCCGCGCGCGTCGACGCGGCGACCGCCGCCTGAGCGAAGCGACCTCGTCATAGCGGGAGCCGACATGTACAAGCGCATCCTCGTCCCCATCGACGGCAGCGACACCGCGGCGCGCGGCCTCGCCGAAGCCATCGCCTTCGCGCGCGAGTCGAAGGCCACGCTTCGCTTGCTCAACCTGACGAGCGACTTCGTGCTGATGGTCGAGATGTCGAGGGCCATCGACCACGACAAGTTTCGCGAAGGCTTGAATCAGTTTGGGCGTCGCCTTCTCGCGGAGGCGAGCGAACAGGCCAAGGCGCAAGGCGTCACCGCAGAGACTTCGCTGCACGACGTCCGCGGCGGCAGCGTCGCCGATGCGATCGTCGAGGAAGCCCGCCTTAGCCGCTGCGACCTAATCGTCATCGGCACGCACGGTCGGCGCGGCGTTTCCCGAGCGATGCTTGGCAGCGACGCGGAGAACGTCGCGCGCAGCAGCCCGGTGCCGGTGCTGCTTGTTCGAGCGCCGGCGCGAGCCGGTTAGGAAAAGCCGATGCGCACCCTCCACGACTGGAGCCGGTACTGAACCGACGGACCCCGCCGCCGAACCTTGCGTCGCGCAGACGCCGCTCAACCTTCGAAGCCCGTATGCCTGCCATCGATCCGCTCCTCGAACGCCGCCTGCACCTTCGTGCGCAGGAGCTCAGAGACCAGATCGCGACCGTGCGTGAGCGATCCGGCGAATCCGCAACGGCCGAGGTCGGTGATGCCAAGGACGCGGCCGGGACGACGGCCCAAGCCACGATCGCAGACGCGGAGGTCGAACGCGATCTCGCCGAATTGCGCGAAATCGGCCTGGTGCTCGGCGCGATCGCAGACAAGAGCTACGGCATCTGCAAGGAGTGCGGCAGCCCGATCGACCCGCGCCGCCTCGTCGCCCAGCCCGCCGCCTTGCGCTGCCGCGAATGCCAGGTCGTCGCCGAGGGTGGCAAGACTGCAGTCGCGCGCGCCGGTCCTGGCAGGAGCACGTGAGGGACTTTGTCGAAGCTCTCGGCCACGGTTTCCTGGCAGTGCGGGCGAAGCACGACGGGCATTGGCGTTCCGGCCTCGGCCACGAGTGCATGGAACAGGTCGCGACCGACGTCGCGTCGGGGGCCGCCCCGCTCGCTCAGCGGATCAGCAGGACCGGGACCGAGCACAAGGCGAGCACCTTGGTAGTGACCGATCCGAGAAGTAGGTTGGTCAGGTCGCCGTTCCCGCGCGAGCCCATCACGACAAGATCGAACTTGCCTTCCTCGGCGAGCTGCGCGATCGACTCGCCGGCATGGCCGACGGTATGCACGAATTTCGCCTCGATGCCCTTCTGGGCGAGGAAGGCCCGAATCGGCCGGAAGATGGTCTCGGCATCCGACTCATAGAACTCGCGCACGACATTCGCTCCAACGAACGCGGCCGCGCGGTGCGGGACTGCGAGCACGCTGTGGATGACCGTGTACTCGTGCTTGGGCCCGAGCCACTCGTCGTGTGCCGCGAGGTACGCCAGCATGCGCTTGGTGTAGCCGCTGCCGTCTGCCGCGATCAGGATCTTCATCGTCTGCTCCTGTGTGGTCGATGCCAGTTTCGCGCCCGCTCGCCCGGCCCGGATTGATGGAGATCAAGCCTGTCGGGACACGCGCGCCACAAGATCGCCGCACTCCCCCACAACCATGACTTCGCGACGCATCCTCATCATCCAGGGGCATCCGGACCGCGATGGCGACCACTTCTGCCACGCGCTGGATGACCGCTACGACGCCGGTGCCCGCGCGGCAGGCCACGAGGTGCGCCGGGTCGACGTCGCGCGTCTCGACTTTCCGATCCTGCGAAGCAAGAAGGAGTGGGACGCCGGCACCCTGCCCCCAGCGCTTGCCGCGGTGCAGCGCGACATTGCCTGGGCCAACCACCTGGTCCTGATCTTTCCTCTCTGGCTCGGCGACATGCCGGCGCTGGTCAAGGGGTTCCTCGAGCAGGTCGCGCGGCCGGGCTTCGCGGTCGGCGAGCCTCTCAAGAACGGAGGCGTGAAGTTGCTGCGCGGACGCTCGGCCCGCATCGTCGTGACGATGGGGATGCCGGCGTTGCTCTATCGCTGGTACTTCGGCGCGCACGCGATCCGCTCGCTCGAGCGCAACATCCTTCGCTTCGCCGGCGTCGCGCCGGTCCGCCGGTCGCTCATCGGCCTCGTCGAGGACAAGGACGCCAGCCGGCGTACTCGCTGGCTCGCCGCGCTCGAACGCCTCGGCGCGAAGGGAGCGTGAGCGCCATGGCCGATGCGCTGACACTGCCGCGCATCGAGCGCCCTGAAGCGACGACCCGACTCGACGCCGACGCGGCGGTCGTCGACGATCCGGAGCTTCAGCGCGGCTTCATGACCTGGGAGACAGCGGCCGAAGGTCATCGCCTTGGCCGCACGCAGCTTCACCTCGCCGGCCTGTCGTGCGCCGGATGCGCCGCGGCGGTCGAGCGGGCGCTCCGTGCCGAGCCCGGAGTGGTCGAGGCGAGCGCGAGCTACGGAACGCAGCGCGCCAGCGTGCTCTGGGATCCGAGCCGGACACGGCTGTCGGCTCTTCTCGCCGCAGTTCGGCGCGCCGGCTACGACGCGGCGCCGGACGCCGCAGCGCCTGCGCGCGCGATGCGCAAGACCGAGGAGCGTAAGGCGCTCTGGCGGCTCTTCGTCGCCGTCTTCTGCATGATGCAGGTGATGATGTACCAGGCGCCGCTCTATCTGGCGGAGCCCGGCGCGATGAGCGCCGACCTGCGCAGGCTGCTGCTGTGGGCGGCCTGGCTCCTCAGCATTCCGGTCGTCGTGTTCTCGGCGGCGCCGATGTTCCGCGAGGCGTGGGAGGGCCTGCGCCAGCGCCGCATCGGCATGGACCTGCCCGTCTCGATCGGCATCGTCCTCACGTTCGTCGTCAGCACCGGCGCGACGTTCGCGCCCGGCCCGCTGTTCGGCAGCGAGGCGTTGTTCGACTCGCTGACGATGCTCGTCAGCTTTCTCCTGGCCGGGCGCTGGCTCGCTCTCAAGATGCGCAACCGGGTCGCTGCTTCGCTCGAGGGCGCGCTGTCGCGTTTGCCGGCCGCGGTTCGCGTCGTCGGCGACGACGGCGCGACGACGCTGGTGCCGCTGCATCGACTCCAGCGCGGCGACCGCGTGCGGGTACTGGCGGGCGAGGCGTTCGCGGCCGACGGCCGCCTGGTCGAAGGCGACACCGAAGTCGACGAGGCGCTTCTCACCGGCGAGTCCCGGCCGATTCCGCGCCACTGCGGCGACGAAGCGATCGCCGGAAGCATCAACCTGCGCGCCCCGGTCGTGCAGCGCGCCGAGCGCATCGGCGCCGACACCCGCTACGAAGGAATCGTCCGTCTGATGCAGACGGCGATGACCGATCGCCCGCCGCTGCTCCGGGCCGCCGACCGCGTCGCCGGACCTTTCCTGTGGGGCGTCCTCGTCCTCGCCGCGCTCGCGGCCGTGGCGTGGTCGTTCATCGACCCGTCGCGTGCCGTCTGGGTCGCGGTCTCGGTGCTGATCGTCACGTGCCCGTGCGCGTTGTCGCTCGCCGCGCCGTCGGCCCTGCTCGCCGCGGCCGGCGCCCTCGTGCGCCGCGGCGTCCTCGTGCAACGCTTCGACGCCCTCGAGTCGCTCGCGACCATCGATATCGTTTGCTTCGACAAGACCGGAACGCTGACGCAGGCGCGCCCGGAGATCGTCACCGCGGAGCTCCAGCCGGCGGCGAGCGCCCTCGGCCTCGACGAGGCGCGCGTTCGCGCCATCGCCGCCGTCCTCGGATCGCTCTCGACGCATCCGCTCGCCCGCGCCATCGCCGAAGGTTCGCCCGGCGCTCCGACGATCTCCTTCCAGCACGTTCGCGAATATCCTGGCCTCGGCGTCGAGGGGGTCTGCGGCGACGGCGCCGAGTACCGGCTCGGCTCGGCGACGTGGGCGACCCGCGGCGCGCTGCGCACGGCGGACGCGGCAGGTCCGCAGACCTGGCTCGGCGGTCCCGGCGGTGCGCTGGCCCGCTTCGGCTTCGCCGAGGTGCTGCGCGACGATGCGCGGGCGACGCTCGACGCGCTGCGCGACTGCGGGCTCGAGATCCGCCTGCTCTCCGGCGACGCCTCGGTGCGAGTGGCCGACGTCGCGCGCCGCCTCGGTGTCGCCGAGGCGCGCGGCGACGCGACTCCGGCCGACAAGCTCGCCGAGATCGCCGCGCTGCAGGGCGCCGGCCACCGTGTCGCGATGGTGGGCGACGGCCTCAACGACGCCCCCGTGATGGCGCGCGCGGACGCCTCGTTCGCGATCGGCGACGGCCCGGCGCAGACGCGCTCGCACGCCGACTTCATCCTCCTCTCCGGTTCGCTCGCCGACGTCGCCGAGGCGCGCCTGACCGCGCGCCGGGCGATGCGGATCGTTCGCCAGAACCTGGCCTGGGCCATCGCCTACAACGCGACTTGCGTTCCACTCGCCCTGCTCGGCTGGTTCCCGCCGTGGGCCGCCGGCCTCGGCATGGCGACCAGCTCGCTCTTCGTCGTGGCGAACGCGCTTCGCGTCGATCGCCGCGCGCGGACTCGTCATGACAACAGCAAAGGAATGCCGTCATGAGCTTCAAGACCATCGCCATTCATCTCGACGGCGGACCGCGCTGCGCCGTCCGCGTCGCGCTGGCTGCCTCTCTTGCCACGCGCTTCGAAGGCAAGCTGGTCGGCATCACGCCGACCGGCGTTCCGGAGGTCGTCCTCGGCACGAACACGCCGCTGCCGGACGGCCTCGAGGTGGTCGCCTTGTCGCTGGCCCATCTCCGCCAGCGGGCGGAAGCGACGGCGCAGGCATTCGAGGCGCAATGCAAGGCGCTCGGCGTCCGGACGGAATCCCGGGTCGTGGTGGAGGAGGAGGCCCTCGACGCCATGGTCGAGCACGGACGGTGCAGCGACCTGATCGTGGTCGGGCAAACGGATCGCCATCACGCTCCGGACGGCCTCGCCGTCGACTTCCCGCAGCAGGCGCTCCTCCACGCCGGTCCGCCGGTCCTCATCGTCCCCTGCGCCGGCGTGTTCGCCTCGGTCGGACAAAACGTGCTGGTCGCCTGGAAGGGAACGCGGGAGTCGGCGAACGCGGTACGCAACGCGCTGCCGGTGCTGCGCTCGGCGCAGCGCGTGACGTTGGTCGAGGTCGGCGATGCGCCGGACCGCGCCGCCGGCGACGACTCGCTGATGTCCGCCAAGGCCTGGCTCGGATCGCACGGCATCGAGGTCCATGCACACCGGGAGATCGCCCTCGCGAGTGTCGGCGCCCAGCTGCTGTCGCGTGCCACCGCCATCGGCGCCGACCTGATCGTCTGCGGCGGCTACGGCCATTCGCGCCTGCGCGAATGGATGCTCGGCGGCGTGACGCGCCACCTGCTCGAGCACATGCAGGTGCCCGTGCTCTTCTCGCACTGACCGCGATGGATGTTCTCTTCCTCCTCGTCCCGCTGTCGGTGCTGCTCGTGTTCGCCCTGCTGGCCGTCTTCGCCTGGGCGCTGCAGACCAGCCAGTTCGACGATCTGCAACGCGAAGGCGCGCGAATCCTCGGCGACGACGCCGACGTTGACGGAAATCAAGCCGCGCCCTGACGACCCCCTCGACACTCCCGGGCGACCCGCAGCCGAGGAGTGCCGAAGATGGAGCTTGCCCTTCCCGCCGTGACCGTGGCGCCGATCGCGAGGAGCGCGCCAGCGGCGGCGTCGCCCTACGAGGACGGAGCGGTCCGCATGTTCACCATCGCCGCCGTGGTCTGGGGCGTCGTCGGCATGGCGGTCGGCGTCCTCATTGCCGCGCAGCTGACCTGGCCGGAGCTCAACTTCGGCATCCCCTGGCTGAGCTACGGACGCCTGCGGCCGCTCCACACCAACGCGGTGATCTTCGCGTTCGGCGGCTGCGCGCTGATGGCGAGCAGCCTCTACGTCGTCCAGCGCACCTCGCAGGCCGCGCTCTTCCTGCCCAAGCTCGCGTGGTTCGTCTTCTGGGGCTGGCAGGCGGTGATCGTCTCCGCAGCGATCTCGCTGCCGCTCGGCTACACGCGCGCCAAGGAATACGCCGAGCTCGAGTGGCCGATCGCGATCCTGATCGCCGTCGTCTGGGTCGCCTACGCGATCGTCTTCTTCGGCACGATCGGCATCCGCAAGGTGCGTCACATCTACGTCGCGAACTGGTTCTTCGGCGCCTTCATCATCGCCGTCGCGCTGCTCCACATCGTCAACGGCGCGGTGATCCCGGTCGGCTGGATGAAGAGCT
>Ga0157375_10001331_pt1 | contig 21293 bp, 12 predicted proteins | sample M35metaG_FD_115311 | JGI IMG/M metagenome (GOLD analysis project Ga0157375, IMG submission 115311) | Miscanthus rhizosphere microbial communities from Kellogg Biological Station, Michigan, USA - M3-5 metaG | ecosystem: Host-associated > Plants > Roots > Rhizosphere > Soil | place: USA: Michigan... | reverse complement strand
GCGCATGTTCCAGGACATGGGCCAGGTGCCGGCGCATCTCTTCGATAGATTCGTGGCCAACTGTGAACAGCGGCTGCGGGCGATGTTCGAGACTAACGAGTATGTCGGCTGGCTGGCGAGTCCGATGGATGAGCTTAACAACATCATCGCCGGAGCCGGGGTTCAGCTGCGCACTGTCCTGCCACATCCGTTCGGTGATCCGGAGTCGGGTTACACGATGGCCGAGGGACGCCAGGCCATCATTATCAACGTTTTTACCGAACCGGAATGGCGCCGTCGCGGCGCTGCGCACCTGCTGCTCCAGGAAATCATAGCCTGGGCTTTGGAGCAGAGGCTGGACAGCCTCGTCCTCCATGCGAGCCGGGAGGGTCGTGCGCTCTACGAGCAGCTCGACTTCAAAGCGAGCAATGAAATGCGGCTCGATTGGCGCCGACTCGCCCCGCCTAACGACTAACACTTATCCTTAACCGAGGCGCGATTGTTTGTTTGCAGGGTTGGAACTCGACAACTGACCGGGTAATACTGCGCCATGGAGCGGTCTCACGTCACCGGCACAAGCTTGCGCACGGCGTTTGTCCTTCTCCTCGTGCTGGCGGTCTCGCTTCTGTTCCTCGCGGTGATCTGGCCGTTCCTGAAGCCGCTTCTCTTGGGAGCGCTCTTCGCCGGGTTATGCGCGCCGCTTTATGGCTGGATCACGCGATTGCTTCGCGGGCGAAGATCTCTCGCCGCCGCGCTCACGCTCTTGATTCTCGTGGTGCTCGTCGCCGGTCCACTCAGCGCTTTCGTCAGTGTGGTGTTGCGGCAGGCTCTCAGCATCAGCAACGAGGCCGTTCCCTGGGTGCAGCACCACCTCGGCACCGCGAGCGCTTTCAACACCCATGACTGGCTGGTGCGGCGATTCCCGTCGCTGGCCCGCTATGTGCCAGAACAAGGTGAAATCGCCGCGGAGATCGCCGCCATCGCCAAAGCGACCGGGACATTCCTGGTCGCGAGCGCGACCGAGTTCACCGCGCGGACGGCCTCGTTTCTCCTCAACCTCTTCATCATGCTTTACGCGATGTTTTATTTCTTGCGCGATGGGCGCCAGATGCTCGAGAAAATTTTTTACTACACACCTCTGAATCATGAAGATGAGGTGCGCGTCGTCGAAAGGCTCATCTCGGTGACGCGCGCGACGATCAAGGGTACGCTCCTCATCGGCATCATTCAGGGAACGCTCGCAGGGATTGGTTTCTGGGTAGCGGGCATCGACGGTGCGGCGTTTTGGGGCACGGTGATGGCCGTGCTCTCCGTCGTGCCGGGGATTGGCGCCGCGCTCGTCTGGGTGCCGGCGGTAATTTATCTCTTCATCATTGGTCATTCGCTCGCCGCCACCCTCCTTCTCGCCTGGTGCGCGGCCGGCGTCGGGACGATCGACAATATGCTGCGTCCGAAGCTCGTGGGCAAAGACGCGAAAATGCCCGACCTGCTTATCCTTCTCGGCACCCTCGGCGGGCTCTTTTTCTTCGGGCCGATCGGGTTCATCATCGGTCCGCTGGTTTGTGGATTGTTCCTGACCGTTTGGGACATTTACGGCGCGACGTTTAAGGATGTCCTGCCGCCAGTCTATGATCTGCAATCCGGCAAAGTGCCCGGCGAAAAGGATACGACCGCAGTTTGAAACGATAGAGTGGTGGCGCGGAGTATACTTTCCGAAGAACTGCGCAACTAATACTCCACATGTCCCGCATCGATTTTATCGGCATCGGCGCACCAAAGTGCGGGACAACCTGGCTGTCCGCGCAACTGGAATCGCATCCACAAATCGGCTTCGCTCCGGACAAAGAGGTTTATTACTTCGCCGACACGATCATGCGGCGAATGGCGGGCAAGGAGCTGCGCTGCTTCGAGCGCGGTGAGGCGTGGTATCACGAGCAATTTCCGCCCGCGACCGGAGCGATCCGTGTCCGCGGAGAATTTTGTCCGTCCTATCTTTACACGGAGGAAGCGGCGGAGCGGATCGCCGCCTACCGACCCGATATTAAACTGCTTCTCTGTCTGCGGCCGCCGGTGGAGATGATGTACTCCTGGTATTGGTACGGTCGGAACGCCGTCATCGCGACGATGCCGGATACTTTTGAAGAGATGATGCAAAATCCATTTCTGCGCGACGTCGGCTGCCACGCGCGCCACCTTCGCCATTACCTCGAACGTTTCCCGGCGGAGAATCTTCTGGTCGTCCAATTCGACGCCATCCGCCGCGCGCCGGACGAAGTTCGCCAGCGCACGTTCGAATTCCTGAAGGTGGATTCGGATTTCAAACCGCAACTTGAAAAGGGCCAGAACGCCGCCCGCGCCCCGCGGTTTCCGCTCCTCCAATCCGGAGCGCAAAGCATCTACAGCGGCGTCTCGGCGCTCCCCGGCATCGGCAAAATCCTCCGATCGCCCACCGTCGCCAGGTCGCTGCAGGACCTCTATCACCGCTTCAACAGCAAGGCGCAAAAGTACGAACCGCTTGCGCCCGAGGAGCGGGCGAAGTGGGAAGCGTATTACGCGGCCGACCAGGAGGAGCTCGCTCGGCAGTTGCGAGGCCTGCGGGTCATCCACTGAGGCCTAGTCGAGATTGTAAGCTTCAACCAGACCCACTCCGGTCGACTCACTGACTCCGCGCAGGATCGCGGTGTAGGCGCCGGGTGCGAGGGTGCGAAGAATAGCTGACTCGAGATCATCGTTAGGCGGAATGGTAGTGGCTTCGATTTCCGTTTCCTGATCGCTCCGCCAATTGTCATTGGAGGCGAGGAGCGCGCCATTCACATCGTGCAGCTCGAGCATCGGGTCGGCCAGGACGTTTTTCACCTCAAACGCGGCCAGTGAAGGCCCAATCCCTCGCACCAATACCTGGCTGGTTTGATTGCCGACGATAAAGCCGCCGATCATGACATTGTCGCCCGTCTGGACGAAGCCGCGCGTGCTGATGTTGGCCAGCTTGGCCGGAACTGCCGCTGGCCCGAGATCATACACTTCCGCCAGGCCGATTCCCGTGCTGCCGTCGGCTCCGGCGATGATTGCTGTGTAAGCGCCGGGTTCAAGCGTGGCGACGATGGCTGACTCCTCGAAACTCGTTGGCGGAATGCCGGTGGCAAAGATCTCAAAGAATTGATCTTCGGTAATCAGACCGCCAGTTTGAGTGTCTCGCCAGTCGTCGTTCTGACCAATTAACGCGCCCGTGCCGTCATGCAGTTCAAGGGTCGGATTAGCCAGCGCCCCGCTCACGCCCGCCTTCTCCAGCGAAGGCCCTACCGCGCGAATCAGGACTCGTTTCGGTTCCATACCTTGGAGAATGAATCCACCAATCAGGACATTGTCGCCTGTCTCGACCTGTAACCGGGTCGAGATGTTGAGCAAAAAAGTGGGCGCCAGAACGGCGTCATTCAGCGCCGTGAAAAGTAATCCGCCGGCGACCTGCGCCGTATCGAATTGAAACCCGGGTAGTAGCTGCGGGAAAGTGACCTCGGCAAATTCGCCGCTGATCGTTCCATCGACCATCAGGAATTGCCACGAGTCACCCGCCTTCGGCAGGTAAGTTCCGGGAAAGAGCATCTCCAGCGTGCCGGCGAGCGTAGCATTGCCGGTGACATGCAGGACATCAAATTCACCGGCGGCGACGCCAATGGCGTCAATCGTCAGTTTACCATCGGCCGGCTGTTCGTAGTCACCTTCGATCATGATAATGCCGCCGGCGGCACTCGCGCTTGGGAGGCCGCTTTTGCCCGCCGGCGCGGCGGTTAACACAGCGCTGCCACGCACAGGGGCTTCAATATCCACATCTGGGCTAATGTTTGTGCCGACCACCTTTGGGGAAACGATCGTCCCGTTGCCCCGCACAAACCCTTTCAAGCCTATTGTCACGGTGTCGTCGGCTCGGAGAGTCGCTCCACCTACGTCGAATAGCCCGATCGTTTCGCCTTCCAGCCGCAGCGTGCCGGGCTCGGTATCGCCCACGGTAAACGTCGTGACCTGCCATTCCGAACTCTCCAGCAGCGTCCCCCGAATTGTCGCCAGACCCGTGCCTCTGGCAGGTACGGCAGGAGCTCCGACCCGACACGGTCCGGCATCACAGTGCGCCCCGCCGCTGATCGTCAGGACGCCGTCACCCTTTTCGCCGACACGGAGTACGCCAGTTGTGAATGAGGACTCATCGCCGGCAATTGTCATCCGGCCCAGTTCACGGTCGTCATTACCTAAGAAGGTGGCAACATCACCTGTGACAACTCCACCTTCCTCCACGACTAATTCTGATGGCACGACCTGGCTGCCAATGTTGAGAAAGTCATCTGCCATGGCCCAAGTCGACGGCAAGGATCCACTCTTGCCGTGGATCAGCACTTTTCCGATGAGCAATCCTGAGCCTATGTAGGATGTTATGCTGGAAGTGCTCAACATCCCCCCGTCTTTCACCTCCAGCAGCGTTCCCGGGGCACCACTGACGAGGAATTCTGGATTCGCTCCCGCCACGTTCAGTAGCGAGGCTTGGCCGTTGCTGCCGACCCCCGAGATCGTCAACGTGGCGGAGCTAATCCCATCGCGATCCCCGAGAGCGACACGCTGCGCCACGACCGTTCCGCCGCCGCTGATCGCGGACTCGACTGACGAAGTTGAGGTGCTGGCAGGGTCAAGGAGGCCCCCAAGACTGAGCAGATCGGTAACGTCGAGTCGCGAGCTGGTCGTAGCTTGCCCATCCACCTCCAGAAGACCGCCCCACACCGTGCAGTTCGGAGTCTGCACAAGACCGCCATTCAGCATTTGTAATTGGGCCGCCTGGCTGGGTTCAATTCCGATGTCGATTGAGTCTTGGGCATCCACTACGCCGCCACCCTGGGCGCTTACGATGCCCTGTTGAATGATCAACTCTTCGCTGAGCGCCCACCGCGATCCCGCGTCTCCGATTGTTGCAAGGCCGCCGTGATCGGGGGCCGATCCCACTCTTCCGTCGGCGCTCGTGACAAGAGCTCCATTGCTCACGCCCAGAAATCCATCACCAAGGGATCCGATGATCAGAGTTCCGCTGTCAAATATCGCGTTGAGTCCATCCACGCCGACTTGGCCAAAGCCGACTCCGTTCCCAATCAGGCTTTGGCTACTGAAGACGGAACCGCCAGAGGCGATGTCAAGGATCCCGTCGCCGGTCCCGCCCACGCGCAGGGTAAGCAGGGACAAGGTCGCGCCGGATTGCACATCCACGCCCGCCGCACCGTTTTGCCCGATGACGCCCTCCACGCCGGACAAGCTTCCGCTCGCCAGGGTAAGCAATGCGTTATCATCAAGAAGAATGGAAGGCGGAGCAGGACCGCCCGCGGTGACGGTGTAGTTCGTATTAGTAAAGGTCACACCGCCATTACGAATCTCGAGCCGATCGGTCGTGGCCGTACCCACATCAACGGAATACAAGCTCGCCAAACCGAAGAGTGCGGTGTCGCTTGCTCCGGGCACCATCTGCGGATCCCAGTTCGTGGCCGTTTGAAATGAGCCGCCGGCGGCATTGGTCCATTGAATAGCTGGAGGTGGCGAACCAGCCGGCCGCACAGTTAATATGATGTTTGCGTTGACGCTGGCCGAACCGCCGGCGGCTGAGGTCAAGCTAGATTGTGTCCGGATATCGATGGTGTAGGAACCCGGATCCAGCGTGCCGCTCATTGAGACAGGCTGGCTATCCATGCGATCACCATTGATAAGAAAGCTAACACTGAAAAAAGTTCCCGACAATTCCACAAGAGCAGTCCCTTGGCCGGTCCCGCCCACCGATGTTCCTGAGAGCGCCCCCGTTACGGTGTAGGTGTAAGGAACATCGGTAAGATTAAATGACAGTTGATCTGAGCTGTCACCGACACACTCGGTGGTACTTTCCTCCGGATCCGAGCGTCCAGCGGTCGAGGCTCCACCATCGAACGTGAATTGGAGCGTTCCGGCCAAGGGGTCGAGCGTGATGGAGGAACCGGCACTGGAAGATGCAGTCGCGCCACTGGCCATGGCCGAGTTACTGAGGTTCACGGCCAGAAAATCAAACTGGCATTTCGGTGACGGAAAATCCCCACCGATCGTCACGCCGCCCTCAACGACTGCGACGGAAGCGCCAACACAGGCCTCGCGGTTATCGAGCACAATGCCTGCCGAAGCCCGCGGCGAAGCGACTGCCAGAACAACCGCAGCCAACCCGATCGTGCACGATGGGGAATTCATTTTTCGGGTCCAGTTCATAAATCCATTCTCCTTCGTAAAAATAGCTGTTGGTTTGGCAGAGTCTTACTCCGCTGCGGGACAATGAGTCCTTAAGGCTTGACTAAATTTTTCTAAATTGTTCTAAATCACCGTGTGAAAGGGCCTGCCCAGCGCGGTGTCCGGCTGTACCGATTTGAAGGTTTCCAATTCGATCCCTATCGACGCCGGCTGCTTCGCAACGGCGAAGTCGTCACGCTTCCGCCAAAGGCATTCGAGATCCTGACCGTCCTGGTCCAGAATCCGGGGACAATCCTGGAGCGCGACCGGCTGATGCAGGCGGTCTGGGGCGAGACGATTGTCGAGGATGCGAATCTCACGGTCGCCATCTCGCAACTGCGCAAGGCGTTTGGCCAAAATGGCGACCCGGACGCGTTCATTCAAACCCTTCCCCGGATCGGCTACCGTTTTGTCGCGGAAGTGCGCGAGGTCCTGGAAGAGCCCGCGCCCTTGTTGGACGGGAAAGACAGCTTTTCGGAGGCCGTCATTCGCCGCGAGAACTTTCCTTCTGAGAAGGGGGCTAAGCTTACCACGTCTGCGAGGGCCGAATCGGGCGAGCCCGACTCGGACAAGGAAACTCATCCCGAACCGAGGGGATTCGTCCCCGAGGATCGACGGCGCGCGCCTGTGCAGACTGAAAGTGGTCTGTCCCGCTTTCCAACCCCGCGAACGCTGGCCGTGGTCGCGACGCTCGCCCTTGGCGTGCTTGGCTTTCTCCTTTACTCGCGCACGGCAGTCAAGCCCAGGCTGCCAGCCAACGCCGCGGAAGTAAAATCCATGGCCGTGCTTCCGCTCAGGACTCTCATGGCAAAGCCGGATGACGAATATCTCGGCCTAGGGCTGACGGACGCCTTGATCACACGGTTGGGAAGAATACGCCAAATCGCCATTCGTCCGACCAGCGCTGTGCAGAAGTATGTTGGTCGGGAATCTCAAGATCCAATCGCGGCGGGGCGAGAATTACACGTCGAGGCGGTCCTGGAAGGAAGTGTCCAACTGCAGGGCGACATGCTCCGGGTCACCCTGCGGCTACTTCGGGTGGGAGATGGGGTCGCGCTCTGGTCGGGCAAGTTCGATGACCGGTTTACCGATATCTTCGCGCTCCAGGATTCGATCTCGCAGCAAGTCGCGGAGGCATCCATTTTGAATCTCAGCAGAGAAGAGAGACAACTCCTGAGCCCACGACAGACGGAGAATGTCGAAGCCTATCGCTCTTATCTGAAAGGCCGCTATTTCTGGAATAAACGCACCCAAACGGGCTCCACGCAGAGTCTGCGCTACTTTCGAGAGGCCATCGAGGCCGATCCAAGCTACGCCCGCGCCTACGCTGGGCTGGCCGACGCTTACGCCATGCTGGTCTGGCAGGACAATCAGGGCCAAGCCGAGTTCGTTCCCAAAGCCAGGGCCGCGGCGATTAGCGCCCTGCAGATCGATGAGACCCTCGCGGAAGCACACACTTCGCTCGGTTTTGTGAAATTCTGGTACGACTGGGACTTTGCCGGCGCCGAAGCGGAATATCGGCGAGCGATCGAACTTAATCCCGATTACTCCACGGCACATCATTGGTACGGTGAGTTTTTGGTACTGACCGGACGGCCGGAGAAGGGTTTTAGGGAGCTGGGGCGAGCCTTGGAAGCCGATCCGCTTTCGCTCATCATCAATACGGATATTGGCAAAATGTTATTCTTCACCCGCCAACACGACCGGGCCATCGAACAACTGCAAAAGACGCTGGAAATGGATCCTGATTTTGCGGTTGCTCATCTCTTTATGGCGATGGCTTATGAGCAAAAAGGGGTGCACGAGACGGCGATCGCGGAATTGCAAGAACTGGCGAGCATTCCCGGCATCCGGACGATTTTCCGAGCCGAACTGGCCTACATTTACGGCCGGGCCGGGCGGCGCATTGAAGCGCTCAGTATCCTGCGCGACTTGCAAACATCGCAAGAATCCAGGCAACCGGTTCCGGCCTATGAGATCGCGCTCGTTCACGCCGGCCTCGGCGACAAGCAGCAGGCGTTGGTTTGGCTGGAAAGGGCCAGGGCGGCGCACGATCCATTTTTGATCTACGCGCAAACCGATCCGAATTTCGATGGTCTGCGCGATGGCTCGCCGCTCGTTACGCTTAGGAGATAGACATCGTCCGCTGGGGACGAGCGCTGCCTGCTCGCGAAAACTTATCGGAGCTTCCATCCGCGTTTCAGGGCAGAAGTGGCCACCAAGGCTACCCTCTCGAGAAAGGACACCCACTTGCTGCGGCCTGCTTGATCATAGTGCGAGGCTTTCCTGGTGCGCGGTTGACGCAGCAGCCGTTACGCCAGCGAACTTTTTCACCAGGTCATCCAACTTGGCTGCGTAGTAGTCGACGTTCTCATCGCGCGCCTTCGGATCAAATTCGGTGGCTAGTTTGGCGGCTTCATAGGCGGCGACTTTTTTCGGGGTCGCCTTGATGTAGTAGCTGATCTGGTCGCCGGGCTTGTAGTTACGACCACTCGTTAGGGCCAGTTCGTAGGCCGCGGCCTTGTTCCGGCCGCCGCCGGATATCTTCTGGCGGTATTTCTCAAGCGAATCCTGCAGCGTGTCGGTCTTCATCAACATTTCAATCGGCCATGCGCGCCCGAGGATCTTCTGCGCAAATTCGTCGCGTAAGACCGGGATCGCTTCCGGTTTTCCTTCCATCAGGAGCTTGATCATTTCCTCGAGGAAAACGCGCTGAAACTTCTCCAGGCCACGCGACTTCAGCGCGCCCCCCTTGATCACGACCTCGCCCTCGCGCGTGAGGAGCGCATAGTTTTTCGCCTTGTAGCTAAACATGGCCTCGAATTGTTCGTCGAACTCGACCTCGATGCCCGGCGGTAGCTCTTTGGCGAGACCACTCCGCAAGTCTTCAATGCCGCCGGCTCCAGGCGGAACGAAATATATGCCATCGGTATCGACTTCGATGACCTGCGCTCCCTGCGCCTTCAACCACTCGATCATCTGTTTGAGAATGTCGCGCCCGATCTGGGTAACGCGCGCGGCCGCTTCGAAATCGGCGAAATTGCCCTGCGCAAAACCGAGGTAGCCGTAGAAGCTGTTAATCAATATCTTGAAAGTGTTTTGTAAGGCGTGGAAGTAGCGACGTTGCGGCGCTTCCTTCGCCGCGCGCATGTCGGATTTCGCCCGCAGTCGAAAAGTGCGCAGGTCAGTGAGGAGATGACGAAAGATCTGGAGCTGGTCGTTCACCGGAAAACAATCGAACTGAAGCATGATCGAGGGATAGAGCGACGCGACGTCGCAATGCCAGACGTTGCGCGCCACACCGGTGAAGAAGATGTCGGTGTAGCCGCCCTCAAAGCCGCGCGCCATTGGCATTTCGGGAATGCTGTGGCGTTGGCGAAAATACTCGCGCAGGAAGAGGGCGTTGATCCGGGTGGCGTTGCCGCGCACGATCACATCCTGGTAGTTATAGGGAAAAATTTGCGCCTGGATGAAGTAACTCGGGCTCAGAAGATCGGCCACGGCGCGGGTCTCGCGCACCGCACAAAGAGCGCGCTCGCGGTAGCGCTTCGGATCCTCGTTCCAGGCGCGTTGCAGCTCTTTGCCGGACAGCTGCGAGATTTCGGCTGCGTTCGTTAGGCCGAAGTGCTGCGCGACATCACCCCGCTCAAAGCCGGAGAGCGAGCGCATCCCGACATCGTAATACTGCGCCAGCAGGAAGGTGTCGACAAAGTGCCGTCCATCGAGGGTGAACTTCGGATAATCAATCGTCTTTTCTGCGATCTGCACACGCGACGGGCGCGAACGCAGAAATCCGCCACTTCGCCCCCAGTCGAGTTTGGTCTTCGCCTTCCGCGCCCGGGTAACGAGGAAGGGCAGATCGAATTTAAAAAGATTATGACCTTCGATCACGTCCGGATCACGCTCTTTGATCAAAGTCGTCAGGCGCTTGATTGCCGTGTGCTCGGATTCATCGATCGCCCGTGGATCGACTTCGATCAGCTCCTCCCAACCGGTGTGGTCGGAAACCGCAATACTGGTGATGTGATCGTCGGTCGCCGCTTCAAGATCGCCGCCCGCGAACGACAACACCTCGATTTGCATTCGCTTCAGTTCTTCAAAGGGCAATTGCTTGAAGAGCGTGCGGCCCGTATGGGTGAGGTAGTGCTGCACCGGATCGCTGAGGGCGAAAAAGTTGCGACCCGCCTTCTTGAGTCCGTTGCGGAGCGCGATCAATTCCTTCCAACTGTCGGTCGTGACCAGCCAGTCATATTTCAGGTCGCCCGCCAGCTTCTCCGCAGTCGTTAGGCCAAGATCGGCCACGTCGCCATTGGACCAGACGAACGGATGAAATTCCTCGGTGTCACATGCGGTCGCCCCACCCTTTTCGCGGCGGTAAACCCGCACCGTCCCCGTGTCGCCCAACTCAATCGCCACAATGCGCGCGGTCGCGTCGGAACCAAAGAGCAGTTGGTTATCTTCGAAAGCCATTCAGCCTTAGATTTACCCAGATCGACCCGATTAGAAAGCCGGCGACGTGGCCGGCGACTTCAAATTGGGACCCTCCGCCGATTGCACGCGCGCCTTTTCGACCGCCCGGCCCTAGTCCGCTCGATCAAACTCAATTGCCCGCCAGACCCGGCCGTCGCGTCTGTAAATGACACGAACTTTATAAAGCTGCCGGCCCGCTGGTGTCTGGCCGAGCGCGTATTGCTTCCTTTGTTCGGGCGAAATCCAGCCGATGAGACCGCCGACGATCGTCCCGCCGGCGCTGGGATTGAATTGGGCCTGGATCTCGACGTCTACGTGACCAGTCTCTTCCGAAAAAGACGCCTCATTGATCTTAAAACTGGTAAACTGCAGAACCTCTGGGTCGTTCGTGCTGACGGGACATTGAGGGCAGTTCCCGCTCGCGCGATTCAGAGGAACCGCTTTGGTCGCGCGCAGAAACGCAACGCAATCCTCACCGATTTGATCGGGTTCCGGCCTTCCCTCCATTTCTCCAGGCGACTCTTTTGCTTCGCTTTCGGCGCGGGCGGGCGCGCCCGCGACGCTCGTTTCCTGAGTTTGTTTTTCGTTCGCCTGATGCAACTCTCCGGCGCTCTCCAGGCTGGATTTCCTCGAGCACGCTGCTACGAGAAGGCCCAGAGCCGCAATCAGGGAAAGGCGAACCATGCTCATAATGCACCGCAAAATTTGTTCATGGTAGCACCCGACAACGAGGCGAATCCTTGAGGACTGGTTAGCGCATGCCGCTGTCGCCGGTCCAGTGCACAGCAGTCATCTTACCGGTTTCCACGATGGCTTCGAACTGCCAGCGTCCAATCCTGGCACCGGGATCTTCCCGAGACACCACGTATTGCCCGGGCGGTAGGACGACGTGGAAATGTCCCGCTGCGTCGGTCGTAAAAGAGGACACTTTCTCGTCTCCTTTCTTGACGACAAAGGCAATGTTGGCCACGGGTGCGGGAAGATCGCCCGGCCGCGTCGGCCCGGGTCTACTGGGCGAAACGGTGATGACGCCGTCAATCCCGCTATCGGCAGCGCGCAATGTTCCTGCCACGATGACCAAGAGTGACACGCTCGCAACGACTAAACCCACCAGGAGACGATTCGCATTGTTCATAGGACATACACTAGCTCCTCTGGGGCGCGTCGCCACCAGGCAAAGCGCTGACGTTTCGCGGTAATATCCGCGTCTCTATCCACGAAAAACGCTCGCTCCGTCTCCGAAGCGAGCGCATTTTCGACAAAGCCTTTAGCAGGCGGCGACAACTACGCCTTGCGACGGCAGCGAACAAAGTTCGCCGCCAGCACGCCAACCCCGCCTAAGACAAAAGCCACGCTGCTCGGCTCGGGCACAGGCAGGACGGTGACGGTATAAGCTGAAGCTGGGATCGCAAAACCCGTGCCGGTGTCATTGAAGATGAAGGCCGTCTTGCCTCCGCTGGTTACATTCTGGAGGGTGTAAACTCCCGGCAGCGCCGAGGGATCGATCGAGATGGTGATGTTGGCCACAAAGTACGTCCCCGCTCCTATCCCGGTCGGGCCCGGCAGGAGCGCTCCCAGGTCTTTGACGTTACTCGGGGCCAGGCTCTGCGGATAAGTTATTGCCGGGGTTTGCAGATCGGTGAACATGCTCCCGGTGATGTCGCGCAGGGTGATGGCGAAGTAGAAGGGCGAAGGATTATTCTGCTGAAACCAGTAGGAGTATCCCTCCAGGTTGGTAATCGCGCCCCCGGGCGTGAAACCCAGGTTGATCGAGAAGGTAAAGCTCGATCCCGGCGTGTAACTACCCGCGTTGGGCGTCCCATTTCCGTCGTTGTAGATGAAATTGGCCGTCTGCGCCGAGGAAGTGGAGACTGCCGCCAAGCTACAGCTTAGCGCCGCCAGGATCGTGATAAGTAGTTTTTTCATTGCTTGTTTTTGTTTCTGACTTTGCAAAGCCGATCGTTATTCTTATGAACCAGCTTAGGGAATTGAGTTACCTGCTTTGCTTCGCACTACGGTGGTATCACCGCCATTGATGAAACCATCGACATTGACGTCGGCCCGGAACGTGGTCGCATCTACGTCCTGACCCGCCAGGCCCCGCACTTGAATGGTGTCACCCCCGTTGGTGAACCGATCGGCATTGGAATCGCCGACCAGGAAGCCCAGATTGACACTGGCCGTTGGTAACTGGCCGTTGACGTTGTTCACCGTCAAAGTGATCACCTCGCTGTCGGTGATCCCTGTGAGCGGCACGGTCATGGTGTTACCGCTAAAGGTCGGCGTACCCGCGGTCCCAGTCCCGGCTGTAACGGTTGCGGTGCCGGAGGTGATCGGACCGTTGCTGAAGGTTAGCACGATGTTGTAGGTGCTCGCCTGACGGTCTTCCACTCCGGTCGTGCCCGTGAGCGGCATGGCCACATCAAAGTTGCCAACGCCGGGGTGATTCAATCGCGAAACAGCGGAAAGCAGAGTCGGCGCTAACGGACAGGCACCTGGACCCGGTGTCTGGTCAACAAAGCCTGAGATAGTTCCACTGAAGACCGAGGAGTTAGTCGAGCCAGTGGCCGTATTGACGACGATGACGAAGTTCGACATTGGCGCGACCACAAACGAATAGGAAGCGGTGCCGACCGTGGTTCCCAAGCCACTAATTCCAGTGTCGCCGAGGTAATTCAGGCACATGTTGCCGGTGGGGTCGCCTTGGACGATGGGCGGAGTATACATGCCCTGATAGGCCGCGCTCTGGATGTCGCCGCCCCCGCCTAAGGCTGCGTTGATTGTGGCGGTAAAGCATCTCGCCCCTCCGCTCGCGTTGGTAAAGGTAAACGTCTTATAGTTGCGGGTCCCGGCGGTATTGATCGGACCGGGACAAGCTTTGCCCGAGCACGTGCTTGCGATGCCAGTCCGGCCCATGCGGTCCGGCTGAGACGAATCGCCGGTCGTGATCGAAGTCGCTGGAATCGTCTGGTTGGCTCCGCCTGAGCAGGTCGGGACAGTGAACGTCACCGTCTTAGAACCACTGGCATAGGTGAGGTTGAGTGACAAAGCGATGTCCGTGCCGCAGACAAAACTGTTCGATGTCTGAAGCTTGAAGGGCGCGCTAGGATTGGCGCTGGCGTCGATCACGAGGTCGGGATAAGTGCTGCTGCCATTGACTACTGTCACGCCCGCGGTCGAGGTGGTGAGAGTTGCGGAGATGGCAGTCTCAGTGGCGCATCCGTTGTTCTTTACATTCGGGCTGACATTGAAGCACTCATTCAAATTCACGATCCCGTTACCGTTACCAGCGGCCGAATCGTCCACCGTAGCGCCATTCGCCTCAAGCTTGGAATCGCCTGACATCGTGAAGTTCTGCGTCGTCGTAGCGCCGACATTGAGACTCACTGGCACCGAAGCTGGGGAAGCAACGGTGCAGTTGCGCGCGGCGTCTGCCGCGCTCGCGATGTAGCCACCCGAAGGCACCAGGATGGAATAGACACCTGATGCGTTGGTCGCCCCAGCATAGCCGTTATCCAATGAGACCACGACGCCCGAAATCGGTGCCCCGGTGGCGGCCGAGGTGATCGTTCCGGTGAGCGTTCCCCAGGCGGGAGCGTTCGTGCATGAAGGAAAACGATAAGAAGCTACGCGTGTCGACCAGTTGAAGGCGCCGGTCGTCTTTAGATACTCATTCGTGTAGTAGAAGGTACACTGGTCGACCGGATCGAGGGTCATCGAGCTGTAATCACCCCAGCGGTTGACGCCGGTGGCATCCTGGGAACCAAGGCCAGCTGTCATCAGCACCTCAGCACCCAGCGTGTTGATAGTGTCAGTGGCCAAACGGCCAGTCATATAGATGGATGGAAATGTCGTTGCACTCGACCTGCTGAAGCCAAGCGCAATGTTCCCGTCCTTGTCCATCGCCGTGGAGCCCAGCCAGCGGAAGTTAGTGTCCGGGTCGTAGGTGGATTGCTGAAAGATCGTCGGTGTGGCGGTCGAGTTGCCACTGTTTCGGAATTCATACCAGCGGATCGCATCGTGGGTGGTGTTTGTAGTCGCACCGCGGACAGGAATATTGGCGGTGAGAGACTCCTGTGGCGCCGCCTGAGTACCGTTGTTACGGTATGACAGACGATACATGAAATGGCTCTTTATGTTATCGAGTGCGGCGGTACTGGCCTGGCCAGATTGCGGAACACAAAGACGGCCGGTGCTCACGCAGAAGGCGGTCGTATAGGTCGTGTTCGTGAGGGTCGCCTCGGTCAGCGTGATCGTCGGGGTGGCTCCCCACGTCACTGCCACTCGCGTGGAGGCGGTTAAAGTGAGCGTAGTAGGATGAGGCCCAAGAACAAACTCGGCCTCGCCCGTCGGAGGCGGAGTCAGGCTATCAAGATCAGCCGGCAGGAAACCGAATTGGAAGCTGCCCCCGTAGGTGGTGAGGTTTGCGCTTTGCATGCGGGCTGGTTGACCAGTAAGCATCGCGGCGCGCTCGAAGACATAAACGCGGGCGGCAACGAGAGCCGTGCCGGTTGAATTGAAAACGTGGGCAGTCATGTAATAACCGTCCGGCCAAACGCCGGTGTGGGGATAATCGACGAAGTTTAAGGCATCAGTGAGAAAGTCGTAGGTGTAATAGGCTCCCGTCGCGTCCCCGGTAACAGAGACGGCGACGCACTGGTGCGAGTTGGTGCCAGCTCCCGCACCAACGACGAACTGAGACAAGATCCAGCGCCCCGAGAGAATGTCATAGGAAACGACCGGGTCACCGTCGTTGTGGGAAGCGCAAACGCCGCCGAGCGATTGGAAGAGGGTATTGCCCGCAGCAGGGCCATATTGCAAGGCGCCCGTCGTTTTATCGAAAACGGCAAAGCTGGTATTATTCCACTGCACATATTGAGTCGCACCCACTCGGCCGTTCACATCCGGTGGATTGCTCGCCGGGGCGAAGCCAGCGAGCCCCACGCCCACAGCATCAAAACTCAAACCGGTTGGGCTCGGCGCAGATTGAATGCGCCCCGCTTTTGTCTGGCGTGCCGTATCCGGGCCGGCTCCTTGAGTCGGCGGCGGGGGCGGGATGGGTTCGGCATGATCGTGACCCGGAGCCATCTCGGGACGAATCGGCGGTATCGCCCACAGCGGAAGAGTGCGAGTCGCCGAAATCTGCCTCATATCGTTAGGCGCGGGAGCGGAACGATTGAACGCGTCCGGCACCGCAGCCGACTGCGCCGAAACTCCCTGCGCCTGCAGCGACGGGCCGGTGAGGCTGTTGACGGCAAAGAACGCCAGGGCCAGGCCCAACAGGCAGAGGGCGAATCCGAGGAGGGCGCGTGGGTTAAAGAAAGCAGATTGAGTTGCAGGTTTTTTCTTCATTTTTGATCAGGAGGTGGTCGTGGGCGGCGCGAGAGATACTCGACCCCGGAATATTGGCAAGACAATTTCCGCCTCCCCCCACCAATGCCCCCGTTCAGATTCAATTTTCTATGCATAAAACGTTCTCCGTGTTCCATATGGCGGGGTGCCTACATTTTTATCATGTTGAGCGTTTGGCACTTGTAAAAACCCCGGCGCTGCTCGGCCTGCAACTAAGTGCAAAGCGACTCTTTCAGCCCGCTCAAAGCTCTTTGTTCGTCAGGAAGCGCCGCGCGGCCCGTAACCCACACGCCAGACAAAGGGCGAGCCCTTGGGCTCTTCAAATCGGCTCCCCGCCTCGTCCGCGGCCGTGCGAGCAAACCCTGCGCTCTTCCGCGTAGGGCAGAATCTCGGGCCAATGACCCGCCCGCAGTTCCTCCTGCACGCCGCGCCAGTATTGCGCTTGAAACAAATCACCGTGCCTCTCCAGCAACCGGGCTAGCGCCGGTTTCGGGAAAGAAAGAAATCGCAGGAATTCCTCCGGAAAGATGTCGTTAGGCCGGACCGAAAACCACGGCTCGGCCGCCATCTCCTCCTCATCGCTGCGGGATTGCGGCAGGTCGCGGAAATTGCAATCGGTCAGCAAACAGAGCTCGTCGTAATCGTAAAACACGACCCGGCCGCGGCGGGTGAGTCCGAAATTTTTCGTGAGCAGATCGCCCGCGAAAATATTCGAAGCGGCCAGGTCCTTGATGGATTGCGCATAATCGCAGGCCGCAGCGATAGCCGTCTCCTCATCGCACTCGCGAAAGAGCAGATTAAGCGGGCGCACGCGACGTTCGACATAGGCGTGCCCGATCACGACATCGCCCTGATCGGTCCGGACCGTGTTCCCGGCGTCGCGCAACAAATCCTCCAGTAACGACGGATCAAATCGAGCGCTGGCAATGCGCAGATGCTCAAACACGTGCGCCTCCACCAACCGCCCGGCGCGATCGTGCTCGAAAACCATCCGGTAACGATTCATCACGTCGCGTCGGTCACTTTCCTTCGGAGCGTCAAAGCGGTCGCGGATTAGCTTAAAAACGACGTCGTAACTCGGCAGGGTGAAAACGAGCATGACCATCCCCCGCGCCCCTTCCGCCGCGACAAAGCGATCATTCGAATTCTGGAGATGCCGGACGAAATCGCGGTAAAACTCGGTCTTGGCGTGCCGGTTGTAACCGATCGCGTTGTAAAGATCAGCTGCGTGTTTGTCCGGCATTAGCCTGTGCAACCAATGCACCAGCTCGTAGGTCGCGGGCGCATCGACCCGGAAATAGGCACGCGTGTAGGAAAAGAGAATCGACAGATCGCCCTCTCCGATCAAAACCGCGTCGAGCGTAAGCTTACCCCGCACGGGGTGACGCAGGCACAACGCGAGCGGTGTCGACTCTTTCCGCGCCACGATCCGGCCGACCAGGTAAGCGCCGCGGCCGCGATAAAAAACATAACGCAGGATTTCGAGTCGCTCGAAATCACGCGACGGCAGGGAGGCGAGGATGCGCTCGGAGGCGCTCCGACTGGCGTGGTCGAGATCGCTCCAGCACTCCTGCGCAAAGCCGGCGCCGTTTTCATCGCTCAGCACCTCGCGCAGCAGGTAGTGCAACGGCGCGCCGGCATAGACTTTCGCGAGCTCAGCGTCAGGTGTGCGGGGCGGCGCATCGAAATCGGTGTCGACAAACTCAATTGCCTGGTCGACGCCTTCGGTCGCAAAAACGCGGCGAGTGAGCGAATTGAAAAAACTCTCCGCCACTTCCCAGCGAATCGATTGCGAAATGAGCGACGAGTAAACCGCCTTGGTCGCGCTCCAGATTTTGCGCTCGCGCAGCCGCTCCGCCATCAAGTCCTCCACCCGGCTCGTTAGGCCGTCGAGCACGAGCGAGTAAAGGTGCAGCCGCTCCGCCGCGTCGGCATAGCTCCCGCGCCAGTCGCGCGCCAGAAAACGTTCGCGCGCGCGCCGCGTGATCTGGTCGAAGCGTGCCTCGTAATCGCCCAGCGCCTTGCGCGCTTCCTCCGCGCAAAGCGCCGCCAGCCGGCTATCGGTCAGCGGCGGCCGGCGCGACATGATCAGTGAAACTGCTCGGCCTCGGTCGAGCCCTCGAGTGCGGCGATCGAGGTTTCGCCGCCCGCGATCACACGAGCGACTTCGTCGAAATATCCCGTGCCGACCTCGTGCTGATGCTTCGTCGCAGTGTAGCCCTCCGGCTCGGCGGCGAACTCCGCTTCCTGCAATTCCGAATAGGCCGCCATGCCGCGATCGCGATAGCCGCGCGCGAGATTAAACATGCTGTAATTGAGCGAATGAAAGCCGGCCAGGGTAACGAACTGAAACTTATATCCCATCGCGCCTAGCTCGCGCTGGAATTTCGCGATCGTTGCGTGGTCGAGTTTCGCTTTCCAGTTAAACGAGGGCGAACAATTATAAGCGAGAAGCTTGCCCGGAAATTTGGCGTGCATCCGCTCGGCGAATTTTTTCGCTTCCGCCAGATCCGGAGTGGCGGTTTCGAACCAGAGCATGTCGACATATGGCGCGTAGCTGAGCGCGCGTGCGATCGCCTGATCAATCCCCGGCCTCACTCGAAAAAATCCTTCCGCGGTCCGCTCGCCGGTGAGGAATTTCTTGTCGCGCTCATCGATGTCGCTCGTGATTAAGGCGGCCGCATTGGCGTCGGTCCGCGCAATGATGACGGTCGGCACATTCGAGACGTCGGCGGCCAACCGCCCCGCCATCAGATGCGCGATGGCGCTCCGGGTTGGGACAAGAACTTTGCCGCCCATGTGTCCGCATTTCTTCTCGCTCGCGAGTTGGTCTTCGAGATGCACGCCGGCCGCACCCGCTTCAATCATTGCCTTGATCAATTCAAAAACATTGAGCGGTCCGCCGAATCCGGCTTCCGCATCCGCCACGATGGGAAGGAACCAGTCGATGCTGGAATCGCCTTCGCTGTGCGCGATCTGATCGGCGCGTTGCAGCGCCTGGTTAATGCGTTTGACGACGGCCGGAACGCTGTTCGCCGGATACAGGCTTTGGTCCGGATACATGTGCCCCGCGAGATTCGCATCCGCCGCCACCTGCCAGCCACTCAGGTAAATTGCCTTCAAACCCGCTCGCGCCTGTTGCACCGCCTGATTGCCCGTGAGCGCACCGAGTGTCGGAACAAATTCTTCGCTCTTCAGCAATTCCCAAAGTTTCTCCGCGCCGCGCCGTGCCAGGGTGTGTTCCGGCACGACGCTGCCCTGTAAACGCTGGACGTCGACTAACGAGTAAGGGCGAGTGACGCCTTTCCAGCGGGGATTGCTGCTCCAGTCATCAACCGTTTTATTCGAGCGCGTCATAGCCGGGCAGGGTCAGGAACTCTGCGAAGTCGTCGTCGGTGGTAATCTTATCGAAGAGAACGCGTGCGAGGTCGAACTTGTCGCCGGCAAAGCGCTGCACCTTGGCGAGTTCTTCATCGAGCACGCTGCGGAAAAGTTCCTTCGTCACTTTGCGCCCATCGCTCAGTTTTCCGTCGCGATGCCGGATCCATTGCCAGACCTGGGCGCGCGAAATTTCCGCCGTGGCGGCGTCTTCCATGAGATTGAAGAGCGGTACGGCACCGCTGCCGCGCAGCCAAGCCTCCAGATATTGCACGCCAACACTGATGTTCTGGCGCAAGCCTGCCTCGGTGATCGGGCCGCTCGGACCGAAATCCAGGAGGTCGGTAGGCGCGACCTGCACCTCCGCGCGTTTGCGATCGATTTGATTGGGCTGCGGCATTTTGGCGTTAAAGGCATCAAGCGCGAGCTGCACCATCCCGGGATGCGCCACCCAGGTGCCGTCGTGGCCGTCGCTCGCCTCGCGTTCCTTATCCGCGCGCACTTTCGCAAAAGCCTCTTCGTTCGCGGCCGCGTCACCCTTGACCGGAATCTGGGCCGCCATTCCGCCCATTGCGAAAATGTTTCGGCGGTGACAGGTCTTAATGCAGAGGAGCGAATAGGAGCGCATGAAATGCGTCGTCATCGTGATCAGCGCGCGATCGGCGAGCAGGAAATCCGGCTTGTTCCGGAACCGTTTGATGCAGGAAAAAATATAATCCCAGCGCCCGCAATTCAGCCCTGCGGAATGTTCGCGCAATTCGTAAAGTATTTCGTCCATCTCGAACGCGGCCGGGATCGTCTCGATCAACACCGTGGCGCGAATCGTTCCCTGCGGAATGCCGAGTTCATCCTGCGCCAGTTTGAAGGCGTCGTTCCAAATGCGCGCTTCGAGATGGCTCTCCATTTTCGGAAGATAAAAATACGGGCCGCTCCCGCGCCCGATCAGCTCCCTGGCGTTGTGAAAAACGTAGAGCCCGAAATCAAAAAGTCCGCCCGTCATCGGCTCCCCATCGACGAGAACGTGTTTCTCAACCAAATGCCAGCCGCGCGGCCTAACGAGCAAGACCGCGACCTCGTCCTTGAGCTGATACTTCTTCCCGTCCGGATTGGTGAAGGTGATGGTGCGGCGGATCGCATCACGCAAATTAATCTGGACCTCGATCATGTTCGCCCAGGTGGGCGAGTTCGCGTCCTCGAAATCGACCCTGAACATTTTCGCCCCGGAGTTGAGCGCGTTGATCACCATCTTGCGGTCGACTGGGCCCGTGATCTCGACGCGGCGATCGACGATGTCGGGGGGGATCGACGCGCATGTCCAGTCGCCGTCCCGGATCGCGCGGGTCTCGGACAGAAAATCCGGCAACGCACCGCGATCGAACTCGGCTTGGCGCCGCGCGCGGTGAGCGAGGAGATCGGCGCGACGGCCGCCGAACGCTCGCTGGAGCTTGGCCGCGAAGGCAACCGCTTCGGGCGTCAGAATCTCTGCAAACTCCGGCGGAATGCGGCCGGTAATCTCGATACCGGGGCCAAATTGGGGCGTGCTCATCGGAAAATTCTCGCTGTGCAGCGTGGCAACGGAGAACCCGCCACGGAGCCCGCTGAGCTCCCGGCAAAGCCCTCATCAGCTTTGAATCTTAACCGATATTGCGGTGCAGCGCGGTTTGATCGGGAATAGAACCAGGGCGGTACTCATGGGGCTTTGGCGACCTCCCGGCATTGCGGTGCGTCAAGTCCAGGCCGCGCCAGCCTCTCCTTTGAGTGGCACGATCGTCATATTCCATGACATTGTCATGCGCGGTCGCGCGCCGCGGTACGGGCCCACGGCATGCACGTAGTCGCTC
>Ga0157375_10001328_pt1 | contig 21305 bp, 18 predicted proteins | sample M35metaG_FD_115311 | JGI IMG/M metagenome (GOLD analysis project Ga0157375, IMG submission 115311) | Miscanthus rhizosphere microbial communities from Kellogg Biological Station, Michigan, USA - M3-5 metaG | ecosystem: Host-associated > Plants > Roots > Rhizosphere > Soil | place: USA: Michigan... | reverse complement strand
GTACTGCGAAAGCGGGAGAGTAGGTCGCCGCCAGTTTTTATTAAAGTCTCATACATTCATTTGTATGAGACTTTTTTTTGTTTTATACCCCAAAGATTTATCTTTGTTAGAAGTTAGAAGTTATATTTAAGATACTGAAAATCTTATATTTGCTATATTTTTCCAGGCTGCAAATTTGAATGTAGAGTAGCCAAATAACATTCCTACAGTATTTAAAATTACATCATCAATATCAGCTACGCCACGACCTGTGATGGATTGGGTTATTTCAGTTATACTTATTGCAAAAATAAAAAATAAGGTAATAGGAATTATTTTATTAAGCTTTTTCAAAGTTAAACCTAACCAGCCAAAAGGACTGAAGACAAAGATATTTCCTATCACATTAATTAAAAATGACTGCTTATTAATATGATCATCACATAGAAAATGATGAATTGTGTTGAATGGGGTTAATTGAAAGTAACTTATAGTTGATGTTCCTCTATCACATCCGAAAAACATCATATATAACAAGAAAATAGTATAAATAGTAATGAGTACAGCAAAATATCTTTTCATAGGTTTCTATAACAACAGAGAGGAGTTTTTGTAGATATTAGCTTTCTTCCTATAGCAACAAGAATGTTGCCTTACTGGACAGATTTTGGAAAGTTTATGCTTCTTTAATATTTTTTAACTTCATAAAAAAAGCCCCACTTTCAAAGTGAGGCTAAATATTTTAAAAGATTATCTGTTAAACCTGGATTACTCCTAAGTTAAATTTCTCAGTAATTGGAGAGTGATTCGCGGCTTCAATGCCCATAGAAATCCATTTTCTGGTATCTGTAGGATTAATAATAGCATCTGTCCATAATCTGGCAGCTGCATATGTTGATTCTGTCTGCTTCTGATATCTTTTAGAAATTGTATCTAAAATTTCGTTATGCTCTTCTTCGGTAATTTCTTTTCCTTGTTTTTTTAAGGTAGATTCCTGGATTTGTGCCAAAACTTTTGCAGCCTGTGAACCTCCCATTACGGCAAGATCTGCCCAAGGCCAGGCAACAATTAATCTTGGATCATAAGCTTTTCCGCACATTGCGTAATTTCCTGCTCCGTAAGAGTTTCCTGTGATGATTGTAAATTTAGGAACGACGGAATTTGCAACGGCGTTTACCATTTTTGCTCCGTCTTTGATGATTCCGCCGTGTTCTGATTTTGAACCCACCATGAAGCCTGTAACATCCTGCAAGAAAATCAAAGGAATTTTTCTTTGATTACAGTTCGCAATAAATCTCGTTGCTTTATCTGCTGAATCTGAATAGATTACCCCTCCGAATTGCATTTCGCCCTTACCACTTTTCACTAACTTTCTTTGGTTGGCAACAATTCCTACGGACCAGCCATCAACTCTGGCTGTGGCACAGATTATCGTTTTACCGTAATCAGGCTTATATTCTTCATACTCAGAATTATCTACAAGGCATTTGATGATTTCTAAAGTATCATATTGATCAGCCCTTGAAACAGGCATAATTCCAAAGATATTATTCTGACTTTCTTTTGGAGGGAAGCTTTCAATCCTGTCGAAACCTGCTTTTTCTGTAGTTCCGATAGACTTCATGATATTTTTAATTCTGTCTAAAGCATCTTTATCATCTTTAGCCTTATAGTCCGTCACTCCTGAAATGGAGCAGTGTGTAGTTGCTCCTCCTAAAGTTTCGTTATCAATAGTTTCTCCAATCGCAGCCTTTACCAAATAGCTACCCGCAAGGAAGATAGAGCCTGTTTTGTCAACGATCATCGCTTCATCACTCATTATAGGCAGATAAGCTCCACCTGCCACACAGCTGCCCATTACGGCCGAAATTTGGATGATTCCCATTGAACTCATCTTGGCATTATTTCTGAAAATTCTTCCAAAATGTTCTTTATCAGGGAAAATTTCGTCTTGCATTGGCAAATAAACTCCGGCGGAATCAACTAAATAGATGATCGGAAGCTTATTTTCCATGGCGATTTCCTGAGCTCTCAAATTTTTCTTTCCGGTGATGGGAAACCAAGCTCCGGCTTTAACTGAGGCATCGTTTGCTACAACAAGACATTGTCTTCCGGAAACATATCCCATAACCACCACAACGCCACCGCTTGGGCAGCCGCCATGCTCTTCATACATTTCAAAACCCGCAAAAGCACCAATTTCTATGGAATCTGAATCTTTATCAAGAAGATATTCAACTCTTTCTCGGGCAGTCATTTTTCCTTCGTCACGTAGCTTTTGAAGCCTCTTTTCACCGCCACCTTTTTTAATTTCGGCGAGTAGTCTATTTATTTCGGATAGTTTTAATTTGTTTTGATCTTCTCGTTTATTGAATTCAATGTCCATAAAAATTTCATTTTTTCCGCTTAAAGATACTATTTTTATGAGGAATAATAATTTTAGTAAAACAGTTGTTTAATTAATTGGTATTCAGAAATTTGTGAAATATTTAACAAAAAAATGTTTTCAATTCATTGATATTTTTTCTAACTTTACAATAGAGTAATAGGGATAATTATCTCTATTAATACTCTAAGTTCCTAGTTTATTTTTTTAATAGTTTATTATTTGAAGGCCCTGAAAGTTGAGCAAACTTTCAGGGTTTTTTGTTGAGATGATGTAAAGTGATTTTTATGAACGTTAATTTTATATTTTTTATAAGAATTGTGAAAGCCTATTTGTAAATTTGCATCTTAAAATTTAAAGAGGTAGAAGATGCATAAATTAGCGCTTTTCAGATTGCATTTAATTGTTTTTTTGTGGGGATTTACTGCAATTTTGGGAAAACTGATTCATGCCAATGCTCAGGTTTTAGTTTTTTACAGAATGTTGTTTGCAGCCATCTTTTTGTTTGCATTCATCAGGATTTATAAGAAAGAGAGCATTAAAGTTTCTAAAAAAATATTCTTTCAGCTTGCAGGCATTGGCTTTGCGATGGCGCTGCATTGGTACTGTTTTTTTTACTCAATTAAAGTTTCAAATGTTTCGATCGCCTTAAGTTGTCTGTCTTTATCAACTTTATTTGCCTCGATTTTAGAACCAGTTATTTTTAAACGGAAAATTGATATTTCGGAGGTAATTATGGGCGTGGTGATTGTTGCCTGTATTTTATTGATATTTAAAACAGAGTTTCAATATAAAGAGGGAATTATTTACGGAGTCTTTTGCGCCATATTCGGAACCATATTTTCTGTTTTTAACGGAAAGATGTTTGGGAAAACAAGTTCAGGAAATATTATTTTTTATGAAATTTTCTCTGGATGGGCGATTTTATTGATATTTTATCTGTGTTCGGGACAAATTTTTCAAATGAATGAAATAAGTTACAGGGATATTGCGTTAATATGCTTGTTGGCAAGTGTTTTCACTGCTTTTCCGATGCTGGAATCGGTGAAATTGATGAAATATATTTCGCCTTTTACACTAATTTTAACAGTTAATTTAGAACCGGTCTACGGAATTATACTAGCTTTTTTTATCTTTGGGGAATCGGAGCACATGAGTTATATTTTTTATGTAGCTTCGGGAGTTATGATACTGGCAATCATTGCCAATGCATTAATAAAAGCTAAGAAACAAAAAAACTTAAATTAAGCATCAATTTATATGATGAAAAAATATCTTTTACTTACATTTTTATTGGTATTTGGGTTTTCTCAATCTCAGATTATCAGGAAATATTCCAATGAATTTTTAAATATTGGAGCCGGAGCCAGAGGTTTGGCAATGGGTGGAGCTGTAATTTCTACTCAGGATGATGTCTATTCTCCGATGTGGAACCCTGCTGGTTTAATGGCAATTGAAAGAGATTGGCAAGGAGCAGCAATGCACGCAGAATATTTCGAATCTATTGCAAAATACGACTACTTGGCGTATGCTAAGGTTTTGGAAGAAGGCGTTTTTGGAGTTTCGGTTGTGAGATTAGGGGTTGATAATATCTTGAATACCACTCAATTGATCGATACTGAAGGCAATATTGATTACGATAAAATCACAAAATTCTCACAGTCAGATTACGCGGCGATACTTTCTTATGCCTTTCATCCGGGAGGAAATCCTAAATTGGATGTCGGTGTGAATGCCAAAATCGTTTACAGAAATGTAGGGAAATTTGCCAGCGGCTACGGTTTTGGATTTGATGTGGGAGCAATTTATAAAGCGGATAACGGCTGGAGATTCGGAGGGATGCTTCGTGATGCGACTACGACAGTCAATTTCTGGAGCGTAAATCAAAAAGAGCTTTCAACGGTTGTAAATGGTGAAGAATTCAACCCTGCACCAAAAGATAAAATGGAACTTACAATGCCTAAACTGAATGTTGGGGCAAGTAAAAAATTTGAGATCAACAGCAGTGTTTATGTATTGCCGGAAGCGGGAATCAATGTAGATTTTGCTAAAACTGCAGCACTTGTTTCAAGTGATTTTGCAAGTATAACACCGTATGCGGGGGCTGAACTTGGATATCAGAAAATGATTTTTGTAAGATTAGGGGTCAACAGATTCCAGTCTATTACAGATATTGAGGATCTTAAAAGAAAAGTTTCTTTCCAGCCAAGTGCGGGTATCGGGATCAGATACAGAGGTCTTACGCTGGATTATGCTATTACAAATTCAGGGATTGGCGGATCTAACTTCTATTCTAATTTCTTCTCTCTTAAATTGGATATGGGAGAATTTAGAAATGATTAATTTAATTTTAATAATAATGAAAAAACTTTCTATAGCTTTATTTGCGTTTTGTTTAACAGCTGTTTACGGACAACAAAAAGTTTCCGATTATAAATATATAATTGTTCCTGAAAAACTTCAGACATTTAAAGATAGTTTTGGATTAGAAGGGTTTTTAATAAAAGGGTTAAATGCTAAAAACTATATTGCGGTAAAAGGCAGTAGAGATCTATGGCCTGATGCAGTAAAAGAAAATGCTTGTAGCGCTTTGAATGCAGATATTATCAATGATAAAAGCCTTTTAAGAAATAAGGTTATTTTGCAATTTAAAGATTGTAATGATAAAGTTTTACTTGAATCAAAAGGAATGTCTATGATCAAGGAATATGAAGAAGGCTTTCCTGATGCTTTGAAGGATGCTCTAAAGAAGGTTCCAATTTCTGCACCGGTTGCTAATTTGCCGGTTAAGACATCAAATAAGCCTTCAGAAGATAATAATTCTACACCTAATACGGCATCTGTTGATCAGACATCAAATGCTCCGACTGCAGGTAAATACAGCAACGGAAAAGTGACTTTGCAAAAAATACAGATTGACAGCGATCAATTTATTCTTGCAGATGCAAACAGCACTGTTCCTTACGCTACATTTAAAGCAACTTCGAAAAAAGACGTTTTCAGGGTAAAACTACAAAACGGAGATTCTACGATCGGATATTTTGAAAATGGTACTATCATTATTGAAATCCAACAATCAAACGGAGAATTTTCTAAAGAAGTTTTTTCAGCAAAATAAAATTGATTATTTAATATAAAAAACAAACCCCTTATCTGATTCAGGTAAGGGGTTTTTAGTATAAAATGTTTTATTTTTTTAATAAAATTAAGACTTGAATTCCTCTTAAGCAGGAATAGATTTTAGCTGTAAATTGTGTTAGTTCTTATCTTCTTAGCGAGTATTGAATTTAATTATTATTAAAAAAATCATGAATAATTTTCGCTTTACTTTTTCCTAAAATTTCTTCCAAAGTCTCTAAACTGGATTCTTTGATACGTTTTACGGACTTTAATTTAGATAAAAGCATCTCAATGCTCTTTTCTCCAACTCCGGGAATTTCTTCCAATTCGGATTTTATGGTTGAATTGGTTCTCCTTGTTCTGTGGTGTCTTACTCCGAAACGGTGCGCTTCGTCTCTTACTCGTTGCAGGATTTTCAATGTTTCGGATTTTTTATCAAGATATAAAGGAATAGGATCTTCCGGAAAGAAAATTTCTTCCAGCCTTTTGGCGATTCCGACAATAGTTATTTTTCCGTAAAGCCCGAGTAGTCGTAAACTTTTTACAGCAGAAGAAAGCTGTCCTTTCCCACCATCAATCAAAATTAATTGGGGTAAATCTTCGCCTTCATCAAGAATTCTTTTGTAACGACGGTAAATGACTTCTTCCATCGTAGCAAAATCATTCGGACCTTCAACGGTTTTCGGATGAAAAATTCTGTAATCGGCTTTGCTTGGCTTTCCATCTTTGAAAACCACACACGCAGAAACAGGATTTGTCCCCTGAATATTCGAGTTGTCAAAACCTTCAATATGTCTCGGTTCTACGGGCATTCTCAACAACTTCTGCATTTCAGCCATGATTCGGTTGGTGTGTCTTTCAGGATCGACGATTTGTACTTGCTTAAGCTTTTCCAAACGATATTCTTTCGCATTTTTTTCTGAAAGCTCAACGATACGTTTTTTATCACCAACTTTTGGAACGATCAGTTTTACATTCGGAATTTCAACCGATAAATGAAAGGGCAAAAGCACTTCTTTCGAATCTGAATTAAATTTTTGTCGGATTTCGATCAAAGCTTCCTCCATAATATCTTCATCAGATTCTTCGAGGATTTTTTTTATCTCTGTCGTAAAGCTCTGAATGATATTTCCGTTTCGGATCTTAAAGAAATTAACATAAGCTGCAGTCTCATCACTCGTCATTCCAAATACGTCTACATCGTCAATATTAGGGTTTACGACGGTATTTTTGGTTTGATAATCTTCTAAAATATTTAATCTTTCTTTAATAAATTGCGCTTGCTCAAACTGTAAATTTGAAGCGTGTTTCATCATTTGATTTACGAGATATTCTCTTGCTTTTCGGAAATCTCCTTTAATAATTCCACGGATGGCATCGATTTTTTCATCATAATCCTCTTTACTTTCTAAACCTTCACAAGGTCCTTCGCAGTTTTTGATATGATATTCCAGACAGACTTTATATTTTCCGTCTTCGATTTTGTTGGGAGCTAAATTTAAGTTGCAGGTTCTGAGCTTATAAATATGTTTAATGGTATCCAGTAAAATCTTTGCAGGACGCACTTTTGCATACGGTCCGTAATATTCTGAACCATCTTTGATCTTAGTTCTTGTCAAAAAAATTCTAGGGAAAGCTTCATTTTTAATGCAGATCCAGGGATAGGTTTTGTCATCTTTCAACATGACATTGTAAAATGGCTGATGTTCTTTTATTAAATTATTTTCTAACAAAAGTGCATCGTATTCGCTGTTTACAATGGTCGTTTCCAGTCGCTGGATTTTCCCGACCATGATTCTGGTTCTGTAACCGGAAAGATTTTTATTGAAATAGGAGAGAACTCTTTTCTTTAAATTTTTCGCTTTTCCGACATACAACAGATGCTCGTTTTTATCATAATAACGATAAACACCAGGTTCGGAGGGTAAAGTTTTAAGCTGTAATTCTAAAGAAGGATTCATAGAACAAAATTACGGAATTTAAAGCCACAAAAAAAGCCATAGAAAACTCTACAGCTTTAAAATTTATGTTAAAATTAAAAATTTATCCGTTTGTCATTTCAGTATATTCACTTACCAAAAAGCTGAAATAATCCCATTCAACAGAGTTTTTAGGATATTTTTTCATGAATTCTGCGTTGTCTCCGAAAAGAAAATCATAGTTGTCTTCAAAATCATCTTTGTGAAGCCACATCACCTTATCACCTTTTTTCACATAAAAAGATTTGATAACACCACCGCCTAACTGAGGACCGTAGCCAAATGAAACACCTCCCGTTTCTTTCGCTCTGGGATCATGGTATACAGAGATAATATCATCAAATCCGGGGTTGATAACCTGCATTAAAAACTCTTGGTCGTCTTTCTTATTTTTTAGAGAAACTGTTTGATTTACAAAATGAATACGCCCATTGGTAGTACTCTTATTTAAACTTTTTGTTCCGATGCTTCTGATGTTTCCCATATATTTTGCAACTTTCGCAAATTTCTCAGCGTTGCTTGGATAAACATACATTTCACCAATCTGATCAGCATTGAAAATGGTATTTTTCTTAGAAATACTGTCTTTAATTGATACTTCAAAAATTTGCCCTTTTTTTGTGTCGATTTTACTGCAGAAGCCTTTGTGCTCGCTTCCGTCTTTTAAAATTATGGTAGAAGTTTTTTTAGGAGATGGAGTGTTGAATCCCTCATTGAAAAGGTACATCTCCATTTTTTTGATTTCTTCTTTGGAGTATTTTACTTTTTGTGCAAAAGATGCCGTGCTTACAAGGCATAATGTCAATAATAAAGCTTTAAGTTTCATAAGTTATTGTTTAAGGGCGTAAAAATAACAAATTATATGTCTTTTTAACAAAATAATTTAACCTCAAATTTTAGTTTTACAATTATTGTTAAATGTGTAATTTTAGGCAAAATTTAGATAATGATATACGGTATTGATGTTTTCAGTTTCCATGATGTGTTGGAGATCTGCAAAACTCCTGGTAAAGCCAAATTGAACAAGGCGGCGAAAGATCAGATTTTAAAATCCCAAAAGAATGTTCAGAAAATTGTAGAGTCAGATAGATGTGTTTATGGTATCAATACGGGTTTTGGTCCGCTTTGTGACACGAAAATTTCTGCTGACGAAACAGCTTTATTACAATATAATTTAATTATTTCTCATGCAGTAGGTGTAGGAAAACCGATTAATAAAGAATTCTCAAAAATCATGATGATCGCGAAAGTTCATGCGTTGTCCAAAGGTTTTTCGGGGGTTTCTCTGGAAGTGATTACGAGACTGATCGTTATGTTGGAAAAAGACATTATTCCTGTGGTTCCTGAGCAAGGTTCTGTGGGGGCTTCGGGAGATTTGGCTCCATTGGCACATCTTGTTTTACCACTTTTAGGTTTAGGCCAAGTTTGGGAAGGGGAAAATATTTATGAAACTGCCGAAATTTTAGAAAAACATAATCTTGAGCCTTTGACATTAGGTCCGAAAGAAGGGTTGGGATTAATTAACGGAACTCAGTTTATCCTTGCTCATGCGATCAAAGGACTGGAAAAATTTGAATATCTATTAGATCTTGCAGACATGACAGCTGCAATGAGTCTTGAAGCCTACAGAGGCTCTGAAAGTCCATTTAAAAAAGAGCTTCACGATATCAGACCGTTTGAAGGAAGTAAAAAAGTAGCAGCGAGAATGCTTAAATTTTTAAAAGGTTCTGAAAATATGAAAGCTCACGAAGATTGTGAGAGAGTTCAGGATCCTTATTCAATGAGATGTGTTCCGCAGGTGCATGGAGCGAGCAGAAATGCTTTTGAACATCTTAAATTAATGGCTGAAACAGAATTAAATTCAGTTACAGATAACCCGATTGTTTTAAGTGCTGAAGAATCCATTTCAGGAGGAAATTTTCACGGACAACTCATGGCGTTACCTTTAGACTATGCAACACTGGCGGCGGCTGAATTGGGAAATATATCAGACAGAAGAAGCTATTTACTACTGGAAGGGAAATATGGTTTACCAAGATTATTAACGGAAAGTTCAGGATTAAATTCAGGATTTATGATTCCTCAATATACTTCTGCAGCATTGGTAACGGAAAATAAAACATTGTGCTTCCCGGCTTCTGCGGATTCTATTCCTACGAGTTTAGGACAGGAAGACCACGTTTCGATGGGAAGTATTTCAGGAAGAAAATTCAACCAGGTTTTAGGAAATTTGGTTAATATTTTATCAGTTGAATTAATGTTTGCAGCGCAAGGTTTAGAGTTTAGAAGACCTGCAAAATGTTCAAAAATCATTGAGGAAAATTATGCGATCCTTCGTTCAAAAGTTGCTAAACTTGAAGAAGACAGATTAATCGGGAAAGATATGCTGGCGATTGCAGAATTGATTAATGAGAGGAAATTTGTGGTGAATTAATTTTTTAATTTAGATAAATATGAAGGCTTCCTGAAATGGAAGCTTTTTTATTTTCTCCCCCAAAAATCACCAAAAAAGCATTAATTTTAAAAAGAAAAAACAATGATAAAAAGAACAGATTCTTCAAGTACAGACTTTCAAAACTTAGTAAAACTTCTTGATGTAGATTTGGCAATCCGTAATGGTGAAGATCATGCATTTTACGATCAGTTTAATAAAATTGATGCGATCAAAAACTGTATTGTCATTTATATCGATGAAAATCCGGCAGCTTGCGGTGCCTTCAAAAAATTCGCTGATGACACTGTGGAAATCAAAAGAATGTACACGCATCCGGATTTCAGGAAAAGAGGATTAGCATCAACTATAGTTAAGGAATTAGAAAATTGGGCAAAAGAAAAGGGATATAAAAAAGCAGTTTTGGAAAGTTCATTAGAGCAGAACGAAGCTCTTTCCATCTATGAAAAAAGCGGTTATCAAAGAATTCCAAATTATGGACAGTACATTGGAATTGATAAAAGTGTGTGCTATGAAAAAGAGCTGTAATCATCGGGTCTAAATGTTATTTCTAACATAATAAAAATTAAAGATAAATTAAATTTTAAAGTTCTGTAATTCAATGTAAAGTAATATCTTGCTTTTACCAATCAAATATTATTTTATATGAAAAAACATGTATTTCACTTACTCATGCTGTTTTTTGTTTTCACGGCATGTAACAGAGATGACCTTCAAAACAGTCCGAACAATATTGAAGTGGCACAAAAAGATCCTTTGACGGCAAAACAAATCAATGAAAAAATTAACGAAACTATCAAAACCAAAGGACGATTTTCATGGTACGAATCTTCTGATCATTTTGTCTGGAGTGCGATATTTCAAGGAAATAAAATTGCTTCTATCGGATTCGGATCTTCTTTCGACAGAAATTTAGATGCTAATAATCAAGCAATCGAAAAAGAAATTTTAGATGTGATTCAAAAATATGAAGGAAAAACAGACAGGATTTTATTGTCTTCGGATCAATATTTAAATCAGATTGATGTTGCGATAGAAAAACAGGAAACAGTTATCGCTCTTAGAAAAATGAAAAATATTCGTTACTTGGAACCTGCGGATTATCATTATTTTGAAAATGAAGATAAATTTAACGGAACAGCGAAATCCAGCGGAAGTTCCTCCGGGTGCGGATTTGAATCTACAGCTTTAAGTGCAGCAGATTATACAACCGTATCTCCTAATGCAAAAGCGCCTTGGTCTTTCACAAAACATAATATTATCAATGCCTGGAGCTACAGCACAGGAGCAGGAATTACAATCGGAGTGATTGACAGCGGAGTCTCTTCCGAACAAAGTTTGTTGGGGAGCAGCTTCAATAACGGACTTTCTTCGGGAAGAACGATCAGTAAAAATGGTGTTTATGTAGATTCTGTTTGGCCTTGGAGTTCAGGGTATGACGGGCCAAATGATCAATGTGGACACGGAACAAGTATGGCTTCTACGATTGCTTCTCCTAGAAATAATCAGGGGCAACCTGTAGGAGTTGCTTATAATGCTAACTTGGTTACGTATCGTGCTGCTTCAAATGTTGTTTTAGACGGATATCACGAACAAAATGGAGTTAAAATCGCTTTTACAGAATTAGCAAATAATAATAATGTTAAAATTATTTCCATGTCGATGGGACACATTTTCTCTGTCGGAAAAATTGAAGACGGTGTAAAATATGCTTATTCAAAAGGGAAATTAATTTTCTGCGCAGGAGGAACTTCTACAAGTTTTACGAATTTTGTAGGTGTTATTTTTCCAGCTTGGATGTCTGAAACACAGGCAATAACAGGGGTGAAAGAAAATACTTTCAATCAAAAGTGTGATGTCTGTCATTCGGGAAGTGAAATTGACTTTACCTATCAAATGGAAAGGGCTTCGGGAAGTAGTATTCCGGTATTAAGTTACTACAATGCTCAAACCGATTATGTTGGTGGCTCATCCGTGGCGACTGCTTCTACAGCAGGAATTGCAGCATTGGTGTGGTCTAAAAATCCATCTTGGACGAGAGATCAGGTTTTGAATAAAATGAGACAGTCAGCAACGTATTATCCAAGTCCGAATTCAGATTATGGATACGGAAATATTAATGTTTTACAGGCTGTTCAGTAAGATTTTAACTTATTTAAATAAAAAAAGTAATGTCGTTATTGAACAACATTACTTTTTTCTTTTATAAAAACTATATTTAAATTTATTTATCCAATTTTCACACTCGTCATGCTCAGCGAACCGCCAATCAGTTCATCATTAAATAAAGCCAGATTTTCGGACTTATCTTTTAAACCTAAAGAATAAATCAAAGGCAGATAATGGTCCGGACTCGGAACGGCATATTGCAGAGAAGTTCCCTGTTTATGATAATCAATAATATTCTGGAAATTACCGTCCAAAAGCCAATTGTTGGTTTTCTCACGGGCTTCAATTGCCCAGTCCCAGCCGGCTCCGACAGTATTGACATTTTTCCAGTCGATCAGTCTCAAATTATGAATAATATTTCCGCTTCCGATAATTAAAATTCCTTTCTCACGAAGTTTATGCAATCGTTTTGCTAAATCAAAATGATACTGCGGAGATTTTGTATAATCAATGCTCAACTGAATCACGGGAATATCTGCATCAGGATACATATGCTTGATCACCGACCACGCGCCATGATCCAACCCCCAACTGTGATCTTCTTCTACCAAAACCGGCGCGAGAATTTCGATGGTTTCTTTGGCTAATTCAGGACTTCCGGGAGCAGGATACTGCACATCAAACAAAGCTTTCGGAAAACCTCCGAAATCATGAATGGTTTCCGGCATATCCATCGCTGTCACAAAAGTTCCTTCTGTAAACCAGTGTGCAGAAATACATAAAATAGCATTCGGTTTCGGAATTTCCTTCGACACCTGCCTGAAACCCTGAACAAACTGATTTTCTTCAATAGCATTCATCGGAGAGCCGTGCCCAAGAAATAAGACCGGCATTCTTTGTGTATTGTTAAATTGATCGCTAATGTTTTGTAAATCGTTGAGATTCATGAGATTTTAAATTTAAGTAAATAAAAAAGGCTCAGTAATTAAGCAAATCACTGAGCCTTAGAAACTATAATAATTTTGCTATGCTTGTTTTACGAACTGTAATTCACCAGCAACTTTCACATCTTCACTTACCATTACACCTCCCGCTTCAAGAGCAGCGTTCCAGTTTAATCCGAAATCTTTTCTGTTGATCTTTCCTTCAAAAGAGAAACCTGCTTTCGTATTTCCCCAAGGGTCAACGTTGATTCCACCGAAATCGATATCAAGAGTTATAGGCTTGGTAATTCCGTTGATGGTAAGATTTCCTGTAACAGCTCCGTTCAAAGCCTGAGCTTCGAAACTGATAGTAGGGTTTGCATCAGTATTGAAAAATTCAGCAGATTTAAGGTGATTGTCTCTGTCTGCATTGTGCGTTGAGATAGAATCAGTCTGAATAGTCGCTGTAGTTTTTGCGTTAGTAAAAGAATCATCTTCTGCTTCGATTTCCGCATTGAAATTGGTAAAATTTCCTTTAATGTTTGAAATCATCATGTGTTTTACTTTGAAAGTAATTTCACTGTGTGCAGGATCTAGGTTCCATTTTGTAGCCATTGTATTGTATTTTTTATTGTTATTTATAGTGCAAATTTAGGTCAAGATATAGGTACAATTCATTGACGTAGGATAAGAAATGAATTTGTATGATATTTTGTGCTTTTTTGGAGCTATTTCCCGCTTTCCGCACTCGCTATTTTTGTGTTTCGGCGGCGGCAAAGCCGCCGCCGAAACACAAAAAATGAGCTCAAACAGTTGCTACAATCGCGGCTAGGGTATTTGTCGTCATCATTACTATTTGTCGTAGCAAACAGACTGAAGGTTTGCGAATGCAGTTCATATGCGACCAAACAATCTCAAAAAACGTATTATCATCCAGTTTGTCATCCCGTAGGGATCTCAACAATCATTATTCACAAAATAAATCCTACAAAATAAGTTTAGATTCTTCACTCCACTGCGTTCCGTTTAGAATGACAGACCGCAAAAAAACATCAACCAAAAACCAAAAATATTACATCTCACTTTATGAATGTTTTAATTTAACATTTTCTTAACGGATGATTTTTATTTCTTATTTTTGATGGATTCAATTTTATGCAATGAAATTATATAAATTTTCTTTATTGATGCTGGTTATGGGCGGTTCGGTATTTGCTCAGACTCAGAAATTCACGATGGCGGAAGCTGTAAATGGCTTGAGAAGTAATCTTGCAGTGAAAAATATTTCGCAGTTTTCATGGTCTAATGACGGGAAATCTTACATTCAGGCGGTGAAAGGAGGATATTTGGTTACGGATCTGAAAACGAATAAACAAGATACTCTGGTGTCTTTGACTCAGTTAAACAAGACTTTTTCAGATGATAAGTTAAAAACAGTTCCGCAGATCAAGTTTATCAGTAATTCTAATGGTTATTTCAATTCAAACGGTAAAATGGTTTGGGTGGAGAAATCAGGAAATGACTGGAAAGCAAAAAATTCTGTCGCAGTAGACGAAAATGCTTCTAATGTTAAGGTTTTTGGAGATAATGAGACTTTTGCTTTTACAGTAAAGAATAATTTATATGTCAATAAAAACGGGAAAACAATCGCGGTAACAAACGATTCTGATGAAAATATTCTTAATGGCGCTGCCAATGTTCACAGAAACGAATTCGGAATTGACACCGGAATTTTCCCAGCTCCAAATTCCGAAAGTGTAGCATTCTACAGAATGGATCAGACGATGGTTGCAGATTATCCTGTGATCGACTGGTCGGTAACTCCGGCTGTAAACCACAATATCAAATATCCGATGTCGGGGCAAACGTCTCATCAGGTGACTTTGGGTGTTTTCAATATTAAAACTCAGTCAACGACTTTTTTAAATATCGAGGGCGAAAAAGATCAATATTTAACTGCTGTTACCTGGAGTCCGGATTCAAAATATATTTTTGTTGGCGTACTAAACAGAGGTCAGAATCATATGAAAATGAACCAGTACGACGCTGTGACAGGAAATTTAGTAAAAACCTTATTCGAAGAAACAGACAGCAAATATGTTGAGCCGCAACATCCGCTGACTTTCTTTCCGAATTCTAATACAGATTTTATCTGGCAAAGTCAGAGAACGGGCTACAATCATTTATTTCACTATAATTTAGAAAAAGGACTGATTGCCCAAATTACGAAAGGAGATTGGCTGGTAACTGAAATTTTAGGTTTTAATGAAAAGAAAAAGGAAATTTATTTCACTTCCACGAAAGAAACTCCTTTGGAAAGACATTTATATAAAATCAACTGGGCAAATTTCAAAATGCAGCGATTAGACAATGCAGAAGGCGTTCACACGGGAGTTTTGAGCAGCGACGGAAATTATTTGTATGATATGTACAGCAACGCAAACGCACCAAGAGTTGCGAATATCATTAATACGAATACATTAAAATTCGACAATATTCTTACAGCAGAAAATACATTAAAAAATTATCAGCGACCTGAAATTAAAAATGTAAACCTAAAAGCTGACGACGGAACACCTTTATACGGAAAAATCATCCTTCCGACAAATTTTGATCCGAATAAAAAATATCCTGTTATCGTTTATTTATACAACGGACCGCATTTACAGTTAATTACCAATACATTCCCGGCTTCCGGAAATCTTTGGTATGAATATATGGCGCAAAACGGATACATTATTTTCACGATGGACGGAAGAGGTTCTGCCAACCGTGGAATGAAATTCGAACAGGCAGTTTTCAGAAATTTAGGAACAACGGAAATGAACGACCAAATGAAGGGGGTAGATTATCTAAAATCGCTTCCGTATGTTGATTCAGAAAGAATGGGAATTCATGGATGGAGTTTTGGCGGATTTATGACGACGAGTTTCATGCTTCGTCATCCTGAGGTTTTCAAAGTTGGTGTTGCAGGAGGTCCTGTAATCGACTGGAGCATGTACGAGATCATGTACGGCGAAAGATATATGGATACTCCTCAGGAAAATCCGCAAGGGTATGCAACGGCAAATCTTTTAGATAAAGTTCAGAACCTGAAAGGAAAATTATTAATGATTCACGGTGCGCAGGATGATGTGGTTGTTTGGCAACATTCGATTAAATTCATCAAGTCTGCTATTGATAATGGAGTACAATTAGATTATTTTGTTTATCCGGGACATCCACACAACGTGATCGGAAAAGACAGAGTACATCTGATGCAGAAAGTAACAGATTATTTTGATCAGAATTTGAAGAAATAAAAATTCAAAATCCAGTCACATCGACTGGATTTTGTTTTTGGAAAGGAAGCAGGAAGATTGAAGCGGGAGGTTTGTAGGACTTAAAAAAACGGTTTATTAAAACTTCCAGCCTCCCGCTTCAATCTTCCCGCTTTAAAATCGTTCTTACCAAAGATCAATGCAATTCATCTTAAAGTAGCCTAATTTTGTTTACATAAAAATCAAAAATATGGAATTAGGAATAGGAATGTTTGGCGATTTATCAGTTGACCAGACAACCGGAAAATATAGAGATGCAGGCATAAAGATCCGTGAAATTCTTGAGCAGGTAAAAGTAATGGATGAGGTCGGAATTGATGTTTTCGCAATGGGAGAACATCACCGTCCGGATTATGCGGTTTCGTCGCCGGAAATGGTTTTGGCCGCAGCGGCAAGCATCACAAAAAATATAAAATTAGCAAGTGGAGTAACGGTTTTGAGTTCATCAGAACCTGTAAAAGTGTATGAAGATTTTTCAACATTAGATTTAATTTCTGACGGAAGAGCAGAAATATTCGTTGGTCGTGGAAGTTTCATTGAATCTTTCCCACTTTACGGATATTCCCTGAATGATTATGAAGAACTTTTTGACGAAAAATTAGAATTATTATTAAAAATAAATTCTGAAGAAAATGTTTCATGGTCCGGGAAACTTCGTGCGCCGATGCAAAATCAAACCGTTTATCCAAGAGCAAAAAATGACGGAAAACTTTCGATCTGGAGGGCTGTCGGTGGAACTCCGCAGTCGGTTTTAAGTGCTGCTCAGTTGGGAATGCCTTTAGTCGTTGCGATCATTGGCGGAATGCCGATTCAGTTTAAAAATTTAATTGACTTCTATAAACAGGAATACCAAAAGGCAGGTCACGATGTTACCAAAATGCAAATTGCCGTTCACTCCCACACTTTTGTAAGTGAAGATCAAAATGTTGTCGACGGCTATTTTAATAATTATAAATCTCAAATGGACAGAATAGGAGCTACCAGAGGTTGGGCGCCTTATACCAAAATGCAGTTTGACGGCGGAAGGAGCAAAGATGGAGCATTGTTCATCGGAAATCCTACGGAAGTAGCAGATAAAATTGCTTACTTGAAAGAAATTTTCGGAATTACAAGATTCATTGGTCATATGGATGTCGGCGATCCGGCTCATGACATTATGATGAAATCAATTGAATTATTTGGTGAAAAAGTGAAACCGGTTATTCAATCATTATAAAAAAAATAAAACCCTCCATTGGAATATTTCAATGGAGTTTTTATATATCAGCAATTTTAAAGTTTAAATCCAGATCACTACTTTTACAAAAAATATTTATGCAGCAGCCACCTAAAGACCCACTACACGGAAAAAGACTCGATACCATTCTCGAAGAACTGGTTGAATATTATAATGGCTTTGAAAAGTTGGGCGAGCAGATTAATATCAAATGTTTCACAGATAATCCGAGCATCAATTCTTCCTTGAAGTTTTTACGGAAAACCGATTGGGCAAGAGCTAAAGTAGAAAGTTTGTATCTTTTTATGCTAAGAGAGAAAAAGCGAAACGAAGCGAAGAGAGGATAATATTATTTTTCCTTAATCAGTCTTTTCAAAAATAGTATATTTGTGCCGTTAATCGTGAAATAAAATCACGAAAAAAAAGAAAAATATGACAATTGAACAAAATCATGTTGTAGCTGTAAAGTACATCCTTCACACCATCGAAGCAGATGGAAGTAAGATTCTTGTAGAAGAGACAACAGCAGAAAACCCACTTACATTTTTATATGGTATGGGAATGATGATTCCAAAGTTTGAGCAAAATATCTTTGGATTAAAAGCCGGCGATACAGCAGCTTTCGTGATTCAGCCGGAGGAAGCTTACGGTGAAAAACAGCCTGATGCTATTGCGCAGTTGCCGATCGAGATGTTTAATGAATCTGGAGTTCCGCCTGTAGGAGCTATTTTACCATTATCTGATAACCAGGGAAATAACTTCCAGGCATTTGTAGTAGAGGTAACACCCGAAGTTGTAGTGGCAGACCTTAACCACCCAATGGCCGGAAAGGTTTTAGATTTCCAGGTAGAAATTTTAAACACACGTCCTGCGACAGAAGAAGAGTTGTCACATGGTCACGCTCATGGAGTTGACGGAAACGAAGCTCACTAAAAAATAATATAAATGTCCGATTTTTTGTCGGACATTTTTTTTGAGTTTAATATTGTTGATGATTATTTTAATCTAAAAATTCTCCTGAAACATAATACCAACGGTCATGCATTTTCTGGAATACGGAAAACTCGTGATGAACTTGCGGATTTCCGTCCTGATCAGTGTAATAAGCCTTAAACTCAACATGATTCAATGCCGGAGTCTGGACGATTTCCAGTTTTGTCCATTCATTGATTTCGCCCCATTCCTGTAAATCTTTTTTATTGTGAAGTTTTCTTTTCCCGGGAAGAGTCGTTTCCATTAAATATTCACCATTCGGAATCGCAAATGCAGAAAATCTTGAACGCATCAATGCTTCAGCGGTCGGAGCATGTTTTTCTCCGGTGTGGTAGGGTTTACAACATTCTTCGTAGGTTTTTCCTGAGCAGCAGGGACAATTCATTTTTAATTTATTTTCGACACAAATTTACACGAATATTTTTTCACTAATAACACAAATCTTGTATCAATAGGAACGGGCTTTAGCCCGTTTAAATAAAATATTAAGTCTAAATTGGCTTTAGCCAAAACTTAACAATTAAAAATCCTCGTGATATTAGTGAAAAAATTAGATGTGTTTAATCAAAACAAAAAAGCATCCAAAAAATGAATGCTTTTAAAATTTATTTAATAAATCCTCTGTTTCTCAATAAAGGTTTAATATCCGGATCATGTCCTGTAAAATCTCTGAATGCCTGATTCAGATCAACAGAATTTCCGACAGAAAGAATATATTTTCTGAAACGGTCACCGTTTTCTCTTGTCAGCCCTCCGTTTTTCGAAATCCACTCCCAAGCGTCGTTATCCAATGTTTCAGACCATAAATATGCGTAGTATCCCGCAGAATAACCGCCTCCCCAAATGTGTGCAAAATAAGGTGTGTGATATCTCGGAGGAACGGTTGCCAAAGTAAATCCGTGTTTTGCCAGTGATTGTTTTTCAAAATCTAAAACCGGAATCAATTGACTCTCATTTGATACTGTATGCCAGTCCATATCAAGTTCTGCAGCAGAAACTAATTCTGTCGTCATATATCCTTGATTGAAAGTTGCTGCTTTCTTAATTTTATCAACCAACGTTTGTGGAATTGGCTGTTTTGTTTCGTAATGAAGCGCATAATTCTTTAAAACAATCGGATCTAAAGCCCAATGCTCATTAATTTGTGAAGGAAATTCCACAAAATCTCTCGGTACACTTGTACCTGAAAGTGAAGGATATTTCTGGCTTGCAAACATTCCGTGGATTGAGTGACCAAACTCATGGAAAATCGTTGTAACATCATCATAACTGATTAATGAAGGTTTTCCCGGAGCAGGCTTCTGATAATTGTAACAGTTGACAATAACAGGTTTTGTGCCTAATAAATAAGACTGTTCAACGAAATTACTCATCCAGGCACCACCATTTTTAGAGTCTCTTGTGTAGAAATCCAAATAATAGATCGCGATAGATTTACCGTCATGATCGAAAACTTCATATGTTACCACATCAGGATGATAAACCGGAAGATCGGTTCTCTTTTTGAAAGTAAGTCCATAGAATTTTTCGGCAGCGAAGAAAACACCTTTTTCTAAAACAGTTGTGATTTCAAAATAAGGTTTTATTTGACTTTCATCTAAATCAAATTTCGCTTTTCTTACCTGTTCAGCATAAAAATTCCAGTCCCAGGGTTCAACTTGAAAACCTCCGTTTTGCTGATCAATTAAGTCCTGAATATCTTTTGCTTCACGTCTCGCTGTTTCTACAGCTGGAGTTGCAATTTGATTCATTAATTGGGTTGCAGCTTCAGGCGTTTTTGCCATCTGATCCTGCAATTTCCAGTCTGCGTAGCTTTTTTTACCTAAAATCTGAGCTTTTTTAAGCCTAAGTTTAGCTAATTTTTCAATCGTTTCTCTTGTGTCGTTTCCATCGCCTTTTTCAGCTCTCAACCAAGATGCTTTGAATAATTTTTCTCGGGTTGCTCTGTTTTTAAGGTTTTGTAAAAGAGGTTGTTGCGTTGTGTTTTGTAGAGCTAAAAGATATTGTCCTTCTTTTCCTGCGTTTTTTGCATCGGTTGCCGCAGCAGCGATTTCATCGGCAGAAAGTCCGTCCAATTCTTTAGCATCAGAAAAGAAAACACCGCCTACTTTTCTAGCTTCCAGTAATTTGTTTGAATACTGAGTGGAAAGAGAAGCCAAATCCTGATTGACCTGCTTTAATTTTTCTTTGTCAGTCGCAGAAAGATTCGCTCCTGCGATTTCAAAATTTTGCTTATAATATTGTAATAATCTTTTGCTTTCAGAGTCTAAACCACTTTCTGTAATTGATTTTATTCTTTTATAAAGATTTTCATTCAGATACATTTTATCAGAATGTGCCGCAAAAATCGGGGCATATTCTTCATCTAAAGCCTGTAAAGTTGGGTTTGTGTTCGCGCTTGTTAAGTTTGAAAATATAATTACAGCCCTTTTCAATACCTCGCCACTTTTTTCCAACGCAACGATGGTGTTTTCAAAAGTCGGAGCTTGCGGATTGTTGGCGATCGTGAGGATTTCGGCGTCGTGTTGTTTTAATCCAAATTCAAAAGCCGGTTTAAAATGTTCATTTTTAATTTTATCAAACTCCGGAGCTTCATACTGAAGCTTGCTTTTTTTCATAAAAGGGTTTGATGAAAGGGAAGCATCTGGTGAAGGAACTTCCTGTTTTGTATCGGTTTTTTTCATTGTAGTACAAGAGTAGTTAAATGCTAATGCAGAAATTAATAATACCGATGTAATATTTTTCATAAATTAGTTGTTATTAAAGTATAAAGATATTAAAACTTAAATTATAAAATAATAAACATGAAATCAACAACTCTTTTTATT
>Ga0157375_10001325_pt1 | contig 21337 bp, 14 predicted proteins | sample M35metaG_FD_115311 | JGI IMG/M metagenome (GOLD analysis project Ga0157375, IMG submission 115311) | Miscanthus rhizosphere microbial communities from Kellogg Biological Station, Michigan, USA - M3-5 metaG | ecosystem: Host-associated > Plants > Roots > Rhizosphere > Soil | place: USA: Michigan... | reverse complement strand
TTCCCGCCGGTGCCGGCGGTGCAGATCTCGGCGAGCCATGAAGCGAAGGTCGATGAGGCACTGAAAGAGAAGGTGCTTGGCGTCCTGCAGACGAAGAAGATCGAGTTCCGCGATGTGCAGTTGCAGGGCGAGCGCCTGCTCGCACGTTTTGCCAATCCCGACCTGCAGTTCGCGGCGCAGGATGCGCTGAAGGCGGACCTCGGCGACGCGTACATCGTGGCGCCGAATCTCGCCTCCACGGTGCCGGCATGGCTTACGGCAATCGGCGCCAACGCAATGCCGCTGGGTCTCGACCTGCAAGGCGGCGTGCACTTCCTGATGGAGATCGACCAGAAGGCGGCGCTCGACAAGATGTCCGAGCGCTACGTCGACGACATTCGCGCGGCGCTGCGCAAGGCCAATATCCGCGGCACGGTGAATCCGGGCGCGCAGGGCATCGTCGTCACGCTGCGTTCGGAAGCCGATCGCAAGGCTGCCGGCGACGTCATCACCAAGGAAGTCAACCAGCCGGAGAAGCTCGGCGCGCAGCCGCCGCTCGAACTCAGCGACGGCACGACCAGCGCCGACAGCTTCGCCCTCGTCGCCAAGGTGCGCGACACCGTGTTGCAGGAACAGGCACGCAGCATCATCACCAGCGACCTGACCACGCTGCGCACGCGCATCAACCTGTTGCACGTTTCCGAGCCGATCGTGCAGCAGCAGGGCACCAACCGTATCGTCGTCGAACTGCCCGGCGTGCAGGACACCGCCGAGGCGAAGAAAATCCTCGGCGCGACGGCGACGCTCGAGTGGCGCGCGGTCGACGAAAGCGTCACGAACCCGTACGACGTCGAGAAGAGCGGCAACGTTCCGCCGGAATCCCGTCTGTACCACATGAAGCAGCCGGGGATCGACGGCAAACCGGCGCCGATCGTGCTGAGCAAGAAAGTCATCGCGCGCGGCGACGATCTGGTCGACGCGGTGGCGCAGCCTGACCAGCAGACCGGCCTGCCGGCCGTAGCGGTGCACCTCAATGCCGCCGGCGGCAAGAAGATGCTCGACTTCACCAGCCAGAACGTCGGCAAGCGCATGGGTGTGGTCTACATCGAGCGCATTCCGCAGACCAAGACAGTCGACGGCCAGGAAGTCGCGGCGCCGCCAAAGATCACCGAGGAAGTCATCAATGCGGCGGTGATCCAGGGCGTGTTCTCGAACCGCTTCCACACTACGGGCCTGGAGAGCATGAAATATGCGACTGAACTGGCGCTGCTGTTGCGCGCCGGTTCGCTGGCCGCGCCGGCCGACATCATCGAGCAGCACGTGATCGGCCCGAGCCTCGGCCAGGACAACATCAACAAGGGCGTCAAGGCCGTCATTCTCGGCCTGCTGACGGTGCTCGTTCTCGCCGCGATCTACTATCACATCTTCGGTCTCATCGCCGACCTCGGCCTGATCCTGAACCTCGTTTTGCTGGTCGCGGTGTTGTCGGTCTTCCACGCGACGCTGACGATGCCCGCGATCGCCGGTATCGTGCTGACGCTCGGTATGGCGATCGACGCGAACGTGCTGATCTGCGAGCGCATCCGCGAGGAACTACGCAACGGTTCGACGCCGCTGGCATCGATTCGCGCCGGCTACGAAAAAGCCTGGGCGACCATTCTCGATGCCAACGTCACCCATCTGCTCGCCGCGCTGGCGCTGCTGGTGTTCGGTTCCGGTCCGATTGCCGGCTTCGGCGTCACACTGCTGATCGGTATCCTGACGTCGATGTTCACCTCGGTGACCGTCACGCACGCGATCGTCAATCTGGTCTACAGCGGGCGCAAGAAGCTCAAGGGCCTCGCGGTCGGTGGCGGCTACGCGCGCGGGTCCGCGGCCTGACCGGTATTTGGAATCAAGGGGTGCCTGCGCTTGCGAGCGCGGGCGGTGATGTGGATGTAATGCGCACTACTGCGAAGCCGATCTGTCGCTTCGTACAACCAGGTTCATGAGCAATGGAAGTTTTCAATCCCAACAGCAACATCAACTTTCTCGGCTGGCGCAAGGTCAGCATGACCATATCGGTCGTGCTGGTCGTGATCGCGCTTGCGGCGATCTTCGTCAAGGGCCTGAACTACGGACTCGACTTCACCGGCGGCGTGCTGGTGGAAGCCCAGTACACCGACGTCGTTGAAGTCAGCGACGTGCGTACGGCGCTGGCCGAAGCTGGTTTCGGTGATGCGCAGGTCGTCAGTTCCGGCGCACACGAGGTGGCGATCAAGCTGCAGAACCGGCAGATCAAGGCCGATACGAATGCCGGGGCCGCCGAGTCCAAGGTCAAGAACGACCAGCTCGCGGCCGAAGTGCTCAAGGCGCTGCAGGCCAAGCGCGGCGACGCGAAGATCAAGCACACCGACTTCGTCAGTGCAACTGTGGGCGACGAACTGAAAAGCGACGGCATCATCGCCGTGCTGTTCGTCATCATCGGCATCATGATCTACATCGGCCTGCGCTTCGAGTGGCGCTTTGCCATTGCCGCGATTGCCAGCGAATTCCACGATACGATCCTGACGGTCGGTTTCTACGCAGTCACGCAGCACGAATTCGACATCACGGTGCTTGCTTCCGTGCTCGCGGTGGTCGGCTATTCGATCAACGACAAAGTCGTCGTGTTCGACCGCGTGCGCGAAATCTTCCGCTCCTCGCGTCGCGGCGAGCCGGTCGAGATCCTCAACCGCGCGATCAACTCGACGCTGTCGCGAACGATCATCACCGCGCTCTTCACCGGCGTGACGATGGTCGCGCTGTACCTGTTCGGCGGTCCGGTCGTGCACGGTTTCGCGCTGACCATGATCATCGGTATCGTCATCGGCACGCTGTCCTCGATCTTCTTCGCCAACCCGATCCTGCTCTGGCTTGGCGTCTCGAAGAAGGACCTGATGCCGGTTACGCGCGACAATCCCGAACTCGCGCGTCGCCCCTGACAGCGCTTGCGGTCGTCGGTCACGTGCGGCCGGCGGGGAAGGCTGTGATCGGCTTCACGTTTGTCGTGCGGCGCTGTGGCAAGGATGCTGTGGCATCGGCCGCACCCGAGGTTTTCGACCCGAGGCGCACCTTGTAGCAGTCCCTGCCGCGCGCTAACCTGCGGACATGTCCACGGGGGGGCGGCTACAGACAGGTTGCAACGTGCTTGCGCGCGTGTTTTTCCTTGGGCTGCTTTTCTGCCTCGCGCCAACCGCTCACGCGCAGGATGGCGTCGGCGCGCGGCAGATCCGCTTTCGCACCTACACCGCGTCCGAGGGCCTGTCGCAGGCGACGTCGCGTGCGCTGGCGCAGGACCGCGACGGCTTCATCTGGATCGGCACGCAGGACGGGCTGAATCGCTTCGATGGTTACAGCTTCCGCATCTACAAGCACGATCGCGATGATGCGTCGACCCTGACGCACAACCACATCTGGACGTTGCTCGCCGATCCGGATGGCAGCGTGTGGGTCGGCACGCAGGCCGGTGGGTTGAACCGCTACGATCCGGAGCTCGACCGCTTCGTCGCCTACAAGTCGGCCAATACCGCCGACGCCGATGGATCGCGCCTGGTGACGGCATTGCTGCGCGACCGCGGCGGGCGCATCTGGGTGGCGAACGGCGTCGGCCGCCTGCAATGGGTCGATCGGCAACACGAACGGCTCGTCGATACGCCGATCGCCGAATCAGCAAGCCTGCGCATGGTGCGCGCGATGCTGCAGGCAAACGACGGCAGCATCTGGATCGGTACCTACCAGGGCCTGTATCGAACCGACGCGAATGCGCGGTCGCTCAGCGAAGTGCGTGCCGGCGAGGAGCAGCCGCTCGACGTCCAAGCACTGGCGCAGACCGCCGATGGCGACCTGTGGATCGCGACTGCCGCTTCGGGCCTGTACCGGCTCAACGCCAGCGGCGAACTCGTCGGCCATTACCGTCACGACGAAAAGTCCGATGCCGCCTGGACATTGCACGACGACGAGCTGCGCGCCCTGCTTGCCGACGACGACGGCGGTCTGTGGATCGCCGGCAACAGCCGCGGCCTGGCGCGGCTCGATCCGCAGCAGCAACGCTTCACGCACTTCGAGCACGATCCCACGCGCAGCGACACGATTGCGGCGAACCGGCTGGCGGCGCTGATTCGCGAACGCAACGGTTTGCTGATTGCCGGCTCGTGGACCAACGGTTTCAGCGTGCACGATCCGCGCATGCGGGCGCTCGCCCTGATCGATCGCGTGTCCGAAGGCTCGCAAGTCGCGCCGTTGCAAGCGGCACTGACGATCAGTGCGGATGCCGACGGTACGTTGTGGACTGGTATCTCGCCGAGCGGCGGGCTGGTGCACCTGGACGTTTCCTCCGGGCAGGTTCTGCGTCACTACCGGCACGATGCGGGCCGCGCAGATTCGCTGGCACACGATTTCGTTCAATACGTCACGCGCACGCGCGACGGCAGCCTCTGGGTCGCGACGATGGGCGGCGGTCTCGATCGCCTGAAGGACGACGGCAGCGGTTTCGAACATCTGCGCCACGACGCGGAAAATCCGGCCAGCCTGGCGAGCGACCGTATCCTGTTCGTCAACGACGACAGAGCCGGTACGCTGTGGGTCGGTACATTCGATGCGGGCCTGGACGAACGTTGCGCCGGTTGCTCCGGCTTTCGTCATCACCGCCACGATCCGGCAGAGCCGAAGAGCGCGGCCGGCGACGCCGTGAACAGCATGCTGGAACTGCGCAACGGCGAGTTCTGGGTTTCCTATCGCACCGAAGGCCTGGACCGGCTCGATCGTGGCAGTGGCCGCTTCGAGCATTACCGTGCGCATGCCGACCCGAATTCGCTCAGCAGCGACGTCGCCTCGGTGATGACCGAGGATTCGCACGGCGACTTGTGGATCGGCACGCAAGGCGGTGGACTGGACCATCGGATCGCGAAGGGCAGCGCGACCGTGCGCTTCGAGGCCATCGATACGCACGACGGACTCGCCAGCGACGCGATCGGGGCGATCGTCGAAACCACGCCCGGTGTCTTCTGGGTCAGCACGACGGCCGGCATCAGCCGGGTGACATGGTCGGCCAGCGGCGAGCCGCACGTACTCAACTACGGCGGCAGGAACGGCGCGCAGCAGCGCGGCTACTGGGTCAATGCTGCAGCGCGCCTGCCGGATGGACGCATCGCGTTCGGCGGCCTCGACGGCATCACCGTGCTCGATCCGAACGCGATCAGCCCGCCGCCGGCGCCGCAACCGGTGGTGACCACGCTGCTGCTGAGCAACCTGCCCGCCGGTCCGGGCAGCAACAGCGAATCGCCGCTGAAAGGCAGTCTGGCCCACGGCGGAAAGGTCGTCCTGAATCATGAGCAGGACAACGTCACGTTCGAGTTCAGCGCGCTGGACTACACCGATCCGGAATCGATGCGCTACGCGTACCGGCTCGACGACCATGACGGGCAATGGATCGAGACGGCGGCGTCGCGTCGTCTGGCAACCTACACCGATCTCGCGTCGGGCAGCTACCGGCTGCGTTTACGCGTGCGCCCGCAAGGCGGCGATTGGGTCGAGAGCGCCACTCCGCTCGAAATTCGCGTGTTGCCTCCGCCCTGGCGCTCGCCACTTGCGTACGTCGTCTACGCCGCTGCCCTGACGCTGCTTGCGTTGATTGCGTGGCGCTTCGTGCGTGCGAACCTGCGCCGGCGTGCGGCGGTGCAGGAGGCAATGCGTCATGGCGCGGAGCGTCTGAAACTCGCCTTGTGGGGCAGCAGCAGCGAGTTGTGGGATGTCGACCTGACGACCGGCCGCATGGTGCGCGAGAACCGTCTTGAACACCTCGCTGCAAACGCGGAGGCGGTCGAGGAGAGCATGCAGGCCTACGCGCCCTTCATGCATCCGGACGACCTCGAGCCGTTTCAGGAAGCCCTGCGCGCGCACCTGCGCGGCCTCACTCCAACATTCGAATGCAGCTACCGCACGCTCGACGCCGAGCACAAGTGGGTGTGGATCCTGACCCGCGGCCGCGTGCAGCGCAACGCCGACGGCCGCGCCTTCCGCATCAGCGGCACCAACCACGACATCAATCATCTGAAAGCCGCGGAGGAAGCGCTGCGTTCGTTGAACGAGCAACTCGAGTCGCGCGTCGAACAGCGCACCGCGGACCTGCGCGAGGCCAACCTGAAATTGCGCGGCACGCTCGACATCCTGACCATGGCGCAGCGGCAGCTGATCGAGACCGAAAAGCTCGCCTCGCTCGGCGGCATGGTTGCGGGCATCGCCCACGAGATCAACACGCCGCTCGGAATCAGCGTCACCGCAGCTTCGCACCTGCAGGACGAAACGCGGCGGCTGTCGCGCATGATCACCGGCAACGAGCTGACCCGCAGCGCATTGGAACGGTTCGAGCACTCGGCGCAGGAAAGCGCGGACATCGTCCTGCGCAACCTGCGTCGCGCCGACCACCTGGTGAAGAGTTTCAAGCAGGTCGCGGTCGACCAGTCCAGCGAGGAGCGCCGCGTCGTCGACCTCGGTGCAAGCCTGGAAGATATCGTCACCACCGTGGGGCCGAGCCTGCGGCCCTCCGGCTGCCAGATCGTGCTGAATTGTCCACAATTGATCATCGTGGAAACCGCGCCCGGCGCGCTGTACCAGATCGTGACCAACCTGGTGATGAATTCGCTGACGCACGGGTTCACACCGGGCACTCCTGGAGTCATCCGCATCGACGTGCACCGCGACGAAACCGCGGTGTGCATCGACTACCGCGACAACGGGCGCGGCATGGACGAGGTCGTGCGCAAGCGCATCTTCGAGCCGTTCTTCACGACACGCCGCGGCCAGGGCGGTTCCGGCCTGGGCATGCACATCGTCTACAACCTCGTGACCCAGATGCTGCACGGAAGCATCGAGTGCGTGAGCGCGCCCGGGGAGGGTGTGGTGTTCCGCATCGTGCTGCCGGCGCAAAAGCCGGCGTAAGTCGCGGGAAAGTTGCGGTTGGATGCTCTCTAGCGATCGGGCAGGGAGGCGCGTATTGCCAGCGCTTCGTCCCAGTTCGCCAGCAGGCGGTCGATGAGAAGCGGATCGAATTTGCGCCCGCGCTGTTCGGTCATGAACGCACGAATGCGGTCGGTCGGCCAAGGCTCCTTGTAACAGCGCCGGCTGCCGAGCGCATCGAAGACGTCGGCCACGGCTGTGATGCGGCCGGCAATCGGAATTGCGTCGCCGGTCAACCCCGCGGGGTACCCGCTGCCGTCCCAGTTCTCGTGATGATTGCGCGCGATTTCAGCGGCCATGCGCAGCACCGGCCGGCGCGAGTCGCCGAGCAGCTTCGCGCCGAGATCGGCATGCGTGCGCATGATCACGGCTTCCTCCGGCGAGTGCGCCCCGGCTTTGCCGAGGATCGCGTCGGGTATGCCGATCTTGCCGATATCGTGCAGCGGCGCGGCATAACGCAGGCGCTCGCACAATGCGGGATCCAGGCCCGCGACGCGGCCGAGCAACTCGGCGATCTGGCCGACTCGGCGCACGTGGTTGGCGGTTTCCTGCGAGCGCGTTTCCGCCGCTCCGGCCAGCAGGTAGACCATTTCGAGCTGCGAGTCGAACAGGTCGTCGGCCAGATGCAGGTTCTCGAATGCGATCGAGACGTTCGTGCAGAACAGTTCGACGAGGCGCTGATCGAGCGGCGTCAGGTCACCGCCGTGGCCGACGAAGAGCAATGTTTCATTGTTCTGCCGGTCGGTGAAGTGCAGCACGTAGTGATCTTCGCCGAAGTGATGACTCTTGCGTCGATACGTGTCGCGCAACGCCTTGGCCATCGGCAGCGGCAGGTTCTCGTCGGCATTCGTGCCGGCCAGATGGCGGTAGTCGCCGGTCGCCGCGGCGATACGGAAGTGGGCGAGCGATTCGCCGGGATGTTCGATCGCGCACAGCAGCGCGCCACGTTGCGAGCCGACCAGATCGCCGAGCTGGTCGAGAACCGCGTTCGCGAATTCACGTGCATTCTGGTGCGAGAAGACTTGCGCCGACGCGTCGATGACGCGTTCCAGACCGTTGCGCTGCGCTTCGATCGTGCGCATGTCGCGATACGAGCGCAACGCGGCATACAGCGTCGTCGCGAGCTTCTGCGCGGTCAGCTCGGTCTTTTCCTTGTAGTCGTTGATGTCGTAGGCGGCGATGACGTCGTGTTCCGGGGCCTGTCCCGGCTGGCCGGTGCGCAGCACGATACGCACGAAACTGTTGCGAAGTTCCTCGCGGATGCGGCGGACAAGTTCGAGGCCGGCCAGTTCGGACTCCATGACGACGTCGAGCAGTACGACGGCGATGTCGTCGTGACGGCGCAACGCGTCGAATGCCTGGGCGGCGGAAGCGACCGAGATCAGTTCGATCGGGCGCTCGGCGAAGCGGAACGATCCGAGCACCAGCCGGGTGACTTCATGAACTTCGGGATCGTCGTCGACAACCAGAACGAGCCAGGGCGCTGCCGCCTCCACGACAGGCTCGACGGCGAACTGAAGGTTGTCGTCCATTGGAATCATGCAACCCCCCCGAATTGCACAATCGAGTGTACTCCGCCCCTGTTAAATGTGTGCGAACTGCGTCAACAATCCCCTTTTTCACGTTCTCTTGCTGCGCGCGGGCCTTTAGCGCAGTTCCGCGGGCAACACCGGGGCGATCGCGCCCACCATGGCCGCCGCGAGCAGATGATTGGCTGCGATCAGATTGCCGCCGGCGGGCATCCCGGACTGGCCGGTGAAATCGCAGAAGTGGCCGCCGGCCTCGCGCACCAGCAGGCAACCGGCGGTCATGTCCCAGGGCTTCAGGCCGATTTCGAAAAAGCCGTCCAGACGTCCGGCCGCGACGTAGGCCAGATCGAGCGCCGCCGATCCGGTCCGGCGGATGTCCTCGGCTTCGCGCAACAAGGCACGCGTCATCGCCAGCTGGCCCTCGAGGTGGGCGCGTTGACGATAGGGAAAGCCGGTGCCGAGCAGGGCACCGGCCAGCGTTTCACGCTTCGTCACGCGCATGCGACGATCGTTGACGAAGGCGCCATCACCCTTGCTTGCGGTGAACAGCTCGTCGCGCAGCGGATCGTAGATCACGGCATGCAGCAGGTCACCGTGGTCGACAAAACCGATCGAAACGCAGAAGTGCGGAAAGCCGTGCAGGTAGTTGTGCGTGCCGTCGAGCGGATCGATGACCCAGACCTTGTCCTTCGACTTGCCGCTGGCGCCGGATTCCTCGCCGAGCACACCGTGGTCGGGATAGGCGCGCTTGAGTTCGCGCACGATCTCGGCCTCGGCCATGCGGTCGACTTCCGTGGCGAAATCCAGGCGCGATTTTTCCTCGACCTTGAGGCCATCTACGCGGTTCATGTAGCGCAGGACGATGGCGCCTGCAGCGCGTGCAGCGCGCACCGCAACGTTGACAGCGGGACGAGCCATGACGGAACTCCGGTTTCGCAGCTGGAAAGAACGCCGTCCGGGCGAGGGTCTGTTGGCCTTCACCTGGACGGTCGCGACGCCGGCCCTTTGCCTGCAGCGCAAGGTGCCGCGAGCGAAGTGTACCGGGTGTACACGAGCGAGCGGCGCTGCGGCGATGCGGGCAAAGGGCCTAGTCCCGGAGGGTTGCCGCTGAGCGGCCGCCATCCTGCAGCGCGCACCTTGACCATAGAATGACTATGGCCGGCGGCACGCACCTTGTCTGTCAGCCGCTCAGCGGCAACGCGATCCGTCCAGGTGAAGGTCAACAGACCCACTCGGCGGGGCGCGCAGGGTAGCATAAAGGCAGGGGCGAGGGGTGAGGGATCGGGGACGAAGGACGAGGGCGTGACGAGACTCGAACGCGATACGGCCCGCCGTAAAGAAGTTTGGGGAAGCAGCAGATCCGGGTGGAGCGGAGGGGCGGTCGTCGCGGATAATGCAAATGTGAAAAGAATCGAGACAACATCATCGCATGTCGAGGACGTGCCTCCTCCCTCCGCCCCTCGTCTCTCGCTACGCTTCGTCCTCGTGCGCACCTCGCACCCCGGCAATATAGGCGCGGCAGCACGCGCGATCCGCACGATGGGCTTCACCCGGCTGGTGCTGGTCGCCCCGCACGAGTTCCCGCATCCGGAGACAACGGCTCTGGCCGTTGGTGCGACCGACGTGCTGGACAACGTCGTTGTCGTGCCGACACTCGTCGAGGCGATTGCCGATTGCACGCTCATCCTCGGCTGCACGGCGCGCCGGCGCGGCGTCGCATTGCAGGAACTCAACCCACGCGACGCGGCGCGCCAGGCCTTCGCGGCATCCGCGGGCAGCGAAATCGCCATCGTTTTCGGCAACGAACGCACCGGTCTCGAGAACGACGAGCTCAAGCTTTGCCACGCCGCCGTGCACATTCCGAGCGACCCGACATTCTCCTCGCTGAATCTTGCCCAGGCGGTGCAGGTGCTCGCCTACGAATTGCGCCTCGCTTCGCTCGAGGCGCAGGCACCGGCGGCCGACGTGCCGGCGAAATCCGATCCGCCCGCGAGCGCCGAGCAGATGGAGTACTTTTTTTCGCACCTCGCACAGACGCTGGATGACATCGACTTCCACAAGGGCCGCTCGCCGCGCACGATCATGCAGCGCCTGCGCCGGCTGTTCCTGCGCACGCACATGGACGAGCGTGAAGTACGCATCCTGCGCGGCTTGTTCGACGATGCGCAGCGCATGGCCAGAATGGCGAAGGAGCGTGAGACGTGAGGTGAGACGTGAGACGTTAGACGTTAGACGTGAAAGCAGGGTTTCCTTGTCAGAAAGATCGCGGCGGCGCCGTCGCAGCGAATGCTCTTCTTCCACGTCTCACCTCTCACGTCTCACCCGCTCTCGTTCTCCGCCGCGGGCTCGCTGTGCGCCGCGACCAGGATCTTGTCGATACGCGCGCCGTCCAGATCGACGACTTCGAAGCGATAGTTGCGCCATTCGAAGTGTTCGCCGACCTGCGGAATGCGCCCGAACTGGGCGATCAGCATTCCGGCTGCGGTGTGGTAGTCCTCGTCGGCTTCGCGCGGCAACTCGCCGCCGCCGACCAGCTCGCGCAGGTCGTCGACGGCGATCGCGCCGTCGACCAGCCAGCTGCCGTCGTCACGTTGCACGATCGGCGACGAGGACGTATCGACCAGCGGGGTCGCGGCCTTGCCGACGACCGCGGCGAGCAGGTCGTTCAGCGTGATCAAGCCGGTGATGTCGCCGTATTCGTCGACGACCAGCGCCATGGTCGTCTCGGCGTCGCGGAATTCCTCGATCAGGTCCATGCCGCGCGCGGTCGCAGGCACGAACAAGGGTTTGTCGAGCTTGCGGAACAGGTCGACCTGCGGCGTGCCGAGCCGGTCGGCGAGCTGCTTGAGCTGGAAGATGCCGACCACGTCCTTGTCGCTGCCGCGGTAGACCGGGTAGCGCGAATACGGCGTGCCGCGCATCACGGCGAGATTGTCGGCGAGCGGCATCGATACATCGAGCCAGACGATGCGCGGGCGCGGCGTCATCAGGCTGTCCACGCTGCGATCGCCGAGGCGCAGCACGCGATTGACCATGTTGCGTTCGTCGCTGTCGATGACGCCCTGCTCGGCGCTTTCCGAAACGAGCAGGCGGATTTCCTCTTCGCTGACCCGTTCGCTGCTGGCGCGTTCCACGCCGAGCAGGCGCAGGATCATGCGCGTGATCCAGATCAGTACGAAGGCGAACGGCGTCGCGATCGCCGTCATGATGCGCATCGGAATCGCCGTGGCGACGGCAAACTTTTCCGGATTGACCAGGGCGAGGCGCTTGGGCAGCAATTCGCCGAACAGCATGTTCATGAAAGTGATGCCTGCGACGCTCAGCGCCACGCCGATCGGCACCGCGTACTGGGCCAGCCACGGCACGTCGAAGCGGTCGAGCACATGGGCGATGTCCTCGCCGATGCTCGCGCCGAGCGCCGTTCCGGTGCCGATGCCGATCAAGGTGATGAACACCTGCACCGTGGACAGGAAGCGCTCAGGCGTCTGCGCAAGCGCCAGTGCGATCTGCGCGCGCTTGCTCGTAAGCGCCATTTGCTTCAGGCGGAACTTGCGCGAGGTCATCAGGGCCATTTCGCTGAGCGCGAAAAAGCCGTTCAGAAAGGACAGTAAGACGACGAGGACGACGGTGAAGGTCATTCAGGCGCGATCTGCGTCGGAGGCCGCCAGTGTAGACGATCGCCGCCGCCGGCGGCGAATGAATTGCCCGGCGCTGCCGCCGGCCGGGCCCTCAGGGCGCTCCGTCGACCTCGTCCATGCTGGATTTGTCGCCTTTGGGCCGCGGTCCGGCGAGGTTTTCGCCGGTAATGAGGTAGTACACCGATTCGGCAATGTTCGTCGCGTGATCGCCGATGCGCTCGATGTTCTTGGCGATGAAGAGCAGGTGCGCACCGATCGCCACGCGCGACGGATCGGCCTTCATGTAGTCGATCAGGCGCCGGTAGATGCCGGTGTGCGTGTCGTCGATCGCCTCGTCCTGCGCCCAGACCTGCATCGCCTTGGTGGCATCGCGTTCGCGGAATGCGGCGACCACTGCCGCAAGCTGCTTCAGCGCCAGGTTGCCGAGTTCGGCGAGTTCGTTGATCCAGTCATCCGGCGAGCGTGCGTTCAGCGCAATCGCGCGCTTGGCGATGTTGGCGGCGAAATCGCAGATGCGTTCGAATTCGATGCCGATGCGCAGCGCGCTGAGTACTTCGCGCAGGTCGCGCGCGATCGGCTGGCGCAGGGCCAGCACTCGTATCGCACGCGCGTCGAGCTCGCGCTCGAGCTCGTCGACCTCGAAGTCCTCGCGCACGACGCGTGCGGCGACGACCGTGTCACGCAACAGCAGCGCATCGAGGGCTCCGGCCAGCTGCGTCTGCGACAGCTCACCCATGCGGGCGATCGCCGCGGTCAGCGCGGACAGCTCGGAATCGAAACTTTTTACGATGTGGTCGGACATATGAGGAGCCGGGAATGGGGAATGGAGAATGGGGGAATGGGGAATCGGGAATGGGAGTGAGGGATCGGAAATCGGATTGGCGAATGGAGCATCGACCCAACAGGTTTTTCGGAGGCGAACCGTCATGCAACTGCCGAATTCTCGTTCCCGATTCCCAACCTCATCCGTACCTTCCCGTAATGTAATCCTCGGTCATCTTCTCCTTCGGATTCTCGAAGATCATCGTAGTGTCGCCGAACTCGATCAATTCGCCCAGATACATGAACGCCGTGTAGTCGGAAATCCGGGAAGCCTGCTGCATGTTGTGCGTGACGATCGCAATCGTGTAGTGCTCCTTGAGCTCGTCGACGAGCTGCTCGATCTTGCTCGTCGCGATCGGGTCGAGTGCCGAGGTCGGCTCGTCGAACAGGATTACATCCGGCTTCAGCGCAATCGCGCGGGCTATGCACAGGCGCTGCTGCTGGCCGCCGGAGAGTCCCAGCGCGTTCTGCTTGAGCTTGTCCTTGGCCTCCTCCCACAACGCCGCGTGGCGCAATGCCTGTTCGACGCGCGCATCCATCTCCGCACGCGTCAGCTTCTCGTAGTGCCTGATCGCATAGGCGACGTTGTCGTAGATCGACATCGGAAACGGCACCGGCTTCTGGAACACCATGCCGACCTTGCTGCGCAGCCGATTCAGCGAATAGCGCGCATCCAATATGTTCTCGCCGTCGAGAAGCACTTCGCCTTCGGCGCGAAGCTTCGGATAGATCGAATAGATGCGGTTGAAGATGCGCAGCAGCGTCGACTTGCCGCAACCGGAAGGACCGATGATCGCGGTGACCCTGTGCGCGGCGACCTGCATGTTGATGTTCTTCAACGCGAGGTAGTCGCCGTAGTAGAACTTCAGGTCGCGCGCGATCAGCTTCGGCGACTCCGCAGCGGCGACCGGAGCGGCAGGATCGGCGGCGGCGGGAGTGGAATCATTCACGATCAGCATCCTCGAACTCCGAAGTCACGGACGCGCTTGCGCGCAGCCGTGATTAGTCGTTGGCAACCTTGTTGCGCAATATCAGTGCGCGCGATACCAGGGACAGCAGCAACACGAATATCGTGACCATGAACGCGCCGGCCCATGCCAGCGAGTGCCAGGAATCGTACGGGCTCATCGCGTACTGGAAGATCACGACCGGCACGCTGGCCATCGGCTTGGTCAGATCGGAATTCCAGTACTGGTTGTTCAATGCGGTGAAGAGCAGTGGCGCGGTTTCGCCGCTGATTCGCGCCAGACCGAGCAGCACGCCGGTGACGATGCCGGGCGCGGCCGAGCGATACAAAACCTGGAGTGTCATCTTCCACTGCGGAATGCCGAGCGACAGTGCCGCTTCGCGCATTGCCGAGGGCACCAGCTGCAGCATCTCGTCGGTCGTGCGCACGACAACCGGAATCACGATCAGGGCGAGCGCAAGCGCACCGGCAATGGCCGAGAAATGGCCCATCGTGCGGACCACGATCGTGTACACGAACAGGCCGAGCACGATCGACGGCGCCGACAGCAGGATGTCGTTGATGAAGCGAATCGTCTCGCCGATCGCCCGCTTGCGCGCGTATTCGGCCAGATAGGTGCCGGCAGCGATGCCAATCGGCGCGCCGATGAGGATCGCCAGCAGCGACATCGTCAGGCTGCCGAAGAACGCGTTGAGCAGGCCGCCGTTCTCGCCGGGTGCCGGCGTCATTTGCGTGAACAGCGCGAGATTCATCGCCGCCAGGCCGTTGAACAGGGCCGTCCACAGGATCCAGACGAGCCAGAACAGGCCGAATGCCGTTGCCAGCAGCGACAACGTCAGCGCAATCGCGTTCCTGACGCGGCGGCGCTGGTACAGGCGTTCCATCGACGCGGCCATCTCAAGTACCTTCCCGGCGCGCCAGGCGCATCAGCATGTACTTGGCGACGGCGAGCACGACAAACGTCACGACGAACAGCAGAAAGCCGAGTGCGATCAGCGAAGAACGGTAGATGTCCGAATCGGCCTCGGTGAACTCGTTGGCCAGGGTCGCGGCGATCGAGTTGCCCGGCATCAGCAGCGACGTGCTCAACTGGTGCGAATTGCCGAGCACGAACGTTACAGCCATCGTCTCGCCGAGCGCGCGGCCGAGTCCGAGAAAGACGCCGCCAATCACTGCCGTACGTGTGTAGGGCAGCACGATGTCCCAGGCGACCTCCCAGGTCGTCGAACCGAGTGCGTAGGCCGATTCCTTCAGGCGCGTCGGCACGGTCAGGAACACGTCGCGCATGACCGCGGTGATGAAGGGGATCACCATGATCGCGAGCACGATGCCGGCGGTGAGCATGCCGATGCCGAGTGGCGGCCCGCTGAACAGTGCGCCGATCAGCGGCCAGTTGCCGACATGTGCATTGAGCCAGGGGATTATGCTCCTGGCCATGAACGGCACGAACACGAACAGACCCCACATGCCGTAGATGATCGACGGAATGCCGGCCAGCAGTTCGATGCCGGCGGCGACCGGGCCGCGCATCCAAGCCGGCGCCACCTCGGTGAGGAACAGCGCGATGCCGAAGCTGACCGGCACGGCGATCAGCATCGCGATCAGCGCAGTCACGAGCGTGCCGTAGATCGGCACGAGCGCGCCGAACTTGTGCTGCACGGCGTCCCAGTCGCTGCCGGTGATGAAGCTCCAGCCGAACGTGGAAAACGCCTGGCGACCGCCCCACAGCATCGACAGCGCGACTGCAATCAGCGTGATCAGCACGAACCAGCCGGCAGCGGCGACGATGCCGTGGAAAAGGCTCTCGGCGCCGGCGTCGCGGCGCGCCCGATCCGCCAGATCGACCGGATGCGGCATCGTTGCGCTGACACTGGCGGTGGACTCAGCCACTACTTTGTACACCTGTATGCGTTTTCAAATCGATCGGGAAAAAGAGCGCGCACCGTTGCCGATGCGCGCGTAAATCCCGACGTTGGGGGGTAGCGTCCGGAGCGGCAGTGGAACTGCCGATCCGACGGCACGTCCTTGTGCCGAAGGAACCAATGCAGTCACGCTTACGACTTGAAATCGGACTTCCAGTAGGCTTCGATCTGCTTGACCAGGGATTCCGGCAGCGCGACGTAGGCGAGCGAATCGGCTTCCTTCTGGCCGTGTTCGAACGACCACTGGAAGAACTCGAACGCAGTCTTGGTGTGCGCGGAGTCTTTCGGTGTCTTGTACATGATCGCCCACGTCGTCGCGGTAATCGGCCATGCCGCTTCTCCCGGCGCGTCGGTCATGATCAGGTTGAAGTCCTTGGCACTCTTCCAGTCCGCCGTCGCGGCGGCGGCCGCGAACGCGGCCTTGTCCGGCTTGATCCATTTGCCGGCCTTGTTCTGAAGTTGCGTGTAGGTCAGCTTGTTCTGCAACGCGTAGGCGTACTCGACGTAGCCGATCGAATCCTTGATCTGCTTGACGTAGGCAGCGACGCCTTCATTGCCCTTGCCGCCGACGCCGGTGGGCCACGATACCGAGGTGCCTTCACCGGCCTTCTCTTTCCACTCGGGGCTGACTTTGGAAAGGTAATTGGTGACGTTGAACGTCGTGCCGGAGCCATCCGAACGATGCACGACCGTGATCAGCGTCTCCGGCAGTTTCGCGCCGGGATTGATGTCGGCGATCGCCTTGTCGTTCCACTTCTGTACCTTGCCAAGAAAGATGTCGGCCAGGACCGGACCGCTGAGCTTCAAGTCGCCCGCCTGCACGCCCTCGATGTTGACGACCGGCACGATGCCGCCGATCACGACCGGGAACTGGCCGAGACCGGCGTCGGTGAGATCCTTGGCTTCGAGCGGCTTGTCGGACGCGCCGAAATCGACGGTCGCGGCCTTGATCTGCGCGATGCCGCCGCCGGAACCGATCGACTGATAGTTGATCTTGTTGCCGGTCTTCTCGCTGAAGGCCGACGACCATTTGGACAGCACCGGATAGACGAAAGAAGAGCCGGCGCCGGTGATATCGGTCGCGGCCTGCGTGCTGCCGGCGGCGACGCTCAGCGCCGCCCCAGCGGCGAGCGTAGTCAGCGCGTGACGAAAACGGGTGAACATGTGAACCTCCGTGGAAGAAAAGAAGCGGAGGCGGCGGTCGCTGCACGTAGTCCCCAAGCCGCGCCACAGCCTTGTCGTTACGCTGCGCAGGCTACGCGGCGAGTTTTAAAGATTTATGACAATGGGCGGCGAGAAACGAGGGGTCCAGGGGCGCGGGAGGGCAATGCGCATGCTTTCCGCCATCTTGCAGTCGAAAAAGACAGCGCCGGCGAGCTCTTGCCGGGTATTTCTGCCCCCAAACCTCGACTCCCGGCCCCATTTTTGTAACAAAACTGTAAACTTCGGCAGCCCTGCGGCGTGCCGGCAGGCGTCCAAATCTCGAGGCGGAACTCCATGTTTTCTCTGCAAACCATCTTCGGCAAAGGCGACAAGTTCTATGGATTGCTCGAGGCCAGCGCCGACGCGGCCCGGCAGAGCACGCGCGCGCTGATCTCGATGCTGAACCAGAAGTCTTCGAGCCCTTCGCTCGATGAATTCCGTCTGGCGCGCCGGCGTGAAAAAGAGGTCATGAGCCAGATCAGCCAGGAGCTGGTCAACACGTTCGTCACGGCGCTCGAGCGCGAGGACATCGAAGCGCTGTCCGCCGCGCTGTACAAGATTCCCAAGACGATCGAGAAATTCGCCGAACGCTACGCACTGTTCGCCGCGCAACTGATGGATGTCGACTACGCCTCGCGCGCGGCGATGCTGGAAAAGGCCACCGGCGTGATCGTCGAGATGGTCGCGCAGCTACGCAAGGGCATGCGCATCGAAGAAATGAAAAACCTCAACGACCGCATGCAGGCGATCGAGAGCGAAGCCGACCGCCTGATTCTCTCGCTGTACGGCGACCTGTTCTCGAACGAGCAGAACCCGTCGCGCCTGCTGCTGCGCAAGGATCTTTTCGAACTGCTGGAAAAGGCCATCGACCGCTGCCGCGACGCCGGCAACGTCATCTACGCAATCGTGTTGAAGAATTCGTGAGAGCCGGGAATGGGGAATCGGGAATCGGGAATGGAGAAAGACGATAAGCTCATCGTTCCGGTGCTGGCGCAGCTGCCAACGCAGGGCGCCGGCGCCAATGCTCGCGTCGGCGAAGGCTCGCGACCCGGATTCGCGCAACGGATGCGACGGGTCAAGCACATCGACCCCTTATCGCGATCGCGCGGTCGAGCAACTCCCGCGATCGTTTCCTCGCCGTTCCGATTCCCGATTCCCGATTCCCGATTCCCGTCTTGCCTATGAGCCTCACCCTCGTCTTCACCCTCCTGCTGGTCGCACTGGTCTTCGAGTACATCAATGGTTTCCACGACACCGCGAATTCGATCGCGACCGTCGTCGCGACCAAGGTGCTCAGCCCCGGTCAGGCAGTTTTGCTCGCCGCATTCACCAATCTGCTCGGTGCCATGTGGGGCACGGCGGTCGCCAAGACGATCTCTTCCGGGTTGATCGATTCGGGCGTCGTCGTGATGACGCCGGAATTGCTCATCTGCGCGCTGCTCGGCGCCACGATCTGGGACCTGATCACGTGGTGGTGGGGCCTGCCGTCGAGTTCGTCGCACGCGCTGATCGGCGGCCTGATCGGAGCGGCGTTCGCTGCCGCCAGCGAGAACTGGCACGTCATCATCTGGTCCGTGCCCGGCGAACACTGGTGGCTCGGCAAGGGCATTCTCAACAAGGTGATCCTGCCGATGGTCGTGTCACCGGCCGCCGGATTCATGCTCGGCTTCACGATCATGGGATTGCTCTTCGCGCTGCTCTCGTTCCTGTCCTCGCGCGGCGGCGCGATCCAGCGCGCGTCGCGGCCGCGCGTGGTCAATGCCATCTTCGCCAAGGTGCAGATGGTGTCGTCCGGCTTCATGGGTTTCTCGCACGGGCTCAACGACGCGCAGAAGACGATGGGCATCATCGCGCTGGCGCTGGCCAGCGCCACCAGCGCCGGCTCGCTCGATCACTTGCCCGGCTGGCTTAATTTCCTGCGCATCGACGCCGATGCCAAGGGCCAGTTCGAGATCGCCACGTGGATCAAGGCAACCTGCGCCGTCGTCATGGCGATGGGCACGATGGCAGGCGGCTGGCGCATCATCCGCACGCTCGGCCACAAGATGGTCAAGCTGCATCCGATCAACGGTGTCGCCGCCGACATCGCCTCGTCGAGCGTGATCGTCACCGCCTCGGCACTCGGCATTCCTGTATCGACAACGCACAACGTCTCCGCCGCGATCATGGGCGTAGGCTCGGCCAAGCGCCTGAACGCGATCAAGTGGACCGTCGTCGAGCGCATGGTGTGGGCCTGGATCCTGACGATCCCGGTTGCCGGCACGCTCGCGTACTTCCTTGTGCGCGCTCTCAAGCTGCTGGGATGGGTTTAGCGCGAGCCGGCCGAGACGACCTCGACGGATCTTGTTGCGAACGCGCCAAAGCGAAAGCGCCCCACGACACGCCGTTCGATCGCGGCTGGCGATATTCGACGCCTCGGCGCAAACTATGCGCGATCGCGAGTTGCATCCCGAGGCGCCGCCATTTCCGACATCGACCTTGATCGAAGGCGTATCATCCGCTCGATCCTGATGACCGGCGCGGGCGCGCTCGTTGCGCGCGCGCTGCCGGCAAGCGCCGCGCCGACGTCCATGCTGTCGAGAACGATTCCGCGTTCCGGGGAAAAACTGCCGGTCATCGGCCTGGGCACCTGGCAGGAGTTCGACTTCGTCGGCGACGCCGCCAAGCGCGCGCAGGCCGTCGACACGCTGCGCACGTTCGTCAGCGAAGGGCTGCGCGTGATCGACACCTCGCCGATGTATGGCGCGGCGGAAGGCGTCGTCGGCGAACTGCTCGAACCGGTCGACACGCGCCACAGCGCCTTCATCGCGACGAAAGTGTGGACGGTTGGCGCCGAAGCGGGCCGCCGCCAGATCGAAGACTCATTCCGCCTGCTGCGCCGCGACCCGATCGACCTGATCCAGGTGCACAACCTGCGCGATGTCGACGTGCATCTTTCCACATTGGCGCAACTCAAGCGCGACGGGCGCGTACGCTACATCGGCGTCACCAGTTCGGTCGCGTCGGCGCACGCCGGCCTGGTGAAGTATGTCGAGCAGGGCACGATCGATTTCGTCCAGGTCAACTACTCGCTGATGGAGCGCGACGCCGACAAGACCGTGCTGCCGGCGGCGATCGCCAATCGCGTCGCCGTGCTGATCAACCGCCCGTTCGGCGACGGCTCGCTGTTCGCGCGCGTGCGTGGCCGCGAACTGCCGCCGTTTGCCGCAGAGATCGGCGCGGCATCGTGGGCGCAATTCGCACTCAAGTGGATCATCGCGCATGCGGCCGTCACCTGCGTGATCCCCGGCACGCGCAATCCGGCGCATCTGCTCGACAACATCGGTGCCGCCGCCGGCGTGATGCCCGATGCCGCCATGCGCGGCAAGATGGCCACTGCGTTCGACAATCCCTGAGTATACAAGTAGCAAAATCGCCCGCGCATCCCGCGCACGCGGATCTCGCGACGACAATTCAAGGCGCATCAGCCAACCGGCAATGAAGCGGCCGCAACATCTGCACCGCTGGAATGCGCGTGTCCGCTTTCGACGGCTTCGGCGTATTGATCAATCAGGACAGGTCACCGTGTGCGCGACCGTCGATCACCTCTTCCGGGCCCTGCCGAAAGTCACGGCCACTCGGCAGTGTGAGGCTAAAGCACTGAACTATAAAGATAAATACGACATCTGTGCCAGTGAATCGAACCTGAATATTTTTGCAAACCTTGTGCGGTTTCTTCGCGATTTCGCGTTCTTAGAGGCAAGGCGTACGAAGAGGCAGTTCGAACGCCGGCAGAAAAACGCACGGCGATCGACGAGTAATTCCATAGCGAAAGAGCTGAATTATTCAGTGAGCCTGAGCGAAAAAAGAGATTCGAGAATTTTCCAAACACGACCAAACAATCGAGGACGAGGAAGCTGTCATGAAAACCAAGATGAAACTGTTGAGTCTGGCCTTTGCCTTTGCGGCACTCCCTTGCACCGGTGCCTTCGCCACCGAAGGCACCTGCAGCGTGGGCCTGACGCAGGACCCGCTGGTCATGCGCGTTGGCAAGGATGAATTCCGTATCGCCTTCGGCCTGGATGGCTCGAACTGCAAGGACACCGGCTGCAGCGGAACGATCCGCTACAACACGACGTGGGAAACCGAAGACGGCGTGCGCAATACCGAGCAGAAGTCGGTGGCGTTCAACATTCCGAGCGGTGCCGCGCGTTCGCTCAGCGTCGACCGCAGCTATTTCGATACCGCCGAAGCCAGGCACACGACCGAGATCGTCGGCGTCGACGTACACCAGATCAGCTGCGACGGCGCCCCGCAGTCCGG
>Ga0157375_10001324_pt1 | contig 21378 bp, 22 predicted proteins | sample M35metaG_FD_115311 | JGI IMG/M metagenome (GOLD analysis project Ga0157375, IMG submission 115311) | Miscanthus rhizosphere microbial communities from Kellogg Biological Station, Michigan, USA - M3-5 metaG | ecosystem: Host-associated > Plants > Roots > Rhizosphere > Soil | place: USA: Michigan... | reverse complement strand
GCAGCTCGACGACCGCACCCTGGTGGCGCGCATCCTCGAGGGCGACCGAGACCGGTTCACAGAGCTGGTGAAGCGCTACGAAAAGCGCATCATCAACTATGTGTATCGGATCACGCATCGCTACGAAGACGCTCACGACCTGGCCCAGGAAATTTTCGTGAAGGTCTACGTCGCCCTCGATCGCTACGATCCGAAGTACCAGTTTTCGACGTGGCTCTTCCGGATCGCGCAGAACAGCGCCATCGACGCGCTGCGCAAGAAGACGGTCAACGAGGTGTCCATCGCCCCGAAACCGGGCGAGGACGACAGCAAGGAGCGCGAGTTCGCCGACACGGGCGTGTCGCCGTACCGCGCCATGAGCAACAAGCAGCTCGCCGACGCGATCGACGTGGCGGTGAAGAATCTGCCGTCCGATTATCGGGAGCTGATTCAACTCCGGCACTTTGCCGAGCTATCCTACGAGGAGATCGCTTCGATGAAGAAGCTGCCCCTCGGCACCGTGAAGAACAAACTGTTTCGGGCCCGCAACCTGCTGAAAGTCGAGCTCGAAGGATTCGTGGAACCCCTATGACCAACGACGAGTGCCAGAAATATCTGGAAGATCCGGAAGCGAACGCCGCGCATCTGCAGTCGTGTGCGGAGTGCCGCGCCGTCTCCGCGGCGCTCGCCGAGAAGAGTGACGTCGAGCCGGCTTCGATCGACGTCGATGCCCTGCCGCTCGCTCCGTGGGAAGGTTCCTCGCATCGCCCCTGGCCGCTCGTCCTGGGAATCACCGCCGTGGTCGTCGCCGTCGCGCTTGCGCTCTGCGATGCAGCCGGCCTCTCGCCGCTGCACGTCGCCGAAAGCTCGCTGACTTCGATGGAGGCCATGCGCGGTCTCATCGATCGCCTCACCGTCTCGCTGCGCGGCGCGCCGCTGGTCTGGCAGATTGCCTTCGGCGTGGCGTTTCTCATCGTCAATGCACTACTCGTCGTCCTGCTGCGGCGTTCGCCGAGGGGGATGGATGCGTAGGACGCTGCGCCTGTTCCTGCCGTTGACCGTCGTGGCCGCGACGCTGGTGACGGCGATGATCGCCGCGCCGCCCAACTTCGGCGTTCATCCGCCGGATAGCCCGGCCGAGGCGACGGCGATGCTGCAAAAGACGGCGGTGATCGTGGCGCTGCTGGCGGTCTGGATGATCGCCGCGGTGGCGCTGACGCTCCTGAGCGGCCGCGAGATCCGCTATTCCTCGGTGGAGATGCGCGCCAGCGCTCTGCACTGCTTCGCCCTCGGCCTGGTGGCGGTGACCAGCTTCGCGCTGACGGCGATCGTGTTCAGCTACCTGATCCCCTACCACGTCGGCCTGCCGCTCCTCTTCGCCCTCGGCGTCTTCGCCATCCTGACGAAGATCTACGGCCTGGTAACCGTCTTCCACGCCATCGGTACGCTGGTGGCCGGCTCGCGCACCCGCGAGCAGCTGCAGCGCCGCAACTGGCTGCGCGGCGATCTGGCCATGGTGGTGATCGGCGTCGTCGTCCTCGGCGCCATCCGTCTGATCCCGATCGCCGGCCCGATCGTCTGGGGCTTCGCGTCGGTCTTCGGCATCGGTACCGCGCTGGCGACGAAGTTCGGGCGCCGCGAGCCGTGGTTCCTGGCGTATCGACTTCATTTGTCCTGAGCGTTTGATGAACCACAGAGACGCAGAGGACACAGAGAACACCTCTGCGATCTCTGCGTCTCTGTGGTGATAAAGGTTTGAACATGAAAGCATCCGTATTCATCGCCACAAGCCTCGACGGCTACATCGCCCGCGCGGACGGCTCGTTCGACTGGCTGCCCGAAAACCCCGAGCCGCACGGCTACGAGGAGTTCATGGCCTCGGTGGACGCGCTGGTCATCGGCCGCAAGACTTTCGAGACCGCGGCGGCATTCACTCCCTGGCCGTACGGAACGAAGCCGGTGATCGTGCTGACCTCGAACCCGTCCGCGTTCCAAGCGCCTGACGGCTCCGTGTGCGACTTCATGTCAGGCACTCCGCAGGAGATCGTGGAGCGGCTCACGCAACGCGGCATCAACCACATCTACGTCGACGGCGGAATCACCATCCAGCGCTTCCTGGAAGCGGGATTGATCGACCGTCTGATCGTCACCCGTGTCCCGGTCCTGATCGGAAGCGGAATCCCGCTATTCGGACCTCTCTCTCGCGACGTCCGTCCCCGACACGTCTCCACGCGCTCGTATTCCAGCGGTCTGGTCCAAAGCGAGTACGTGATCGACGGTTTTGAACGAAGCGTGAGCGGACATCCTGTCCCGATCCGGTTACAAACCGGCGGTTGATGCGCCAGCATTACAACCATCCAAAATCAGGCGATACAACTCCAGATGTTTCTTCACTACTGAATTAAGTCCGAGTCGGGTGACAAGTAGTGAATCGAAACATCCATTGAAAGGAGAATCCCATGCCTGTTCTTGCTCAACATCGATGGCGCTGGTGCCAGCAGTGCCAAGGTCTTTGGTATTCGGGTGCGACCGCGAACCCGAACGGCGTCTGCCCGGGTTCACCAACTCCCAAAGGGCCCCACTCGCACGCAAGTAGCGGCGACTATGCGCTGTTCGACGAAACCCAGGCGGTCGGCTTTCCCGCCAACGTCATGGCTCAGGAGAGTTGGCACTGGTGCTCGCAGTGCGGCGCTCTCTGGCATACGGGTGGCGGAAACATCTGCCCCAAGCTGGGAAGCAACGGCCACACAGCGGCGGGAAGCGGCAACTACGTGCTTCTGAACCGTCCGTGAGCGACATCACTCGAGTCGGATTTGCAGAGAGAGGCCGGCACCCTGCCGGCCTCGATTACTTTGGCCGAGACGGTCGATGCGGAACCTGGCGTATCGGCTTCATTTGCCTGGCCTCTTGATGAACCACAGAGGCGCAGAGGACACCGAGAAAACCTCTGCGATCTCTTCGTCTCTGTGGTGATAAGTAAAAGCGCCGGTGCACGGCGCCGACGAGGAGGAGAGGGCGCTTCATGCTCCTCAATACGGGCGATGATCGCGGCTGTCCATTACCGAGCGCGCGTTCCGCTACACTTCAATGAGTCTGCCGTCATCAAATCGAACTTGGGAGGCGCTCATGCGCAGAGCTCTGGCCGTCTTTTTTCTGATCACCGTTTGTGGTTCCAATGCGTTCGCCTGGGGGCGGGAAGGACACCGCATCGTCTGCCGGATCGCATTCCTATCGCTGCCGGAAGAGGATCAGAAGGAAGTCGAGCGGCTGACCAAGGCGTACAAAACGCCGCCGGACTCGGATCTCAAGATCGATGGGTATCCCGACGCCTGCATCTTTCCTGACGTGGCGCGCTCCAAAGCGGTCGATGCGAAAAAGAAAGGCAATACCGACAGTCCCTGGCTTCACTTCGAGCCGTTCAACAACTGGCACTTCCTCAACGTCGATCGTTCGGTGAAGAAGATTCCGGAGACGGCGTGCCACAACGACTGCGTCGTGTTCGCGATCGAAAAGCATTCACACGATCTGCGGACGAAAACCGACGATCAGGATCGTGCCGAGGCGCTCATCTTCCTCGGGCACTGGGTTGGCGACATCCATCAGCCGCTGCACATCAGCTTCGAGAAGGATCAGGGAGGAAACCTGGTCCAACCGGTCACCGGCGGCTTCTATCCCATCCCGCAAATCCCGGACAAGCCCGACGCCACGCTAAACCTGCACTCCGTGTGGGACAGCGGAATCATTCGAAAGGATCTTCCGAGCAGTGATGTGCTCGCGTTTGCCGACATGCTCCGCGCGACGATCACCAGCGCGCAGAGAACGGCGTGGCTGACCTCCAAGCCGCTGCAGTGGGCGCAGGAGTCGTATGACATCACCACGCTTCCCGACCTCAAATACTGCAAGAGGCCCGGTTGCGATGGCGCCTGCGAGGCTCTGCCAACCCAGGGCCGCGTGCTGACGAAGGAGTATCAGGACGAGTTTGCCGATGACGTGGAACTGCGTCTCATGCAGGCTGGGACACGCCTCGCGTCATTGATTCATGACGCTCTGCATCCGAAATGAATCTCTACTCCGCCTTCATCGCGCTGGCCAGATCGATGCGTCGCGCCAGGCGGGACGGCACCAGTCCCGCCAGCAATGACGCGATGAAGGTCACTGCCAGCGAGGCTGCGATCAGCCGCACCGGCGTATGGAACGCGATCGTCCAGCCGAAGGATTGTTTGTTGATCACGTAGATCAAAATCCACGACAGGACGTAGCCCATGGCCAGACCGGCGACGGTTGAGGTCAGGCCGAGGACGGACGATTCGAGGACCAGCATGCGGCGGACCTGGGCGATGGACATGCCGAGGACTCGGAGGAGCGCCAGGTCGCGGGTGCGTTCGAGGATCAGGGCGGCCAGGGTGTTGATGACGCCGAGGACCGCCACGACGATGGCGACGGCGAGCAGGGCGTAAGTGATCAGAAAAGTCTGATCGAAGATCTTCATCACTTCGCCACGGATCTCGGAGTTGGTGACGACGAAGGCGTGGTATTTCGGGCCGAAGATCGCTTCGAGTTGCTTGCGCGCGGCGTCGCGGGTGATACCGGGCTTGAGGTAGATGACCACGGTGTTGATGGCGTCGTCGCCGAATAGGTTCGTGTAGAGCGCGCGGTCCATCACCGCCACGCCGCGGTCGTTCGAGTAATCGCGGTAGACGCCGGTGATCGGGAAGCGCTGCGGGCCGTGGAGCGTGGTCAGGGTGATCGCGTCGCCGAGGCCTTTTTCGTATTTCAGCGCCAGGCTCTCCGAAACCAGCACGCCGTTTTGCGTCACCGCGTTCTGCAGCGCTTCGGTGGCGTTGCGCGGGGTGATCATCGGCAGGTCGCCGAAGCGGGCGGCTACGCCGAGGTCGCCGCTGGCGATGGTGATGGTGGCATCGCCGTAGGCCGCGCCGCGTCCGCGGGCGCGATCGAAGGCGGCGATGAAGGGGACCTTGGCCAGATCGGCGGAGATGGCGTTTGGGAAGACGGCGGCATCGGCATTCGAGAGGCCCTTCGACGGCCGCAGCCAGAGATCGGAGCTGACCGTCTGATCCACCCACACGCGCACGGTCTCGCGGAAGCTGCCGACCATCAGCGCCACCGCCACCATCATCCCGATCGCCAGCGACAGCGCGGCCGAGGCGATCGAGGTGCGGCGGAGCGAGGCGGGAATCGTGGCCGAGGCCAGCTCGCCGACGATGCCGAAGATGGCGCGGTAGGGTGCGCGCAGCAGGGTCGAGGCGGCGGTCACGATCATCGGCGCCAGCGCGGAGAAGCCGGCCACCACGAAGAGAACGGCGAGGTAGCCGGCGACGGCGATGCCGTTCCAGGCGGGGAGTCGCGAGAGCAGCGCGGCAACGAGGAAACAGGCGATCGCGATCACCACTTGCATGCGGCGGCTTTGAATCCTGCGCAGATTGGAAAAGAGGAGGTTTGGCCGCAGTTGCGCCGCTTCGATCGATGGCTGGATCGCCGAGAGCAGGGAGAGAATCGTCCCCACCGCCACGCCCGCCGCGATGATTCCTGGCGTCAGCACGATGGCCTCGGGGGTCGAGCTGACGTACAGCGCGTTGATGGTGCGGCCGATCATGCGCAGGATCAGCCAGGCCAGGCCGCGGCCGAGGGCGATGCCGAGCGCCGAGCCGGCCAGGCCGAAGACAAAGCCTTCCAGGATGAAGGCGCCGAAGATTTGCCGCGCCGAGGTGCCGAGCGTTTTGAGAACGCCTACATCCTTGCGGCGGCGCAGGATCGAGATCAGCACGGTGTTGTAGACCAGGAACATCCCCACCAGCAGCGCCACGCCGGCGAGGGCGAAAAGGTTCACGCGGAAGGCGCGCAGCATTTTCTCGACGCGCTCGTTGCGCCGTGCCGGCCGTTCGATGCGGGCGCTCGATGGGAGCACGCGGGCGATCTCGCGGACCAGCGACTCGTCCGGCACGATGAGATCGATACGCGTCAGGCGTCCTTCGAACCCGAAGCTGGCCTGCGCCGCAGCAATGTCGGCGATGGCGATCGCTCCGTTGAAGGCGGTAGCCGGTCCGCGCGATTCGAGCAGGCCGCGAATGGTCATCGTTCGCCGGTTGCCTCTGAAATCGAGCGTCAGCGGTGAACCGAGTCTCAGGCCGTGTTCCTTCGCGAAGGTGGCAGGGATTACGACTGAGTCATCGCGGAAGAGGCTGAGATAGGTGGCCGCCGACTCGTGCTCGCTGGTGACGACGCTGGCGTAGCGGTAGTCGCGGAAGTGGAGGTCGGAGAGGAGGTCGACGCCGAGGAGGCGGATGGGGAGCGGCTGCGGAGCGACGCCGGCCATCCCTTCGACGTCGATGACCGGGGCGAAGCGGACTCCTTTCGGCCAGAACGGCTGCAGTTTCAGGAGCACGTCTTCGGTCAGGCCGACATCGGAGACGATCATGTAGTTAGCCCGGCCGGCGACGGTGTCGACCGATTCCTGGAAGGCTCTTAACGCACTCTGGTTCGAGAGGGCGATAGCGACGACGACCGCGACGCCGACGGCGATCCCGAGGATGGTGAGTGTGGTCCGCATGGCTTCGCGGAGGATGGGGCGGAGGACCAGGGCGCGGAGGATCACGCAAGGCCCCGCACAGACAAGAGTGTCTGTGCCACATTCGACTCCGTCTTGCTCACACGCAGCGGTATCTGTCCCAAAAACCAGGACCGATGTGGCACAGACACTCTTGTCTGTGCTTGTTCAAGACACGCGGAGCCGGCCATCCGCCACCTCCACCACATAGTCGCCATACGACGCCGCACGCTCGGAATGGGTGGCCATCACGATCGTCGGTCGCCGGGTCTTGTGAATGCCGCGGATCAGATCGAGGATCATCTCCCCGTTCTTCGAATCGAGATTGCCGGTTGGCTCGTCGGCGAGGATCAGCGGCGGACGATGGATCACGGCGCGGGCGATGGCCACGCGCTGCATTTCACCGCCGGAGAGCTCGTTCGGAAAATGTGTTGCGCGGCTACCCAGTCCCACCACCTCCAGCACTTCGGCCACGCGCGTCTTCACCTCGCTTCGCGGCGCGTTCGCCAGTGACAGCGGGAAGGCGACGTTCTCGAAGACGTTCAGCGTCGGGATGAGGTTGAAGAACTGGAAGATGTAGCCGATCGATTTGCGGCGCAGCATGGTCAGGCGCGATTCGTCGAGCACCGATGTGTCGATGTCGTCGAGGAACATGCGCCCCGAGGTCGGCTTGTCAACGGCGCCGATGAGATTGAGCAGCGTCGACTTGCCGCTGCCGGAGGCGCCCATCAGCACCGCGAAATCGCCCGAGGCGACGTCGAGGGAGACGTCATCGAGCACTTGGACCGCCGCCGACTCCGCGCTTCCGGCGTAGGCGTGGGTGACGTGCTCGAGGCGGATGCGCATGGCGGGCGATTGTACGCGCGGCACGCACACTGCAATCGGGCGCCGCTCTGATAGGCTGAGCGGCCGTAAAGGAGACTGTCATGGACGAAACGACGAGTGGGTCTGCAAGCAGCGATGCCGAATCGCGCTTTGGAAAGGCCAAAGACTTCGTGAATGAAAAATACTCAGCGGCGTCCGACGCCGTGAAGAATCAGTACAACCGTGTGCGTGAGAAGGTCGAGGACGTCGATTTCGGCGCCATCACCGATCAGGTCCGCAGCTACGTCCGCTCGAATCCCGGGAAGGCGCTGCTGATCTCGGTCGGCGTCGGATTCCTGGTCGGCCTGCTGCTGCGCCGCGATGACAATGACGACTAAGGGAGCGACGATGGCGACCACACGAGACGACGAATACGAACGCTCCGCTGCCGGGATGGATTACGACAACCCCATTCGCGAGAAGGCGTCGCAGCTCGGCAATGCTTTCGCCGAAAGCGGGCCGGAGGCATTGTTCGCGGAGATCGAGAATCTGCTGCCAGAGTCATGGCGCGAGCACATCCGGTCGTTTCCGATCGCCGCGGTGGTCCTCGGCGTCGGCATCGGCGTCTGGCTCGGGATGAAGAAGGGCGACGAGGTGATCGCCGCCGGGACGTCGATGGTGACGGCCGCGGCGATGCAGAACGTCGCCAACGTGATGCACGGCAAAAGCTCCGATTAACTCTTGCGAAGCGGCCGTCCTCTCCGCACAATGACTCGTAATGGAGACTCGGCCGCTTCCGCTCGGGATTGCTGAGCACCGCTTCGACCGTCTGGCGTCCCTTGCCGACGACGTTCACCGCACCTACTTTTTCAAATACCCGCCGCTCCCGGTGCGCTGGGGCCAGCAGATCACGCGCAAGAAGCGCCGCTCGATCCGCCTCGGGTCGTACAACCACATCACCACCGAGATCCGCATCCACCCGCTCCTCAACTCGCCCGAGATCCCGACGTTTTTCATCCAGTCGGTGATCTACCACGAGTACCTGCACCACGTCCTCGGCGCCAGCCACAACCGCCGGTTTCACAAGGAAGAGCGCAAGTTCCGCTACTTCCGCGAATCGAAGGAATGGATCCGACGCCACCTCTGGCTGCTGCTCGGGACGAAGCGGAGCCGGACGGTGACGATGCCGCCGCCGGCTGCGGTACCGCCGCAGATGGCGTTGTTTTGACTACGTGGGTCGGACTCTCAGTCCGACCGGCTGACCCGGGTCTGAAACTTCAGTGACGGGGGCAATTCATGAGAGGTCGGACTTGAGAGTCCGACCTACGTTTTCCGCGCGTTACACGCCCATGGGGAACGTCAAACTGTAAATGTACCGTCCTCGTGCGACCTGCAGCACGATCGACGATCGTTCGGCGGATTGCGTCAGCGCCTGGTTGAGCTCCTTCACCGACGAAATTTCGGCGCCGTTTACGCCGACGATGACGTCGCCGCGGGAGAGGCCGATGGTTTCGCTGCGGGAGCCCCGAGCGATTTCATCGATGACGACGGTGCGGTTCGCGTCGCCCACGCGGAGGCCGGCGATCTCCCAGAGAATTCGCAGACCGAGGTCGGCCGGAGCTTCGGAAGGGCGAACGGAAATCGATTGCGTGTTGCCGTCGCGGGCGATGGTCAGCGGAAGCGGCTGGCCGGCGGCGACGGTGGCGGTCAGAGTTGAAAAGGCTTCGCGTGAGTCGACGGCACGTCCGGCCACGGCGGTGATGATGTCGCCGGTGCGCAGTCCGGCTGCCTGCGCGGGCGAGCCGGGGATGACGCGCGCCACCATCGCGCCGCGCGACGCCCGCAATCCCGTACGTCGCGCTTCCTCGGGGGTAACCGTCGCGGTCACGGCGCCGATCCAGGCGCTGTGTACCTGGCCGTAGCGGAGAATGTCCTGAATCACCTTTTTCGCGCGGTCGACCGGTATAGCGAAGCCGATGCCCTGGGCGTTGGCGTAGATCATCGTGTTGATGCCGATGACTCGGCCCTCGATGTTGAGGAGCGGCCCGCCGGAGTTGCCCGGGTTGATCGAGGCGTCGGTCTGGATGAAATCGGTAAACGTGCGGCCGGCCTCTTTCGACGGAACGGAACGGCCGAGAGCGGAGACGACGCCGGTAGTGACCGTGCCGCTGAGACCGAAGGGATTGCCGACGGCGATGACGGTCTCGCCGATGAGCAGGTCGGAGGACGTACCGATGGGCGCGGCGAGGAGATTCCTGGCATCGACGCGCAGCACGGCCACGTCGCTGTCGGGATCGACGCCGATCAGCTTGGCGGCGAGCTGGGTGCCGTCGCTGAAATTGACGGTGATCCGCGAGGCCCCTTCGACGACGTGGTTGTTGGTGACGATGATCCCTTCGCTCGACCAGACGAAGCCGGAGCCGAGGGATTGCGAGGAGTAGCTGCGATCGCGTCCGCCGAAAAAGCCGAAGGGATCGAACGGATCGATTTCGCGCCGGCGGATGGTCGATTCGGTCTGGATGTTGACGACGGCCGGTCCGACGTCGTGGGCCACGGTGACGATTGGCGTTCTGCGCGCGGCGCTGACGGTGGCGGGGATGGGTGCCCGTTCCTGCCGCGGCTGGCGCGAATCGACGGTCTGCGATTCCGCGGCGCGCTTGCAGGCGAGACTGACGAGGACGAGAACGAAAATGAGACGGAGCTGCTTCATGTCGGAATGATACGTGGGAGGGCGGGCGGAGGTTCGGAATGCCGTCGGCGTTGTCGGTCTCATCGTTGCGCGCGAAGGCGCGCCCAACAAACATAGCCTCGCGCTCGGCGCGAGGTTTCGAGCGTTCCCCGATGTGCGGCCGCGAAGGCGGCCGCTATATTCTCGGCAGGGTGTCATTATGGCGACCGCCTTCGCGGCCGCGAATAATCGATCGCAATCGTTCCCGCGCCGTGCACGGGGCTAAGTTTGTGGGGCGCGCCTTCGCGCGCCAGCGATTAGGTTTTGCCGCATTCGCCGCATTCGTAGAACCTGCGCAGGCTGTCGAAGTGTTTTGCGCGCGAAGGCGCGCCCAACAAACATAGCCTCGCGCTCTGCGCAAGGTTTCGAGCGTTCCCCAATGTGCGGCCGCGAAGGCGGCCGCTATATTCTCGGCAGGTGTCGTTATGGCGACCGCCTTCGCGGCCGCGAATATTCGATCCGATTAGGTTTTGCCGCATTCGCCGCAATCGCAGAACTTGCGCAGGCTGTCGTAGGTCCACATCCCGTACCCGTGGCCGTCGGCCCAGTTTGGCTGGAGGGCGTAGTTGCCGATCGGGGTGATGCTCAGCAGTTGAAACGATGCCGGCGTGTAACGCGGCGGGGGGCCGGCGGACATGCGGCCGAAGAGGTCGGGCTCGCCGGAGCAACCGGCGCAGGGGCAGGCGCGGCGGAGGGCTTCGAGCGGATAGTATGATTCGTGGCCGTCGTCCCAGACGACTGCAAGCAGATCACCGACAACCTGGTACGACGCGGGGCGCATGCCGACTTATAAGCTCACCATCGAGTACGAAGGAACGCGGTACTCGGGATGGCAGGCGCAGGGTAACACGCCAAAAACGGTGCAGGGACATCTGCTCCGCGCGGCCGCGCAGGTGGTCGGCGAGGCCGATATCGGCGGCGCCGGCCGGACCGATTCCGGCGTTCATGCAGCGGCGCAAGTGGCGCATTTGCGGACGCACAAGGCTGTCGATCCGCTGGTGCTCTCGCGCAAGATCAACGACCTCTTGCCGCACGACATCGCCATCGTGGCGGCGTCGCGGGCGAACGATCGCTTTCACGCCCGGCACGACGCAACCGCACGCATCTACCTCTACCAGATCGCCACGCGACGGACTGCGTTCGCCAAGCCGTTTGTCTGGTGGATCAAAGACCGGCTCGATCTGGAGTCGATGTCGCGCGCGGCCAGGTTGCTGGAGGGGCGGCACGACTTCAGCGCTTTCAGCGACCGGCGGATGAAGGAGGAGGACTCGCGCATCGTCGTCGTCGAGCGATGCGATGTGGTCGCGAACGGCGACCTGATCCTCTTCCGCATCGAGGCCTCGCACTTTCTCTGGAAGATGGTGCGGAAGCTGGTGGCCTTCCTGGTCGAGATCGGGCGAGGCAATGCCACGCCGGACGATCTCGCGGCCAGGCTGAAAGCGAACGCGAAGAACGTCGAGCCAACCGCACCGCCGTCGGGACTCTTTCTCGAAGCCGTCCTCTACCCGGGCGAGAAATTCGATCGTCCGCTGGTCCCGGTCATTCCAGTTAGTAAGCCGGTCATCAAGCGATGAGCGAACGCGAGCTGATTGCGCGAATCCGCGAGCTCTTTCCGCGTGCGGGCGACGATGCCGCCGTGATCGGGACGCAGGTCGTGACTAACGACGTGCTGGTGGAGAACGTCGACTTCACACGTGACGTCCCGCTGCGGCTGGTGGCGCGCAAGAGTCTGACGGTGAACCTTTCCGACATCGCGGCGATGGGCGGACGGCCGCGGTTTGCCATTGTCGCCATCGGTTCGCCGGATGAATCGATCGCTTCGGCGCTGATCGAAGAGTTGGCGGTGGCAGCGCGGGAGAACGGCGTCGAGATAGTCGGCGGCGACCTCTCGGGTGCGGAGCAGATCTTTGTCTCGGTCACGCTCATCGGCGACGCGGCGCAGCCGATCCTTCGCAGCGGCGCGAAACGCGGCGACCGCATCTATCTCAGCCGTCCGATCGGCGGAGCTGCCGCGGGTTTGTCATTGCTGCAGCGCGGAACGGAAGGCGCCGACTACGCCGAGCGCGAATTCATCGAATCCGCCAAGCGCCGCCAGCTGGAGCCGGAGGCCGAAGTGGCTCTCGGCATGAAGCTCGCCGGTATCGCCACGAGCTGCATCGACGTCTCCGACGGGCTGTCGACCGATCTGCACCATCTTTGCGATGCCTCCAACGCCGGCGCGCTGATCGACGGCGATCGCATTCCTGCGTTTCCCGATCTGCCGCGCTTCGGTCCCAAACTCGGCATCAACGTTCGCGATGCGGTGCTGCACGGCGGCGAGGAGTTCGCGCTCCTCTTCACATCACCGTTGCGCGAATCGGAGTTGAGCGGGCGGGTTGGGCGGCCGGTGTACGCGATCGGGCGGATCACCGAGGAGCGCGGTGTGTTGGTCAACGGCGTATCGCTGGAGCCGCGGGGATTTGATCACTTCGTATAAAGCTTTTCTGTGGTTAAGTTTTTGCGCGCCGCGACAGATTCGACGCCACCGCGCAGAGGAACGCACCGACGCCGAGGGTGGTGCGGACGGCGTGCGCGCGCGACCAGTTCTTCACCAGCGACTGTGAACGATCGCTCGGATAGTCGGTCGGCGCCTGCCCTTCCAGCTCCTTGTTGATCGGCACAGTCACCATGATCGTGGCGGCGAGCACGCCGGCGAGGCTGACGGCGGCTGCGGCATCGAGCACGCGCTTGAGCGGCTTGACGTTGCGTGAGCCGACGGCCAGCGTAACCGCGGTCCCCAGCGCGACGGGCCCGATGGCGTTGAAGTAATTCGTGGCGTCGGTAAGCGCGGCGATGGCGCGCGCGCGATGATCGCGATCGGCCTGTTTCGGCAGCTCGTGCTGCCAGCCGGGAACGAGCGCCTGCTCGCCGAAGCCGAGCGAGCCTGCCAGCAGGCCGGAAGTCGTCAGGTTGACGAAGCGGAGGAGCGATTCGAGCGTCTGGTTCATCGTCAGTTATCGCCGGGCGTCTTCGAGTTGTTTGATGCGCGTCACGATATCGCGGTAGTTGGTGTTCAAACCGTAGACCTCCACGAATGCCTTCTGCGCGTTGTCAGTATCGCCGACTTCCACATACGCGGAGCCGAGGTCGTAAAGAAGTCCGACGTGCTCCTCGGGCGTGATCTCCGGCATCTCCAGCCCCTTGCGATACCACTTGATGGCCAGCTGCGGCATCCCTTTCTCGAGAAAGCAGAGGCCGAGCATCGATGCGCATTCGACGGCGCGCATCGGATCCTTGGAGGCGAGCTGGAACTCGCCGATCGCTTCATCGATCAGGCCCATCTCTTTGTAGGCGATGCCGAGGTTGTAGTGCGTGTCGTAATCCTCGGAATCGAGCTGCTGTTCGACGCCCTTCTTGAACTCCTTGAAGATCTCCTCGAGCGACTGCTCCTCTTCACTGAGAGAGACCTCGTCCGATTCTTCCTCGAGCTCCGACTCCAGTTCGGCGGCGAGATCGAAGAAGTCGTCCTCATCGGCGAAGAGGTTTTCCTCATGAACGGGAGGCATCGGCGGCGGCATCGCAGCGCGTGGCGGCGATGGAGGGGGCGGCGGCGCCGGAGTGAAAAAGTCGTCGTCGTCATCGGGAAGCGCGGAGAGGAGCTCGCTCTCGATCTCATCCCGCGATAGCACCGGCGGCGCGAACGAATCCGCGGACGGCGGCGCGGACGCGGTGATGGCGTCGATTGCCGTCTGATATCGCGTGCGCCGCTGCTGCAGGGCGTCATCGCCCGGAAACTGCGCGTCGAGGGCGTCGAGCTTCGCACGGGCTTCATCGAACAGCTCCTGCTCGATGTAGAAATCGAGCTCGCGGAGCTCATCGGCCGAGGGTGTTGGGTTGAATGCGGCCGGTTCAAAAACCGGCTGGGCATCGAATTCCGGCTGCGCTGGTGATGCGTCGAATGAAAACTCCTCGACCGGCGCAGGTGCTTCGGGTTCCGGCTCGAACGACGGCGCTTCAAACGACGGCGCTTCAAACGACGGCGCTTCAAACGACGGCGCTTCAAACGATGGCGCTTCGAACGACGGTGCTTCGAACGATGGTGCCTCAAACGACGGCCTCTCGAACTCGGGTTCCGGCTCGGGAACGTCGAATGAAAACTCCGGCTCCGCGACTTCGGTGGGCAACGCGAATTCTTCCGCGCCGGAGTCGAGATCGAAACTCAGCTCCTCCGCCTCTTCCTCGGGCGTGGGGAGGGCGCGCTCCAGCGTCGGCTGGCGCGTTGCGGCCGGTTTCGGCGCCGGAGTCACCAGCGGATGGCCGCGCATGACGAACTCGTCACGGACGCTTTCCGCCGTCGACGAATCGCCTCGTTCCTGCAGGACGCTGATGTACTGATTGGCCGCCGCGTGCGCGCCGGCGACGTCGCCCTCTTCGAGGAGGACGCGATAAAGCTTCTCGTGCGCGGCCAGATGTTTCGGCGCGCGCTCGATGACGGCGCGCAGGTGCTCCGCGGCTTTCTCGGCGAGGCCGTACTTGGCGAAGACCTCGGCCTCGGTGATGTGCTCGGTGATGAAGTCGAGATCGTCGCCGCTTTCCTGATCGAGATCGATCGCCGCCTGCTCCACGGCCGACTGCAGCCGGAGATTGGGCGGCGGCTCGGGTGCAGGAGTTGCCGCCGGGCGGGGCGGCGGTGGCGCGGCGACGGGCGCGGGCGGCTCGAATCCGGTGTCGAGATCGAGATCCAGCGGCTCCGAGGAGTCGAGATCGAAGGAGAGCGCAGGACCTTCGTCGAACGAATCGAACGTCGGCACCGGCTCGTCGATCTCCATCGACAGCGGCGCCACCGGGATGTCGGCAGTCTTCGATCGCACCGGAAGCGTGTCGACGCCGCCCATCTGCGTGCGGACAAACTGCAGCTTGGTGCGGTGCTGGGCATTCTGCGGCTCGCGCTGGATCAGCTTCTCCAGAACGTCGGCGGCCTTCTCGTAGTGGCCCTTCGCCACATGCGCTTCGGCCAGGCTGCTCATCGACGAGAGGATGTTGGTCTCTTCGTTGAGCCGCGAGTAGACGGCAACGAGGCGTTCCAGCGTCGGCGTATGACCGGAGTCGACGCGGAGAATGCGATTCAGAATCTCCACCGCGCTGGCGCGCTCGCCGCGCCCGAGGGCTTTTTCGACGACGGGGGAGAGCATTTCCAGGGCGCCGTCGGCGTTGCCGATGCGCACGTAGAGATCGGCCAGCGCTTCGCGCACGCTGACGTCGTTCGCATCGCGGGAAAGTGCGCGTTCGAGCGCGGAACGGGCGCCCTTCATGTCGCCCTTGGTCATCAGGATGCGGCCGTAGATCGCCAGCAGCCGCGGGTTGTCGGCGGACGTCTCGATCGACGCCTGCACGATCTGGATGGCGTTGTCGTAGTCCTTCGCCTCGAGCAGCGCCGTCACCAGCGACTCCACCAGCTCGATGTTGCCGGCGTCGATCTTCAGCGCCTTCTTGAAGACCTGCACCGCCTCGTCGAGCATGCCGCGCTTGAGCAGCATGCGGCCGACGCGGTCGTACTCCTTCAGCGCGTCCTTGGTCTGATTGTTCTGCGAATAGAGATCGGCGAGCTTGACGTGGACGTTGATCGAATTCGGATCGAGCTCGGAAATCTTGCGGTAGATGCCGAGCGCGTTCCCGGGATCGCCGTGCTTGAGGTAGTAGTCGGCGAGGACCTGGTACTGGCTCTTGGCCTCCATGGCCAACCCTTGCTTTCCATACAAGTCGGCCAGCTTGGCGTAGATGTCGAGCTTGGAGGGATCGAGCTTGTTGATCTTTTTGTAGATGGCGATGGCTTTGAGGAAGAAGCCATCCTTGGAGTAATGGTCGGCGATCCGGCCGAAGACTTTGACCGCTTCGTCGTTGCGGTTGATGCGCACCCAGAGATCGCCGATGCGATTCAGGGTGTTGACATCACTGGGGTTATCGTCGAGGAGGCGCTCGTATTCTTTGATCGCCGGCTCGATCTTCCCCTTCGCCACCAGCTTCTCAGCGCTGGCGATAATTTTATCGCGTTGGATCGCCATCAGCTCCGTTCCGCACGAACAGCAACATCGGCTCGTCCACCCCTTCGAACGATCTGCGGTGAATCGGCGAAGGGCCGTAGAGCTTCAGAGCCGCCTGATGCCCCTCCGTCGCGTATCCCCGATTGTGTCGAAAGTCATAAACAGGGTAGAGGGCATGATACGACTCCATCAACAGATCGCGATAGACCTTCGCCACGATCGATGCCGCGGCGATGGAGACGCTGCGGCGATCGCCGCGGATCAGCGGAACCTGCGGCAGATCCATGTCGATGGTGACGGCGTCGAGCAGGAGCACGTCGGGACGGACGGCCAGGTTCTCGACCGCTTCGATCATGGCCAGCTTGCTGGCGCGCAGGATGTTGATGGCGTCGATGGTCTGCGGCTCGATGATGCCGACGGCAACGGCCCGGGCCCGGCGGAGGATCAGCCGGCAGACGTCGACGCGGTCGTCATGATCGACGAGCTTGGAGTCGTTGACGCCGAAGAGCGTGGGCTCGGAGTCGAGGATGACGCAGGCGGCCACGACCGGACCGGCCAGGCAACCACGCCCGACTTCGTCCGTCCCGGCGATGGCGCGGAAACCAAAATCGCGAAGCCGGCGCTCGACCGCTGACATTTCAGCGATGCGCGCCAACTCCGCGAAGAGGTTCGAAACCAGCCGTTCGGCCGGCTTCGGTTTAGCGTTTGCGCTTTTCTTCGATGCGGGCGGCTTTCCCTCGGAGATCCCGGAGGTAGTAGAGCTTCGCGCGGCGGACCCGGCCATGGCGTTCAACCTCGATGCGATCGATGCTCGGAGAGTTCAGGGGGAACATGCGCTCCACGCCGATTCCACCGGAGATTTTACGGACAGTGAACATCTGGCGCGCGCCACCGCCTTTGCGCGAGATCACCAGACCCTGGAAAATCTGGATACGTTCCTTGTCGCCTTCTTTGACCTTCACGTGGACCTTGACCGTGTCTCCCGGAGCAAAGTTCGGGATGTCGGTCCGCGCCTCACGCGATTCGACGAGTTTCATGAAATCCTGAGCCATGTTGACAACCTTCCTCGAGTTTCTGAAGCGAGCCCGCAAGCATCGCTGATTTGTGACGTTTAGGCAACCAGCCGGCCGTAGAACGGCAGAGGACGTGGAGTCATTCCTCCCGAATCCGCCGCAGCATGGCCAGCGCCTCATCGTCCAGTTCGGCAGACACCAGAAGATCGGGCCGTTTCTTCAGCGTGGCCCGCAACGCCTGCTCTTTCCGCCATTTACGAATCTTCTCGTGATGCCCTGACATCAGCACCTCGGGCACTTTCATCCCGCGCAGCTCCTCGGGACGGGTGTAGTGGGGATAGTCAAGCAGCCCCCGGAAGAAAGAGTCTTCCTCGACCGACCCGCTGTTGCCGACCACCCCTTCGATCATCCGGCCAACCGCATCGGCGATCAGCATGGCCGGCAGCTCACCCCCGGAAACGACAAAATCGCCGATGGAGATCTCATCCGGCTGCAGCGCCTCCCGAATGCGCTCATCGAACCCTTCGTAGCGCCCGCAGAGGATGACGATGTGGTCTTTCCCCGCCAACTCCCTGGCAACGCTCTGCGTGAAAACCCGTCCTTGTGGCGACGTCATGAGCACATATCCGCCGCCGATCGCTTCGACGCAGCGCAGCACCGGCTCGGCCAGCATCACCATCCCCGGCCCGCCGCCGTAGGCCTCGTCGTCCGTCGAGCGATGCCGGTCGGTGGCGTAATCGCGCAGGTCCCAGACGCGCACGTCGAGTAACCCCTGTTTGATCCCGCGCGCAATCACCCCCTCGGCCAGCAAAGGCTCGAACATTTTGGGGAAGATGGTGACGAAGTCGATGCGCACGGTGAGCGAACGATATCAGTGCACTTCCACCGGCGAATGCCGGCCTAAGAACGTAGCCCACGGGTTTACCCGTGGGAACGCGATCCTGCAAGTTTTGGGAGCGCGCTTAAGCGCGCGAAAGAACGTTTCTGTCGCCCGCTGAAGCGGGCTCACAAATTGGTCCGCTCCGGCAACCCACGGCTGAACGCCGTGGGCTACGTTCTTGCGCCGGCTTCGCCGACGAGTTCGCATTCAGAGGTCTTCGATCCCCTCGGGCAGCTTCACCAAAATCGTCTTCGCTTCGAGATCCACCTTCGTGCAGATCTCCGCTGCAAACGGCACGTCGAACCGCCGTTTCGGCCCGTCGACGACCAGCAGCAACCCGCCGCCCGTTTCCTCGACCTGAACCACCTTCCCGCGGTTGGCCCCTTCAGAGTCGATCAGCGTGAGACCAACGAGATCGTGGAGAAAGTACTCGTCCGCATCGAGCGCCCGCGCCTCGGATGCCGGAATCTCCACCGTCCAGTTCTGCAGCTTCTGCACGTCCTCGGGGGAGTCGATCCCAGCGAACTTCACCAGCGCGCGGCCGGCGTGAATACGGACGCTCTCGATGGCCGCGTCGCGCGACTGCGATTCATCGGGCGAAAGGAGGGTGACGTCGTGAAGATCTGTGAAACGCTCCGGAGAATCCGACCACGACTCGACGCTTGCTTCGCCGCGGACTCCGTGTGCTTTGCGGATGATGCCGATGGCGATGCGGTCGCCGGGCATGGCGTCAGTCGACGATGTCGAGGGTGTAGCGGCGGCGCGATTTCTGGCCGGCCGCGGAGAGGAGGGTGCGCATGGCGCGCGCGGTCCGTCCCTGGCGTCCGATCACCTTGCCGAGGTCGGCCTGGGCCACCTCGAGCTCGACCACGGTCTGATCGCCGCGGCTGTAAACGTGCGTATTCACCGCCTCGGCATCATCGACGAGCGACTTGGCGACGAACTCGATCAGCTCTTCCATGGAGCGAGATTACGCGGTTTTGTTCTTTTTGAGCAGCGACTTGACGGTCGGCGAGAGCTGGGCGCCCTTGCTGACCCAGTAATCGACGCGCGCTTTGTCGATCTTGACGTCGGCCGGGTTCTTCTTCGGATCGTAGTGGCCGATCTGCTCAACGGTGGCATTGCTCGGAGTCTTCAGCGAGTCGGAAACGACGACGCGGTAGAACGGCGAGTGGGTCGCGCCCTGACGGCGCAGTCGAATCTTCAACATGTCGTGTGATGCTCCTTCGAGAATCGGGCCGGCAATCCTACCGAACCGGGGCGTGAAACCGCAACCGGCAGGCGGTCATTCCGCGCTGTCGTCCGAAGGCCTTTGCAAGAGACTCCGAGTCCTTTGCATGAGACCCTCGGGCACTTTGCATGAGACCCGGGGTACTTTGCATGAGACCCTGGAGTACTTTGCATGAGACCCCGGGGTACTTTGCATGAGACCCCCGAGTACTTTGCATGATACCCCGGGGTACTTTGCATGAGACCCCCGAGTACTTTGCATGAGACCCCCGAGTACTTTGCATGAGACCCCGGGGTACTTTGCATGAGACCCCGGGGTACTTTGCATGAGACCCCCGAGTACTTTGCATGATACCCCCGGGTACTTTGCATAAGACCCTCGGGTACTTTGCATGAGACCCCCGAGTACTTTGCATGATACCCCCGGGTACTTTGCATAAGACCCTCGGGTACTTTGCATAAGACCCTCGGGTACTTTGCATAAGACCCTCGGGTACTTTGCATGAGACCCCCGGGTACTTTGCATGAGACCCCCGAGTCCTTTGCAAAAGCCCCTGAGTCTTTCGACAAATCGGGAGATATCCTGCGAGAGGTCAAGGAGTTAGCAGGGTTCCTCAGTCGGGACAGCTACCCCATCATCCCCGGCGGCATCCCCTTCATCATCTTGCCGAACTTCCTTGCGCCGAAGCCTTTGGAGAAGCTGCGCATCATCTTCTTCATCTGCAGGTACTGCTTGAGGAGCTGGTTGATCTGCTGCACCGAGGTGCCGGAGCCTTTGGCGATGCGTTTCTTGCGTTTGCCGTCGATGACCTGCGGGAACTCGCGCTCCTTCTTGGTCATCGAGTCGAGGATGGCCTGCATGCGGACGATGGCTTTCTCGTCGATGTCCTCCTCGCTGATCTTGCCGGCGCCGGGGAGCATGTTCACCAGCGACGACAGCGGGCCCATTTTCTTGACCTGCAGTAGTTGAGATCGAAGGTCTTCGAGGGTGAACTTGTCCTTGGCCACGCGGCTGGCGAGGCGCTCGGCTTCCTTGCGGTCGATCTCGGTCTCGACCTTCTCGATGAGCGAGAGCACGTCGCCCATGCCGAGGATGCGCGAGGCCATCCGGTCGGGATGGAAGACATCGAGATCGGCGAACTTCTCACCGACACCGACGAGCTTGATCGGGCGGTTGACCACTGACTTGATCGAAAGAGCGGCGCCGCCGCGGGCATCGCCGTCGAGTTTGGTCAGGACGATGCCGGTCACGCCGAGGCGGTCGTCGAACTCTTTCGCCGACTTCACCGCGTCCTGCCCGGTCATAGCGTCGGCAACGAAGAGAATCTCGCTCGGACGGGTGTCGCGCTTGATCGCATCGAGCTCGGCCATCAGCTCGGCGTCGATGTGCAGACGGCCGGCGGTGTCGAGGATGACGGTGTCGTAGAGCAGCGTCCGGGCGTCGTTCACGGCGCGGCGGGCGATCGAAACGGGATCGCGATCGTCGCCCAGCTCGAAGAACGGCACCTTGACGCTGTTGGCGACGATGCGCAGCTGCTCGATGGCGGCGGGACGGTAGACGTCGCACGGCACCAGGAACGGCCGGCGTCCGCGGTTCTTGAGGTGGAAGGCCAGCTTGCCCGAGGTGGTGGTTTTACCGGAGCCCTGAAGACCGGTCATCATCACCACCGCCGGCGAACCGACCAGAGCAAGGCCGACTTCGTTTCCGCCGAGAAGCTCCTGCAGCTCATCGCGGACGACTTTGGTCACCTGCTGCGCGGGCGAGAAAGCGGTGAGGACGTCCTGGCCGACCGCTTTCTCGCGGACGCGGTTGGTGAACTCTTTGACCACCTTGAAATGAACGTCGGCCTCGAGCAGCGCGACGCGGATTTCCTTCAGCGCGTTGTCGATGTGCCACTCGTTGAGAGCCGCCTCGCCGCGCAGGGTCTTGAAGACCCGATCCATCTTGTCCTGGAGGTTGTCGAACATGCGGGACTAGAAACGCGAAGGGGACTCTGTCATTCCGAGCCGTCCTACGGCCCCTCCGGGGACTCCGGCGGGCTTCTAATGACACGTCCGAAGCAAACCTACCGAGAGTCCCTCTCCCCGCGTCGAGCGGGGAGAGGGAGACACGCAGCGAAGCGGAGTGCGGGTGAGGGGTGGTGCCCGACTGCGCAGTC
>Ga0157375_10001323_pt1 | contig 21379 bp, 21 predicted proteins | sample M35metaG_FD_115311 | JGI IMG/M metagenome (GOLD analysis project Ga0157375, IMG submission 115311) | Miscanthus rhizosphere microbial communities from Kellogg Biological Station, Michigan, USA - M3-5 metaG | ecosystem: Host-associated > Plants > Roots > Rhizosphere > Soil | place: USA: Michigan... | reverse complement strand
AGGCGCGCCTGAAGAAGATCACCGCCGACACCGGCGGCCAGTACTTCGCGCCCGAAGACGCGACCCAGCTGCAGTCGGTGATGAACAGCGTCAGCGCCGCGCTGACCTGCCAGACGCCGCCGCAGCAGTTCACCGACCAGCTCTCCCAGGGTCAGAGCAAACCCCACACCCTGGCGATCGGCGCCGCCACCAAGTCGATCCAGATCACCCTCACCTGGGCCAGCCCGCTCGACAAGTTCAAGCTCTCCGGCCTGCGGCTGACCGGCAAAGGCGGCCCGATCGCGGTCGCCGGACGCACTCACAAGGTCGGCAAGCTGAAGGTCACCCAGACGACCAGCTCCACCTTCACCGTGCTCAAGGTCGCGCACCTGAAGAAGGGGACGCTGCACTTTTCGGTCAAAGCGCTGACGGTCGGCTCGGGGGCCCCGAAAGCGACCCTGACCACGCAGGTCAGCCAGAGCTCCCGCAAGTAAGCTCGGCCGATGCCCGAGCCCCAGCTGCCGCTGACCGGAGGATGCGTGTGCGGGGGCGTGCGCTTCGAGGTCTCCGAACCTCTGCTCGGCGCCGTCTACTGCCACTGCAAGCGCTGCCAGCGCCGCACCGGCACCGGCGTCGCGGTCACCGCCCTGACCGCGCCCGGCTCCTACCGGACCGTCGCCGGCGAGGATCTCGTCCGCAGCTGGGATCCCGGCGACGGCGGCTGGATCAAGGCCTTCTGCACAGCCTGCGGCAGCCAGCTATTCGCCACCAGCCCGGACAGCCCGGAGCTGCTCGCGGTCCGCATGGGCAGCCTCGACGGCGACCCCGGCATCCGGCCCGCCGCCCACCAGTTCGTCCTCTACGCGCCGCCCTGGGCGCCGGTCCCCGACGACGGCCTGCCACGCTTCCCCGAGCGGATCGATGCGGGCGCGATCCCGCCGCCGGCGCTCTAGGCCCGGCGCTCGTTGAGCCGGGCCGCCTGCCGGGTCAGGTAGTTGCGCTCCGGCACGCTGTCGGTGCGGTCGGCGGCCGCTTCGTACTCGGCGATCGCCGCCGCGGTGGCGCCGGCCATCTGCAGGAGGTGGGCACGGGTGGCGTGCAGCCGGTGGTGGCCCTCAAGCCGGTCGTCGAGGCCCTCGAGGAGGCCGAGGCCGGCCGCCGGGCCATCGACCATCGCCGCCGCGATCGCGCGGTTGAGGCTGACCATCGGGTTGCCGGTGACCTGCTCCAGCAGCCCGTAGAGGCCGAGGATCTTGCCCCAGTCGGTGTCCCCGGGCCGGGCCGCCCGGGCGTGCTCGGCGGCGATCGCCGCCTGCAGCTGGTACTCGCCGACCGCGCCGCGGCCGACCGCTTCGTTGAGGAGCGCGATCCCCTCCTCGATCGCCGCTCCATCCCAGAGGCCGCGGTCCTGCTCGTCGAGGGGGATCAGCTCGCCGCCGGCGTCGGCGCGGGCGGCGCGGCGGGCGTCGGTCAGCAGCATCAGCGCCAGCAGGCCGGCGACCTCCGGGTCCTCGGGCAGCGCCAGGTGGGCCATCCGCCCCAGCCGGACCGCCTCCGCCGCCAGCTCCGCCCGGGCCAGCTCGGCGCCGGCGCTGGTCACGTAGCCCTCGTTGAAGATCAGGTAGATCACCCGCAGCACCGACCGCAGCCGCTCCGCCCGCTCCTCCCCGGCCGGCATTGCGAACGGCTCCGGCGAGGCCTTGATGCTCTGCTTGGCGCGGGCGATCCGCTGCGCCATCGTCGCCTCGGGGACGAGGAAGGCGCTGGCGATCTCCGCCGTCGTCAGGCCGCCGACGGCGCGCAGGGTGAGGGCGATCGCCGAGGGTGGAGTCAGCGCCGGGTGGCAGCACATGAACATCAGGACCAGCGCGTCGTCCTCGCCGCCGACCGGGTCGAGGTCGAGCTCCTCGCTCGGCCCGCCCTCGGAGCGGTCCGCCGCCACCGCGTCCTCGCGCCGGCGCCGCGCCGACTCGCTGCGGATGCGGTCGGTCAGCCGCCGCGAGGCGACGTGGACGAGCCAGCCGACCGGGCTTTCGGGCGTCCCCTGCGCCGGCCACTGGCGGGCCGCCTCGATCATCGCCTCCTGGACCGCGTCCTCGGAGTCGCTGAAGTCCCCAAAGCGCCGGACCACGGCGGCGAGGGCCCGCGGCGCGGCGTCGCGCAGCAGGCCCTCGATGTCGCCTCGCGGCCGCACCGTCAGTGCTCGATCGGGCCCATCACCTCGCGGACCTCGATCGCCTGTTCGATCGGGGCGCCGTCGTGGGCGGGGGCGGCCGAGCCCTGGGCGGCGATCTCCAGCGCCCGCTCGACCGACTCGACGTCGATCATCCGGTAGCCGGCCAGCAGCTCCTTGGACTCGGTGAAGGGGCCGTCGGTGACGACCGGCGTCGCGCCGCCGTCGGAGACGACGAACTTGGCCAGGTCCGGCGTCGTCAGCGCCTGCGCCTCGACCAGCTCGCCGCGCTCGCGCAGCTCCGCGTTGAGGTCCTTCTGGTAGGCGATGTGGGCCTCGACCGCGGCCGGCGTCCACTCGCCCATCGGCGGCACTTCCCTGGTCATTCCCCCGTAGTTCTGCAGCAGCATGAACTTCATCGTCGTCTCCTTTTTCGTCGCACCCGGTTGGCGCGTTCACCAGTCTGTCGGAGCCGCGACGCCGTTCTCGACATCGGCCCGGAATTCTTTTCGCGGACTAGAGGCCGAAGCCGGCCCGGCGCTCCTCGGGCACCAGGTCGAGGTACTCGCGGTGGCGCTCGATGTAGCCCTTGACGAAGGGGCAGAAGGGCAGCACCGCGAGGCCGCGGCCACGGGCGTCGTCGAGGGCGAAGGCGGCGAGCCTGCTCCCCAGCCCCTGGCCTTCGAAGCCGTCGTCGACCTCGGTATGGGTGAAGGAGATGCTCCCCGGCTGGGCTCGGTAGCTGGCGAACCCGGCCAGCTCGCCGCCGACCCGGACCTCGTAGCGCCGCTCGTCGGGGTCGTCGGCGAAGGTGACGGGGGCTTCGGCGTTCACCGGGCCATTCTCGCTCAACGGGCGCCGCGGCCCGCCTGCCGCCGGACCCGCGCCCGGCGGCTGCTATTGAGTGGGGGATGAGTCGCGTGCACGTGCTCGAGCGCGAGCAGCTGGTCGAGCTGCCGCGCGAGCGGGCCTTCGAGTTCTACGGCGACGCCCTCAACCTCGAGGCGATCACGCCGCCCTGGCTGGGCTTCGAGGTGACGACGCCGCGCCCGATCGCGATGGCCGCCGGCACCCAGATCGAGTACCGCCTGAAGCTGCACCGGGTACCGATCCGCTGGCGCACCCGGATCGAGGTCTGGGAGCCGCCGGCGCGCTTCGTCGACGTCCAGGTCAGCGGCCCTTACGCGCTCTGGGAGCACACCCACGAGTTCGAGCCGGCGGCGGACGGCGCAGTCCTGATCCGCGACCGCGTCCGCTACGCGCTGCCGCTGGGATCGCTCGGCGAGCTCGCCCACCGCCTCTTCGTCCGCCGCGACGTCGAGCGCATCTTCGACTACCGCCGCGAGGCGGTGGCGGCGCGGCTGGCGCCCGCGGCGCTCTGAGCGACGATGCTGCGGCCGCACTCGACGACCGTCTCCTCGACCGGGCGCGGCGACCATCCGAGCTGATTCTCGGCCTTGGCGCTGGAGTAGGAGATCTTCTTGCCAAGCTGGTTGGTGATCGAACGGACGCCGGGGTCGAAGATCCCCATGGCGCGGACCAGGAAGTCCGGCAGGGTCCGCTTCGGGACCCTGCTCGCCGCCTCGCCGAGGTTCGCCCGCAGCACCGCGGCCACCTCGGCCATCCAGAGGAACTCCGTCGCCGCGACGAAGCGCTCGCCGCCGGCCGCCGGGTCGGTCATCGCTCTGATGTGGAGGTCGGCGACGTCGCGCACGTCGACGATCGTGAAGCCGATCCGCGGCGCTCCGGGAACGCCCTTCAGCAGCCGCTCGACCATCTCCAGCGAGAACGAGCGATCGGCGGTGAGCGCCGGCCCGAGGATCGCCCCGGGGTTCACCACCGCCAGCCGCCTGCTCGCGCCCGCCTCGTCGACCAGCTCCCAGGCCGCCCGCTCGGCGATCGTCTTCGAGCGCACGTAGGGGCTGAGGTTGGGGTTCTCGAGGTCGGTCCAGCTGCCCTCGTCGAGCGGCGAGGAGGCCGGCGAAGCGCCGCCGGAGACCGCCGCCACCGAAGAGGTGACGACGACCCGCTCGACTCCCGCCGCGAGCGCGAGCCGCAGCACCCGCAGGGTCCCCTCGCGCGCCGGCACGATCAGCTCGTCGGGATCCTTCGGCTGCGCCGGCGGGAACGGCGAGGCGACGTGGAGAACGTGGTCGCAGCCCTCGACCGCCTCCGCCCAGCCCGCGTCGGAGGTGAGGTCGGCGGCGAAGAACGAGAGCTCGCCGCCGCCGGCCTCCGGCTCGACCGCGGCCCGTACCTCCGGCTCGCGGGCGAGGTCGCGGACCGTGGTCCGCACCCGGTATCCGCGTCGCAGCAGCTCGACCACGCACCAGCCGCCGAGGAAGCCGGAGCCTCCCGTGACCAGAACGGTCTTCGCCTGCGACTCCATCGGTCGAGCATAAGCCCCAGCCTCGGGCATCCGATGCGGAACTCAGGATTCGACCTGTGATCCGCGAGCTGCTCCCGCCCGATACCCACCTGGCCTTCGCCGCCCTGCTGGCCCTGCGGACCGACCTCGCCGACGAGGACTCGTTCGTCCGCCGGGTCGACGAGCTCCAGCGCCCCGAGGGCTACCGCCTGGTGGCGGCCTTCGAGGAGGGCGAGCCCGGCGCGCTCGCGGTGGCGGGGTTCCGGGTCGCCCACAGCCTCTCCTGGGGCCACCACCTGTATGTCGACGACCTCTCGACCCTGCCGGCGGCGAGGAACCGCGGCCACGCCCGCGCGCTGCTCGACTGGCTCTGCGAGGAGGGCGGCCGGTTGGGCTGCGGGCAGCTGCACCTCGACTCCGGCGTCGGCCTCGACCGCGCCGCCGCCCACCGCCTCTACCTGAACGCCGGCCTCGTCATCTCCGCCCACCACTTCGCCCGGCCCGTCGGCGGCTGAGCGCGGATGTGGGCGCAGCGGGAGATCCGACTCGCCCCGCGGCCGCGGGGCTTTCACCTGGTCACGGCGGAGGTGCTCGAGGCGCTGCCGGAGCTGCGGGAGATCTCGGTCGGGGTCCTGCACCTGCTGATCCAGCACACCTCGGCCTCGCTGGCCCTGAGCGAGAACGCCTCGCCGGAGGTGCGCCGCGACTTCGAGGCCTGGTTCGACCGCGCGGTTCCCGGAGGCGCCCCGTACTGGACCCACACGCTGGAGGGCGACGACGACATGCCCGCCCACGTCAAGGCGGCCCTGCTCGGACCGTCCCTGACCCTGCCGCTGAGCGCTGGCCGCCCGGCGCTCGGGACCTGGCAGGGCATCTACCTCTGCGAGCACCGCGACCGCGGCGGCCCCCGCTCCCTGGTCGCCACCGTCATGGGCGAGGCGGTTTAGCGGCAGTAGGTACGCGGCGCCGGCGTTCGCGGGGCGGCCGAAACAACCTGGTTACACGAGGGCCTCATCTCCTTCACAAATCGCCCTCGTCGGCGCCATACGTTGCTGCCGCCGCCGGCACCAGCGCCCGCGGGATCCCGAACAGGAGCTGCCGATGACCGTGACCGCCGCCCATGTCTCCGCCCTCCGCCTCGCTTCGCCGCGCGGGCTTCGCGTTCTCGCGCTGGCCCTCGTCGCCGCGCTGGTGGCGCTCATGGCGCAGACGGCAGCGCCCGCGCAGGCGGCACTCACCGGCGTCGACCTCGCCACCTACAAAAGGGTCGGCCGCTTCGACCTGCCGGAGCCGACCCGCACCGCGGCACCCGCCGGCAACCTCCTCGCCCAGGAGGCCTCGGGGGTCGCCTACGACCCGGACACCGACAGCCTCTTCATCGTCGGTGACGGCGGCACCTCGGTCACCCAGGTCAGCAAGACCGGCGCCCTGATCGACTCGATGACCCTGGCCGCCGGCAGCAGCCCCCAGGGCACGACCTTCTACGACACCGAGGGCATCGCCTATGTCGGCGACGGCGAATTCGTGATGACCGAGGAGCGCGACCGCCAGCTCGTCCGCTTCACCTACGCGGCCGGGACGACGCTGACCCGCGGCGACGTCGACACGGTCAAGCTCGGCACCTCGATCGGCAACGTCGGGCTCGAGGGCCTCACCAACGACCCGACCAGCGGCGGCTTCGTCGTCGTCAAGGAGACCGATCCGGAGAGCATCTTCCAGACCGACATCGACTGGGACGCCGGCACCGCGACCAACGGCTCGCCGACCACGACCGAGTCGACCGACCTCTTTAGCCCTGCGCTCGCCGGCCTCGCCGACTTCTCCGACGTCTTCGCGCTCTCCAACCTGGCGACCTTGACCGGGCCCGAAGCGAGCCACCTGCTGATCCTCAGCCAGGAATCCGGCCAGATCGTCAACGTCGACCGCGCCGGCGCCGTCTCCAGCAAGCTGACGCTGATCTCCGACCCGGACAACCCGCTCTCGCTGCCCGAACAGACCCACGAGGGCCTGACGATGGACGAAGACGGCAATCTCTACGTCGTCAGCGAGAACGGCGGCGGCGATGCCGACCATCCCCAGCTCTGGGTCTTCGAACCGTCGACCGCGCCCAACCAGGCGCCGACGGCGGTGACGCTGACGCACCAGACGACCTCCCTGCCGGAGGACAGCAGCACCGCGACGCGGGTCAAGGTCGCCAACGTCGAGGTGGCCGACGACGGCATCGGCAACAACGACCTCACGGTCACCGGTGCCGACGCGAGCTTCTTCGAAGTCGACAGCAACGGCCTCTACCTGAAGGCGGGGACCGCGCTCAACCACCTGACCAAGGGCAGCTACACGGTCAGCGTCGCGGTCGACGACGCCACCGCCGGCGCCAGCCCCGACGCGACCAGCGCCCCCTTCACGCTCGCCGTCACGGCGGTCGGCGGTGGCGGCCCCGCGGCCGCGATGGTGGCCGTGACCGAGGCTTCGCCCTGGAGCAGCGGCGAAAGCCCGTACGCGGCCGACTGGTTCGAGCTGACCAACGTCGGGGCCGCCGCCGTCGACCTGACGGGCTGGACGATGGACGACTCGTCGAACGCCTTCGCCAGCTCCGTCGCCCTCAGCGGCGTCGGCTCGCTCGCCCCCGGCCAGTCGGCGATCTTCGTCGAAGGCGACGCCGCGAAGGCGACGGCCTTCACCGGCTTCTGGTTCCCGGGCGGCGCCCCCGCCGGCTTTCAGATCGGCACCTACAGCGGTTCCGGCGTCGGGCTCAGCACCGGCGGCGACCAGGTCAACGTCTTCGACGGCGCCGGGAACCACCTGACCGGCATCGCCTTCGGCGCCTCGACCTCGGGCCAGACCTTCGACAACTCCGCCGCCCTCGGCAGCGCCACCGGGCCGGTGCCGACGGTCGCGGCCCTCAGCGCCGCCGGCGTCAACGGCGCCGTCACCGTCGGCGGCGAGACCGGCTCCCCCGGCACCGCGGCGGTGCCGACCCCGGTCGCCGTCACCGAGGTGGCACCGTGGGGAAGCGGCGATCCCACCTACGGCGCCGACTGGTGGGAGCTGACGAACGACACCGACGCGACGATCGACCTCAGCGGCTGGAAGATGGACGACGAATCGAACCTGCTCGCCAACGCGGTCGCGCTCAACGGCGTCACCACCCTGGCGCCGGGCCAGTCGGCGATCTTCGTCGAAGGCGACGCCGCGAAAGCGGCGGCCTTCACCAGCTTCTGGTTCGGTTCGAGCGTGCCGGCCGGCTTCCAGATCGGCACCTACGGCGGCTCCGGCATCGGTCTCGGCACCGGCGGCGACGCGGTCAACGTCTTCAACGCCGACGGCGCTCACATCACCGGCGTCAGCTTCGGCCCCTCGACGACGAACTTCTCCTTCGACAACGCGGTGGGCCTCGGCAGCTTCGCCGCGCCGCTGCCGGCGATCTCGACGCTCAGCGTCGCCGGCGTCCACGGCGCCTTCGTCGCCCACGACCAGACCGGGTCGCCCGGGACGATCGTCTCGCCGCAGCCGCACCTCGCGGCCGTCGCGCCGACCTTCCCGGCGCAGGCCGTCGGGACGATCGGGACGGGGCAGTGGGTGGTCGCGACCAACACCGGCGACGCCGCCGCGCAGATCGCGGGGGTGACGCTGACGGCGGCCGACGAGGCCTCGATCGGGGACTTCCTGCTCACGGCCGATCAGTGCAGCGGCAAGACGCTGGCCCCGGGCCAGAGCTGCCGGGCGCAGATCCGCTTCGTCCCCGGACGCGAAAACGCGACCTCGAGCGCGAGCCTGGCGATCGCCTCGAACGTGGCCGACAGTCCGACGCTGGTCGCGCTCACCGCGACCAGCACCGGCCTGCCGCAGGGACCGACGGGCCCCGCCGGTCCGCAGGGACCGACCGGGCCGACCGGCCCCGCTGGCCCGACCGGGCCTGACGGCACCCCGGGGCCGACCGGTCCCGCCGGTCCACAGGGCCCGGCTGGGCCCGCGGGGACGCAGGGCCCGGCCGGCCCCACCGGCCCGCAGGGCGCGAGCGGCAAAAACGGTGCCGCCGGAGCCAAGGGGGACGCCGGTCCGCAGGGGCCGCGAGGCCCGGCGGGCAAGGACGGCAAGGACGGCACCTTCACCTTCGCGGCCAAGCAGTCCTCGGCCTCGGCGCGGCGTGGCCAGCTCGTCGACCTGGCCTTCCGGCTCGAGAACGACACGAGGACGAAGGTCGGCCGCTCGACCGCGACCGCCCAGGGCCCGCCGGCGCTGCTGCTCAGGGGGCCGCTCTCGGTCGACATCGATCCGCTGAAAGCGGGTGAGAGCCGCACCGTGCACCTGCAGCTGAGGATCGGCCGCACTGCGGAGCTCGGGCGCCACACGGTGAAGGTGGAGCTGGAGATCGGCGGCCGCACGGCGACTCGCACGGTCACCGTCGTCGTCACCCGGTAGGCCGCTGGCCCTCCCGCGGGTCGCCGCGCGTACGTTCAGGCTCGCTGAGACAGAAAAAAGCCTCTCAAAAGCTAAGTCGATATTCTTGATAGACTTACACGAGAATGGAGACCGTCGACGTCCATCAGCATCTTCTCTCCGAGCCTCTGATCGCTGAGCTGGCCCGGCGTCAGAAGCCGCCGGCGCTGGCGCGGCGGCGCGGCGGCTGGACCTTCCGCGTGGCCGGGGAGCCCGACAGCGTCCTCTCCTTCGATGCGACGAACGTGGCGCTGCGCAGCGTGGAGCTGCGTCGCGGGGACATCGACCGGGCGCTGGTCGCGCTTTCGACCGCGCTCGGGATCGAGACGCTGCCGGCCGAGGAGGCCCTGCCCCTGCTGGAGGCGCACCACCTCGGCGTCGACGACCTGCCGGCTGACTTCGGCGGCTGGGGCGCGGTGCAGCTCGAGGCGCCCGACCCCGCTGAAGTCGACGCCGTGATCGCCAGGGGCTGCGTGGGCATCTCGCTGCCGGCGAGCGCTCTCGCCAGCCCCGCGGCGCTGGAGCGGGTCGGGCCGCTGCTGGCCCAGCTCGAACTGCACGACGCCCCGCTGTTCGTCCATCCCGGTCCGGTCGGCCGCTCCGGCCAGCCGGCGGCCAGCGCCTCGCTGCCGCCCTGGTGGCCCGCCCTGACCGACTACGTCGCCCAGATGCAGGCGGCGTGGTTCGCGTTCCTGCACGGCGGCCGCCGGAACCACCCGCGCCTGCGGGTGCTGTTCGCGATGCTCGCCGGCGGCGCGCCGCTGCAGCTCGAGCGCTTCGCCGCTCGCGGTGGAACGGCGGCGGCCGCACCCGACCCGCGCGTCTTCTACGACACCTCCTCCTACGGACCGCGAATGCTCGAGGCGATGCTCGGGGCGGTCGGCGTGGCGCAGCTCGTCTACGGCTCCGATCGGCCCGTCGTCGACGCCGACGCACCGCCGCTCGACGCCGCGCTGGGACGGGCGCTGCTGAGCACGAACCCCCACCGCTTGCTGACCTCGGAGCAGGAAGGAGACTTCGCATGATCGAGCAGATCGAGGACCTCGCCCAGCCGCGCGGGCACGACCTGACCGGGGAGCAGCTGGTCGTCGTGGCGAGCCGGATCGCGGCGCGACCGGAGCTCTGGTCGGAGCATGTCCAGCACGATCCGACCCAGCGGACCTACAAACAGCTGCTGCGCGACGAGCACCTCGATATCTGGCTGATCTGCTGGTCGCACGACCACGACACCGGCTTCCACGACCACGACCTCTCGGCCGGCGCGGTCGCCGTCGTCGCCGGCAGCGTCCGCGAGGAGCGGCTCGTGCTCGGCCGGCCCGTGGAGGCTCCGATCGCGCGCACGGCGCACGCCGGCTCCTCGTTCGACTTCGGGGCGAGCGACATCCACCGGGTGCTGCACGCCGGCGTCGAGCCCGCCGTCACGATCCACGCCTACTCGCCGCCGCTGGTCCGCATGGGCAGCTACACGATTGAGCCGAGCGGGCAGCTGCGCCGGTTCGCCGTCTCGCACGAGCAGGAGCTGCGTCAGCTCGACGCAGCTACGAGCTGAGAGCGGCTCGCCGCCGGCTGGCGGGCGAGGACGATTCGGGTTCGATTCGGTCCCCCGCCGGGTAGGTGCGACCCGCCGCTCTCGACGGGAGGAGAAGGACGATGGCGACGTACACGATCGACTGGTTCATGACCTTGGACGGCTTCGGCTCGGGGCCGGAGGCCTACTGGGGCAAGGACGGTCCCGAGCTGCGTGAGCAGCGGGCCCGGACCTATGGCGACGAAGACCAGACGCTGGTGTTCGGGGCGAACACCTACCGCCTGTTTCAGCGCTTCGCCCCACCGGAGGACGACCCGAGCCACTCACCGCTGAACGAGGCGCGGAAGATCGCGATCTCGAGGACCCTGAAGGAGCCGCTGACCTGGAAGAACTCGACTCTGATCGCCGAGGACGCGCTCGACGCCATCCCCCGCCTAAAGGCCGAGTCGCCCGTCCCGCTGCGATCCCACGGCAGCATCGCGATGAACCGCGCCCTCCTCCTGGCTGGCCTGGTGGACCGGCTCGAGCTGATGGTGTTCCCCGTCATCACCGGGGACTCGGGCGCCGATCCAGTCTTCGCCAACCTGCCCGACATCGACTTGGAGCTTGTCGACTCGCGGGTGTATGACGGGCGTATGCAGCAGCTGGTCTACGTCCCGACGGTTCGCTGAGCGCGATCAGGCGGAGCGAGGGCGGGGTTTCCTTGCATCCAGGTCTCCGGGGGTCGCAGTTTCAGGCGATCGAGTGAGGCGGATTCGAACCGATGACCTCCTGGGTGCGATCCAACGGGGCGAAATCTGGGTGATGACTTCAGAGGCCCGCCATTAGCAGGCAATTAGCGGTGCTCCGCGGCCGCATCGCATCCCGACGCTTTGCCGCGGATACGCAGGGATATGCGGCGATACGAAGGGAGTCGGGCACTCCTGGCGAGAAGTGCCCGAAATTTGCGCAGGGCGGTTGGAACGGGTTTCCGCCTCCCAAGGAAGCTTTGTTGTGGCCCATCTATCCCAAGGAAAACGCCTAAACCTTGGGATAGACGGGTGGTACCGTTTGATGCCTGATGACTAAGACCGAGCTACATCAGCTTGTGGATGCGCTCCCCGATGAATCGCTGCCCGCCGCAGCGATTCTGCTTCGCCGTGCCCAGGACCCTGTTGCGGCAAAGCTGGATGCCGCTCCTTACGACGACGAGGGGCTGACCGACGAGGATCTGCGGGTCGTCAAAGAGGCACGGAGCGAACCCGGCATCTCTTGGTCAGACGCCGAGGCGGAGCTGAACGCTGGCTGATCCAAGCGGATGGCGGATCGAGATCCGTCCCGCTGCCCTGAAGTCCCTTCGCAAGCTGGGGCGAAAGGACCGCGAGCGCATCAGCGCCGCAATCGGCAGCCTCCCCGATGGCGACGTCAAACGCCTCCGGGGCCCTGAGCGCCTCTGGCGACTGCGCGTCGGCGAGTGGCGCATCATCTTTGATCGTCGAGCCAGCGAGAAGGTGATTGACGTCCTGGCGATTCGGCCTCGAGGTCGTGCCTATCGATGATCGACGGCAGACTTAGCCTCGCACTAGCCCCAAACGGCGAGTGCTTCCGGCCAGAGCAGTTGGACGTCAAGGCTGTCGCAAAGCGCATGCCAATCGGGGTCTAGGGGTTTCCACTCGACCATCAGCGCTGCCTTTACGGAGCTGTGCGTTTGCTTGAGACGCTGGCGGTAGATGAGGACTTGGCCTAGGCCGAGGCGAAGCTGTCGCTCTTCGTTAGTCGTGGTGAGGCTCTTGACCTCGGCTACCCAAGCGTCCTCGCCGTTGAGCCAAAGAAGATCCCAAGGCGGGTCTAGGGGCTGCGGTCGTCGGGGTTTGCAGCCGATCTCGGCAACCTTCTCCGCGAGCATGTTTTGCAGTTCCCGGTGGCTACGCAAGCCCCGTTCGACCGCCGCCGGGTCGACGGAGAACGGATCCCGCTCGACCTGCGAAACGGCTACGTCAACGGGTATGTAGTCCTCGCCTGGTTCGCTGTTGGGCGGGGATGCCGGGGAGACCGGAAAGGCAGCCGGCACGTCATCGAGGAGGTCGGGCAGGCTTGGGAGTGCATCCACTAGATCGAGCGGCATCTTCATCAAGTAGCCCTGGGCCGCTCGGAGCCCATCGCCTCGAAGCTGAAACGGGAAGTAGAGGGGCCTGCCATGTTTTGCTTCCAGCTCGGCGTGAACGTCGACGACTCGGGATTCCAGACCGCGAATTTCGGCAAGAGTCAGAGGCTCGTCCAGGTAGAAGGGACCATGAAGCCCGTGCCAGAGCCCTTCTCGTGGATACGGCTCGACCGGTGCACCGCTGGGTCCCGTTGAGCGGGGCGTCCCCCAGACGGTCTCTTCTTCCCAAAATCCACCCTGAGCTATCGACCACGCGGTGATCGCTGAGACATCCCTCTTCTCGTAATGAAGAACGATGTCTCCGTCCTGCACTTCTCGGACTAGCGCGTAGGTCGGGTTTTCCTCGCCGCTGTCGTCAAGGCGCGGCGCATGCAGATCAGCTCCGAGGTCTGGCCGTCCGGTGATCTCCATCCAGTGGCGCTCTAGGGGATCGGCCTGCCACCAGCGATGAAGTTCCATCAACCAAAGCTATCTGAGCTTCTCTCGATGAAGTTAGCCCCACGGTCACTCACGAGATAGTGCTCCGAAAGGCAGCTTGTATGGGCAGTGCGCCTAAAGATGGTTCTTATGCCTCGGGCACCGCCGCAACGGTCACGCGAAAGCCGAAGGCCTGGAGGCGCTGGGCGGCGGCCCGAAGGCTGACGACGCTGAAGAACGGGAGAGTCAGCGGCGTTTCACGAGTGCTGCGCGTAACTACAGCGAAAGTGACCTCGAAATCAGCCGGATTATCGGGACGATCAGTCGGGATAACGGAGGTGTAGTTGGGGTCGATGCCATCGATCAGTTTCCGAGCTTTATCGCGGAATTCAGGATCGAGAAGGAGCCTCTCGCCACTGTTGGTTCCCTGGGTGAAGAGGTGGCTCAGCGTTGAAGAGCTTCCACGCATCTTCACGTGGATGAAGCGGCCTGCGTCGGTAAGAATGTCGCAGAGCTCCATCTTGTCCGGCCCTCCGTCGTACACAAATTTCTTGTCGAGGCAGAGAGCACCGAGAGCGTCAGCGGCTTTCGTGTTGTAGGCGTCCTCGTCGGTGCCGGTATCGGCGTCGGGGAGATCATTGCTGCGAGGAAGAGCTTCCACGTCAGCTTCTACACGACTGCGATAGTCGGTGGAAACCCGAAACCACTCGCCAGCGGAAAGGACAAAGAGAAAGCCTTCATGTTCCGTCTGGTAAACAAGACATTTGTAGATCGGCCAGCTATTGGCTACGCCATCGTCAGAGGCGCGTACGGCGACGAGCCGATCGCGCTTTAGATCGTCAAAGGAGATTTTGTCGTCGTATGCGGCGAGATAGGCGGTGATGCGGGGGTCATTGTCTTCCTGCTCTTTTTCGCCGGGAGACTCGTATCGAAAGCCATCGATGTCGAGCCAGTCGACGGTTTCGGGAACGGCGAGGTGAATATCGTCGAGCTTGCTCTTGTCCTGTAGACCCGCAGTAAGCGCGGCGACAAGAGCTTCGTTGAGTTCGAGCTGGCGTGCTTGACTCCGCTCTGGGCGCAAGAAATCGATGAACTCGAAACCTTTCTTGTAGGTGTCTTCTTGATAGTGGCCGAGCAATCTCTTGGCGAGCGCGGGAAGGTCAGGCACCTGTTCGTAGGTGTGAATACCTAGGGCATCGGCACCCGTAAGCCGACGAGCGAGTTTCTTGTCACGGGGAGTGCCGGTGACCGCTCGCAGGAGATCTCGCGTGGGGTCGAGCTCAAAAGCGGAAAAGGAGGAGTCGCGACTGAGATCGCGTCGGGTATGGACAGTGGTCTCGTCGATGGTCTTTGCGTCGATGCTCTTCAGCTGATTAGAAGCGACGGTGTTGAGAACGACTCGTAGACCGAAATCCTGAACGAAATTGTCAGACTCGATTAGGTGTCGACCTTGCCCCCAGGTGACGGCAAAGATGCGGTCCGAAGCCTCCAAAATGAGAACCGCTGAGGCCGAAGCACTGTAGAGCTTCGCCTTAAGATCGCTAGCGGTATGAGGTTCTAGGTAGTCAGCCCACTTCGGAGGATGAGAGGGCACTGACGCCGTAAAGAGCGAGTGACGCTCCTTGTCGATTGAGCGAAGGAGATGCCCCTCAACGCTCGTCTTGTCGCGGAGGACGTCATCCCGACTGAGATCCGGCTTGAGAAGCGAGATCGTCAGCTTCTGCAGACGCTTGCGTTTAGCCATCGTTTGCTGGATCGATCGAGAGACTCAAGTCACAGCCGCCCTACTCGGCGGTGCCTCAGTATTGGCTCCCCAAAAAGACGATAAGACTCGACACGTTCCGGACTATATACGCGCTCTTTTACTAAGGATCTAAGCGGCTCGAGTCTTGGCTCCGATTGTCAGGCCCCCATAGCTCGCTGCGCTCGACAGACAAGCGGGAATAACCCGAAATCGCCGCTAATCCCTTCGCGTCCCCGCGATTTCAGGCACTAGTGCCTGAAATAGGAGCCGATTCTGGAGGCGGTTCGAGCGGCCCTCCAGAAATCGAAGCGCCCACGTGCAGGGACTTCAAGCGATGGAGCTAGGCGGATTCGAACCGCCGACCTCCTGGGTGCGATCCAGGCGCTCTGCCAGCTGAGCTATAGCCCCTCGGGCGTGGCTGGGAAGTTGATCCCATTGCCGCGCAAGGCGAAGGATAACCGCATAGTCTTTGCCAGCCTCCCGGGAAATGGCTATGAGCATCCTCGACGACGCAATCCGAGAGCACCTCGAACTCAAGCGCGCGCACGGCGCGGATGACGCCGAGATCAAAAAGCTGGAGGACGAGGCCTTCGGGCCGCCGCAGCGACCGGACGAGCCGGACCCGTTCGCCGAGGCACCGACCGAGTTCCTGGTCGCGCCCGGCACGGACACGCCCGCCTCGGGCGAGGACGAGGGCGGTCGCCGCGTTCCCAACATCACCGACCTGCAGGAGGCACCGGCGCCCGCTGCGCCTGCCGAGGAGGAGCACCCGGCCGGGGACGAGCCCGTCGCCGAGACCGGCCCCTCGACCGAAGAGCGGCACGCGATCGCCGAGCAGCCGACCGAGATGTTCGACGTCGAGGGCCAGTTCGAGGATGCCGCCACCGAGTCCGACGCCCCCTCCGACGAGCAGCTGGCCGAGGCCGAGCTGGCCGAGCCGCGGCTGGCCCCGGTCGACCCGATCGCCGGGATCGAGGCCTCCTCGGCCGCCGAAGTCGAGGCTCCCGACGCCCCCTCCGACGAGGAGCTCGTCGAGGCCGCCGACGAATTCGACGAGTTCTTCAGCGAGCAGCGCCTCTCCGACGAGCTCAACCAGGCGCTCGAGGCGCCGCTGCCGGACGAGCCCGGCGCCCCTCCGACCGAGGAAGCGACCCAGATCTACGAGGTCGAGACGGAGGAGCCCGCCCCTCTCGAGGTCGAGCCGCCCGTCGCGGACGACCCCGCCGTCGAGGAGTCCTCCGACGAGTACGAGATCGTCGCCGACGAGCACGACGACGACCCGCCGGCCCCCGCCACGGCCCAGGAGCCCGGCCACGAGGACGTGCTCGAGGACACGCCGGAGTTCCTCCAGGACGACCCGGAGGACGACAACCTCTGGTTCGAGCAGAAGCCCCCGAAGGACATCGACTTCGGCGATTAACAAGCCGGTGCCTGGCACTCGCTAGGTTGCCCGGATGTCCCCCGAGCTCGCGATCGAAGCGGAGGGTCTGCGCAAGTCCTATAAGGACGTGCGTGCTCTCGACGGCGTCGACCTGCGCGTCCCGCCCGGCACGGTGCTCGGCCTGCTCGGCCCCAACGGCGCCGGCAAGACGACCGCGGTCCGCATCCTCACCACCCTGCTCCCGCCCGACGGCGGCAGCGCCCGCGTCGCCGGCCTCGACGTCGTCCGCGAGGCGCCGCAGCTGCGCACGCAGATCGGCCTCGCCGGCCAGTACGCGGCGGTCGACGAGAACCTGACCGGGGCCGAGAACCTGGAGATGGTCGGCCGCCTCTACCACCTGCCGAAGGGCGAGCCGCGCGCCCGCGCCGCCGAGCTGCTGGAGCGCTTCGAGCTCGACGAAGCCGCCGATCGCCTCGTCCGCACCTACTCGGGCGGGATGCGCCGCCGCCTCGACCTCGCCGCCGCCCTGGTCGCCCGGCCGCCGGTGCTCTTCCTCGACGAGCCGACCACGGGGCTCGACCCGCGCAGCCGCATCGCCCTCTGGGAGACGATCGAAGGTCGCGTCGCCGAGGGCACCACGGTCCTGCTCACCACCCAGTACCTGGACGAGGCCGACCGCCTCGCCGACCGCATCTCCGTGATCGACCGCGGCCGCGTCATCGCCGAGGGCAGCTCCGACGAGCTCAAGGACCAGGTCGGCGGCGAGCGCCTCGACGTCACCCTGGAGAGCGAGGCCGACGCCGAGGCGGCGATCGCGACCCTGGAGCCGATCGCGGCCGAGCGCCCGACCCTCGCCGACGGCATCCTGCGGATGCCGGTGCGCCAGCGCAAGGGGGCGATCGCCGACGCCGTGCGCCGCCTCAACGAGGCCGGGATCGGGATCGACGACGTGGCGATGCGGCGGCCGACGCTCGACGACGTCTTCCTCACCCTCACCGGCCACGCGCTGGAGGTCGAGGACGGCGCCACCGGGGAGGAGGAGCGGTGAGCGGCTTCCGCAACACCGTCTCCGACACCCTGGTGCTCGCCCGCCGCAGCCTCCTGCGGATCCCCCGAGCGCCCGACCTGCTGCTCTCCTTCACCGTGCAGCCGATCATGTTCGTGCTGCTCTTCGCCTACGTCTTCGGCGGCGCGATCGAGACCCCCGGCTACGACTACATCGACTTCCTGATGCCGGGGATCATCGTCCAGACGATGGCCTTCGGCGGCTTCGTCACCGCCCTCGGCCTCTCCGAAGACCTGAAGAAGGGCCTGGTCGACCGCTTCCGCTCGCTGCCGATGTCCCGCGCTGCCGTGCTCGCCGGCCGCACCCTCTCCGACGTCGCCACCAACTCGATCTCGATCGCGGTGATGCTGGTCGTCGGCGTCATCGCCGGCTTCTCCTTCGACGCGCCGCTGCTCCAGATCGCCGCCGGCATCGTGCTGCTGCTGCTGTTCGGCTACGCCTTCTCCTGGGTCTTCGCCTTCGTCGGCCTCACCTCGTCCTCGCCCGAGGCCTCGCAGTCGCTCGGCTTCATCGTCATCTTCCCGCTCACCTTCATCTCCTCCGCCTTCGTCCCGGTCGACTCGATGCCCGGCGCGCTCCAGGCCTTCGCCGAAGTCAACCCCTTCACGATCGTCGTCGACGCCATGCGCTCCCTCTTCCTCGGCGCCCCCGCCGGCAACGACGTCTGGGGAGCCGTCGCCTGGTCGCTCGGCATCACCGCCGTCTTCGCCACCCTCTCGGTGCGCAAATACAAACGCGCCGTCGTCCGCTGAGCGGGCCTGGCGGGAGGCGCCGCGGGTGCCTAAACTTCCTGGCGAGGGGCCATAGCTCAGCTGGCAGAGCGCCGCGTTTGCAACGCGGAGGTCGTCGGTTCGATCCCGTCTGGCTCCACTAAGCGATCAGGCTCTCGGCCCGTTTGCCCTCCGGCAGGTTCTGGTCCGCGTGGTGGCTGCTCCGCACCAGCGGCCCGGCGGCAACCGACTCGAAGCCGAGTTCGTACGCCGCCTTCTCCAGCGCCGCGAACTCGTCCGGGTGCCAGTAGCGGGTGACCGGCAGGTGGTTCTCGGTCGGGCGCAGGTACTGGCCGACGGTGAGGACCTGGACCCTGTGCTCGCGGAGGATGCCGAAGGTCTCGATCATCTCCTCGAAGGACTCGCCGAGGCCGACCATCAGGCCGGACTTGGTGACCACGTCGGGCCCGCCCATCTCCTTCGCCATCTTCAGCACCCGGGCCGAGCGCAGGAACTGGGAGCCGCGGCGCGCCACCGGGTAGAGGCGTGGCACGGTCTCGACGTTGTGGTTGAAGACGTCGGGCTTCTCGTGGATCACCTTGGCCAGGGGCATCTCCTGGCCGCGGAAGTCGGGGGTGAGGATCTCCACCTTGCAGCCCGGCGCCTGCATCCGGATCGAGCGGATCACGCCGACGAAGGCGCTGGCGCCGTAGTCGGGCAGGTCGTCGCGGTCGACCGAGGTGATGACGGCGTGGCGCAGGCCCATCGTCCGCACCTGGTTGGCGACCCGGGCCGGCTCCAGCGGGTCGTTCCAGGTCGGCTTGCCGGTCTGCACGTTGCAGAAGCCGCAGCGGCGGGTGCAGACGTCGCCGAGGATCATGAAAGTCGCGGTGCCGCGCTCCCAGCACTCGCCGACGTTGGGGCAGTTGGCCTCCTCGCAGACGGTGTGCAGGTTGTCGGCCCCGATCGTCGCCTTCAGGCGGCGGTAGTTGGGGCCGCCCGGCGCCGGCACTTTCAGCCACGGCGGCTTACGGGCGCGCTTGAAGGGGACGGTGCCGGCGGCCGCGGCGGCGGTGCCGCCGGGCTTGGCGCGGGAGCGGGTGACGTGGACGCGCTCGCCCGGCGCCGCGCCGGCGCCCTCGACCGCTTCGCTCTGCTCGATCGTCTCGCTCATCGGGAGGTACCGAGCGTAGCGGCCGGCAGGTCCAGGCCCAGATCCGCCGGCTCGGCGGCGACTGCGGTGCGCTCGAAAACGGCGCCGAAGCGGGCCGCGACTGTGTCGGCGAAGGCGCCGAGGCTCTGCTCGCCCCCCAGCTCACGCGAGAGTGAGGTCATCGCCACTCCCTCGATCCCGCAGGGCACGATCCACTCGAACGGCTGCAGGTCGTTGCTGACGTTCACCGCCAGCCCGTGCGTCGTCACCCCGCGGCTCACGTGCACCCCGATCGAGCCGATCTTGCGGCTCGCCTGGGTCGATGGGCCTATTTCCCTCCCTATAGGCGTATTTGAGGCCCGTCGACCGGCGGCGGGCTCGTTCTGGACCCAGACGCCGGTCAGGCCCTCGATCAGGCCGGCCTCGACGCCGTGCTCCGCCAGCGCCTCGATCGTCACTCGCTCCAGGCCCCGCACGTAGGCCAGCACGTCGTCGCCGTAGGGGCGCAGGGAGACGATCGGGTAGGCCACCAGCTGGCCGGGGCCGTGGTAGGTGACGCGGCCGCCGCGGTCGGTCTCGCGGACCTCGATCCCCTGCAGCTCGTACCACTCGGGCCCCATCGGCAGCTCCTCCGGGGTCGAGCGGCGGCCGCGGGTGTAGACGGCGGGGTGCTCGAGCAGCAGCAGGACGTCCGGGATCGCCCCGCGCTGGCGCTCCTCCTGCAGCCGCAGCTGCGCCGTCCGCGCCTCCTCGTAGGGCACGATTCCGCAGCGGACGACCAGGATCTCGGCGCTCACCCTTGAAATCGTTGCAGGACGCGCCCTTATCCTTGACTTTCCTGCCGATGGTCCAGTCCAAGCCCCTTCGCCCCGAGTGGCTCCCGGCCGTTGCGCTCAGTTCGGCGCTGGCCCTGCTGATGCTGCTCTGGAGCCCGCCGGTCGGCGACCTCGCGGCCCAGGTCTTCCGCACCGAGCTCTTCCAGCAGGCCGGCTTGGCGATCTGGAACGGCAGCTGGTACGGCGGCCACTACACCCTCACCTACAGCGTCCTCTTCCCGCCGCTGGCGGCGCTGCTCGGCCCCCAGGTGGTGGGGACGCTGGCCGTCGTCTCCTCCTCCTACCTCTTCGACCGCCTCGTCCGCGACCGCTGGGGGGTGGAGGCGCGCTGGGCGACGATCTGGTTCGCCGCCGGCGTGGTGACGCTGCTGGCCGACGGCCAGCTCACCTTCGCGCTCGGCGTCGCCTTCGGCCTCGCCTCGCTGCGCGGGCTGCAGACCGGCCGCGGCACCCTCGCGATCGCCGCCGCCGCGGCCTGCGCCCTGGCCAGCCCCGTCGCCGCCGCCTTCCTCGCCGGCGTCGTCGTCGCCGGAGTGGCCGAACGGGGCGCCCGGCCGCCACGGGCGGCGCTGGCGGTCGCCGGGCTGGCCCTGGCGCTCACCGTCGTCCCCAACCTCGCCTTCCCCGAGCCCGGCCAGTTCCCCTTCGCCTTCTCCTCCTTCCTCGCGATCCCGCTCTTCTGCGGCGGCGCCCTCTTCGTCATCCGCGGCCTGCCGGAGGAGCGCCAGCTGCGCCGGGTCCTCGTCGGCTACATCCTCGCCGCGGCGCTGATCTGGCTGGCGCCGAACGCGATGGGCGGCAACGCGGTCCGCCTCGGCGCCCTCTTCGGCGGCCCGGTGCTGGCGGCGGTCGTGCTCTCGCGTCGCCCCCGCGTCGCCCCCTGGATGCTGGCGCTGGTCATGGCCGGCGGCCTCTACTGGCAGCTGACCGCCAGCGTCAGCCAGATCGCCCGCAGCGTCGGCGACCCCTCCACCGCGGCCGACTACTTCGAGCCGCCGGCCCGCTGGCTGCGCGCGCACGGCGGCGACGGGGCGCGGATCGAGGTGCCGCCGACCGCCAACCACTGGGAGTCGGCCTACCTGGCGCCGAAGTTCGAGCTGGCCCGCGGCTGGCTGCGCCAGCTTGACACCACCCGCGACGACGTCTTCTACGACGAAGGCGAGCTGACCGACGCCAGCTACAGCTCCTGGCTGCGCCGCAACGCGATCTCCTACGTCGCCCTGCCGGACGCGCCGCTCGACTACTCCTCGGCGGCCGAGCGGCGGCTGATCCTCGCCGCGCCGGCCTACCTGAGCCTGCGCTTCCGCTCCCCGCACTGGCGGATCTACGCGGTGCGGGGGGCGAAGCCGCTGGTGGCGCCGCTCGGCGCCGCCCGGGCGCAGACGCTCCAGGTCGGCCGCCAGGGCTTCGTCCTCGACGTCAGGCAGCCCGGCGAGTTCCT
>Ga0157375_10001321_pt1 | contig 21389 bp, 13 predicted proteins | sample M35metaG_FD_115311 | JGI IMG/M metagenome (GOLD analysis project Ga0157375, IMG submission 115311) | Miscanthus rhizosphere microbial communities from Kellogg Biological Station, Michigan, USA - M3-5 metaG | ecosystem: Host-associated > Plants > Roots > Rhizosphere > Soil | place: USA: Michigan... | reverse complement strand
CTCTTGTTGCATCAGGGTCTTGGCGTCGTCCTTTCGAGGGCGACGCTGAGGCGTTTGCAAATCTACTTGAAGTTGCTGATGGAGCTATTGTTGCTTCAGCACCGGTACAGGAAAATCGCCCTCGTAAATATCGAGCGCCTAAAGCTGTACGTGAAGAGATTTCCCTAGCCCTTAAAGAATTTTCTGCGATAATCTCCGATAGTGATAGAGAAATTGCAAAGCGAATTTCTCAGGGACCAGTAGAAAAAGATGACATCGAGTGGATGTACACTTTCTTTAGCCAAATCGATAAAGCTGAAAAGCTACGTGGTGGCAAATATGGCCGTCGCTGGGCTGAAAAGGTCTGTGCTGTAAAAGACCCTCTCACTGCCGCAGTCCCTCCATTCGCCGACGATGACATGTTCTACTATGGCATCAGTAACAATGAAGATGCCACTCACATACAGCATCTCCTTGCTGTTGATCCCAAGACGAATGAACTGTACGACTGGCTAGATGGTCAGTTCACTCTGGCCTTTGGTGAGACTATTGCTGATGTCGAAGAACCATACATTCTTCCACTCGATGGTGAAACTGCAGCTAAGCTTGCAACATGGATTAATTTCGGCTCGGTTGATGAACTGCAGGGTTTTGATCCCTACAACTCCAACTTCGAAGAGCGCAACCTATTCGAGCTCGCAGCTTCTGAAATTGACTTTGAAGCTCTTGATCGCACTGCGGCTATTATAGCAGACGGCACTGGATACTCAGCACCTGAGCGCAGTGTAAATGCTAAGCGCCAGAACCGAGGACCAGGTGGAAAGTTTGGGGGTGGTGGCGGTGGAACAGGTGCCAACCCACCGAGCAAGACTCTTACAGCCTTTAATAAAGCACGTCTTCCATATGAGCTTCCTCTCGTAGCCAATGTTGGTGACAGAATCAATGAGTGGCTTGGTGAAGCAGTTGTTGCAGCCGCGGCCACTACGACAGAAGCTATGTACTTTGCCATTGTTGATGAAGTAGATAAGACTGCTGTTATGGATGCTGTCGCAATCCGTAAATCTCCTGACAATGTTCCTGAGGCCTATACTCGTAAAGCAGGTGAATGGGTCAAGGATGATGACATGCTGGCAAACCTCCGTGGCTCTACACCACCACCTGTTGTAGAAATTGATGACACTGAAACAGTCAAAACTGTTCTAGCTCAGATTGATGAGCATGATGGAACTGGAGAAGAAGTTGCAGATGATGTTTCATCATCTGAGCAGATTCAGGCTCTCTCAGTTGGATTTGAACTTCCTGATGGCTCATTCAGCATCAAGACTCTTTCTGATCTTGAAGACACATTGACTGTGTTTAGCTTTCTTGAACCAACTTCTGAAGAAATCAATCACGTACGAAAAAGAGCAGCTGCTCTCAATCGTCTCGATTTGATTCCATCTGAGTGGAGAACTATCTCAATGGCTCAGAGAGGCATCACAGCTGCTGCCCAGTCACCTCTAATGGGTGAGTATGGTGAGATACTAGCCGCTGGCGTACCAGGTGTTGCAGACACACCCGGTGACTTCGCAGCTGCTATGAGACTGCAGAATTACTGGACTCGTGGACGAGGTGCAGCTAAGATTCGTTGGGGTACTCCTGGTGATCTGACAAGAGCTCACCGTCATCTCGCCAAATACGTCGGTGATGGTCGAGCTTGGGGACTTGCTCAGAACTACCACAAGAGTCTCTTCAGTGTGCCAAATATTACACACGACAAAGCGACTGGTCAGTACCGATCACGTAGAGGAAAGCGCTAAATATGAAGATTACTTCACTAAATGCTGAGTCCTTCATTACTAGCAATGAGTTCTCAGCAAAAGTTATTAAAGCAGCCGAAAAGGCTGCAGCCAAAAACGCTAGCCTTCAGCCTATCACCGCATCACTTGGAGATATCGAGCCAGGTGGAGACAGTTTCACTATTCCTCTCCTTATCCCAGAAGAGGTTGAATCCGGAGATAGCAGAAGCTTCAAGAAGAATTCACTAGATTGGGCAGAACTCCCTCTTCCCTTGATGTGGCAGGTAGCAACTGATGATGGTCATGATACTTCCTACATCGTAGGCCGTATCGATTCAATCGAGCGCATCGAAGGTGGACTAGGAAATGTCCACGGTGTATTTGATATTGATGGTCCATATGGTCGAGAAGCTCAGCGTCTAGTCCGTGGTGGATTCCTACGAAGCATCTCAGCAGACCTCGATACTTTTGAAGGATCAGCAGAAGGCGAAGAGCTTGCTGACGAGACTGATGAAGACAGCTCTGACGAGAAGATTAAATCTAAGAAGATTGTTGTTGATACAGCTCGAGTAATTGGAGCAACTATCGTGGCCAAGCCTGCATTCCAGGAATGCAAAATTGTCATTGATGAAGCACCATCATTCGTAGATGAATCAGATTACGAGGTAGCTGATGGGCTACATGAAGAAGTGTTTGACGATATGGAAACTGAACTTTCTACTCTTGCAGCATCAGCTGCTCCTGTAGTTCCACCTAAGGATTGGTTCTCTAATCCGCATCTAAGTGGTCCTACTCCGCTAACTATTGACGATGACGGTAGAGTCTACGGACACATCGCAGCATGGCACACAGACCACATTGGTCTACCAAATGCTACAAAGCCACCACGTTCTCGCTCAAAGTATGCTCATTTCCGCACCGGTGTTGTTCGTACTGATGATGGTACTGATGTACCTGTAGGCCAGCTTACACTTGCAGGAGGCCATGCACCTCTTCAGGCTTCTGCACGTGATGCTGTGAAACACTATGATGATACCGCATCAGCACTTGTTGACGTAGCAGCCGGTGAAGATCAGTTTGGTATCTGGGTAGCAGGTGCTCTTCGTCCTGAAGCAACGCCTTCTCAGGTACGAGCACTTCGTGCTTCAGCTCCTTCAGGAGACTGGCGCCCAATTGATGGCCGTCTAGAACTTGTCGCAGTGTGTCAGGTAAACGTTCCTGGTTTCCCAATTGCTCGCACAATGGTAGCAGGTGGACAGATGACAGCACTCGTTGCTGCAGGAGCATCCACACTGGCTAAGATGCGTGAGACAAAGGTAGATCAGCTAGAACTTCGTCTACACACTATGGAGCAGACTGAGCTTGCTAACCAAGCTAAGGAAGCCCAAGAACTTATGCGTGCTGCAAATGCTGAAAGAATGCAGACAATTGCTGCATCAGCTGCTCGTATTCGTGAAGAGATGGCACCTGAATTTGAACAGAGAAAAGTTGAACTTGCTGCACAAGCACTAAGTCTCAGAATGTCTCTTGAAATGTAGTTACTAAATAGAAAAAGCACCTTACAGAAATGTAAGGTGCTTTTTTTATGCATACACACTTCCTACACATTGTATAATTGATTTTGAGCGATTCGCTAGATTAAGGCGGCATCCCTCCTGCCGAAACGACATGTTACTTAATAGGTGAAATACACCTATTGCCTAACCCCGTCCAGGAGGAATATCGTGGACCAATTCAATGACCGCCTTGATCGCATCTCCGAACTAAGCGAAGACGAACTAACGTCACTACGCGAAGAGTTGCTATCAGAATTCAACAATGTCGATGACGGTGAATACACCGCCGACAAGGTTGAGACAATGAAATCCCTTTCATCTACCTTTAAAGCAGTAAAAGAAGAGCAGGCTCGTAGAGTTACTGAAGCTTCAACACTAGCCAACGAGGCAGCAGAAGCCGCAGCATCTATGAAGGATGTTGACGAAGCCGCTGATGATGCAGTTTCAGAGACAGACGCGAATGAACTTGATGTTCAGGAAGCTGATGCTGAAGTTGTAGCTAAGAATGAAGAAGCTGCTGAAGAGGCAGAGGAACAGGCTGCAGAGCCTGATGTTGAAGAAGCTGAAGAAACCGTCCCAGAAGAAGAAGCAGAAGCAGCTGCAAAGCCTGCTGAAGGTTCTGACGAAGAAGAAGCTGACGAAACAGACGACGAAGAGGAAGAGGAAGCCAAAAAGGCTTCTGAAGCATCTGTCGAAGACCTATCTGCAAACCCAACAAACGAAGTAGCAGAACTAGCTACTGAAGATATCAACACAGAAAGTTCGGAGGAACCTGTGACTGCCTCAAATACCCCTGCAACTCCAGAGGATCGTCGTCCATCCCCAAAGAGTGCGGCTCCAGTTTACACCATCACTGCAGGTGCAGACGTCCCTAACCTTCCAATGGGTTCAAAGCTTCCTAACCTTCGTGCAGTTGCACAGGCTCTCGTAGAGCGCAAAAAGGCTTGGGGAAACATTGGTGGAAACGGTGACGGTGAAAAGAGCACCGTAGCGAAGTTCACTACTTCTTACCCAGAGGATCGTATCCTTTCCGAGACTGACCTTCGTGGCAACCGCTCGAAGGTAGAAGCTGTTGTAGCTTCTGCAATGGCTCGCGACGAAACAGGAGCTCTACTTGCTGCTGGTGGACTTGCAGCTCCAGTCAACATGCGTTACGAACTCTTCGGATTCAGTGAGTCTACTGACCGCCCAGTCCGTGATTCCCTTCTTGTCTTCAATGCTGACCGTGGTGGTATTCGTTACATCACTCCTCCAGTCATTGCTGACGTTGCCGGTTCTGTATCTCTATGGACCCTAGAGGATGACGAGCAGGCTGCTACTGAAGCTGCTCCTAACCCTGTAAAGCCTTGCCTTCGCGTAACTGCTGGTTCCGAGGTAAATGTTTACATCGAAGCTATCCCTCTCTGCCTAACCTTCGGTAACCTTGTTTCACGTACTTACCCAGAACTAGTAGAGCGTCACACTGAGCTTGCTATGGTATGGCATGCACGTTACGCCGAAACTCGTCTTCTTACCCGTATCGGTACTCTATCGACTCAGGTAACTGCACCTTCTGAACTAGGTGCCGCTCGCGACATCTTCAACCAGGTTGACCAGGCAGCTGCAGCTTACCGTAGCCGTCACCGTCTAGATGCGAAGACTCCTCTTCGTGTTATCTTCCCAGAATGGTTCAAGAACGCACTTCGCGTTGACCTAACTAAGCAGCTTCCAGGCGATGGCCAGGACGTTACTTTCAACCTCGCTGATGGTGACATCAACCGCTGGTTCGCTTCTCGTCAGATCAACGTAACATGGCACATCGATGGTGAAACAGGACAGATCTTTGGAGCTCAGAATGCTGGCGCTCTTCTAGACTTCCCAAGCACCGTTGTATGGTACCTATTCGCAGAGGGAACATTCCTCTTCCTTGACGGTGGAGAGCTTGACCTTGGTCTTGTTCGTGACTCTACCCTCAACGGCACCAACGATTACAAAATCTTCCTCGAGACATTCGAAGGTGTTGCAAAGGTTGGTATCGAGGCACTTCGTATCACGTCTGATCTTGCCCTAACTGGCGCATCTTCAGGTACTGTTGACCTCGTAACCCCGGTTACACCGTAAGTTATAGCGTAACAAAACGTAGTAGCTGGATTTAGATTTACATTAATTAGGAGAACCTCTTGGCAATTATCGGCAGCAATACTTTGGTAGTTGATACCGCTAATCCAGAGCCTTCTGATTACGGTATTCTAAGTCCAGCTACTACGTTGATCAACGACAATGACGATCGTTGGATTGGTGGATTTACATATCCAACAATCGATGCAGGTGCATCAGTCATGCTAGCTCCAATCAGCGGTGAGTCTTCTGATCTTTCGGGAACAGAAGTCATCACCCCTGAAGATGGAGCACTTCCATACCGCTTCTACTACCCATTCGATATCAAAGCTTCAATGCAGGCATCGACAATGGGTAGTTCACCAGAAGAAATCTACAACAACGCTGAGTCTGTGCTTAACACAGTAACTCAAAAAGCGATTGAAATTGAATTCTGGCGCGGTGTAGTTGCTCGTACTCTTACAGCAACTGGAGCAGATGCGGGAAACCGCTATCTCGGCTCTGCAGCTGGAACTGACTTCACTGACGTAACCCCTACGGGTTCAACAGGTGGTGTCAAGCCTCGCTATGCGCAAGCTCTCTTGGAGCAAGCACTTGGTGACGCTACTATTGGTTCCAAGGGAGTGCTACACGCACCTCGACTTCTTGCAAGTATTCTAAAGGTCAAGGATTCTGATAAAAAGGGAGTCCTACAGACTAACCTGGGTACGCCATTGGTTGCAGGTACAGGCTACTCAATGACTGGCCCTGACGGTCAACCAGCACCAGCTGGTAAGGCCTGGATGTTTGCTACAGGACCACTTACTGTCCGAATCGGACACATCAGTGTTATTCCTGGAGAAACTTCACAGGCTATCGATACTCGTATCAACGTTATCACCTATTACATTGATCGTCCGGCTGCGATTACTTGGTCAACATCCAAGCTTTTCGGAGTCCTAGTTGATCTAACCCTAGACTACGCTTAAACTTTCTTTTAGGAGAATCAAAACATGGCACAAGATTACGCAGCCAGTATTTCTGGCTCAGCAATCCGTGTTACTCGACTAAATGCTGACGGTACCCTAGCAACAGGAATCAATGCTTCCTACGTTACTAAGTCTGTTATCTCTCTTTCGATGACACCAGAATACGAAGACGGTGACGAATTCGTACAGAAAAACGCAGGCGGAGAAGTTTGCGTTACCTTCAAGGCACCAGACACCCTAAAGCGCGTGTCTCTAGAAATCGCGATCTGTAACCCAGACCCTGAATTCACAGAGCTCGTTGCAGGTGGAACACTTCTTCAGACAGGTACTGGCCAAACAGCTAAGTCTGTTGGTTGGCTTGCTCCTCAAATCGGTATCGACGCTAACCCTAACGGTGTAGCCGTCGAGATGTGGTCACGAGCAATCGTAAATGGTAAGCCTGCTTCGACTGACCCTTACTGGCACTGGGTATTCCCTTACGCCGTACTTCGTCAGGGTGGAGACCGCACCATTGAGAATGACATCCTCGCAACTGCATTTGAGGGATGGGCTGTTGGAAACGACGGCTTTGGCGATGGACCAGGAGCCCCACTATGGCCGTTCCCTTCAGATCGTGCATACGGATATGCGCGTACTTCCACCATTCCAACAGGTAGTGGTTACGTTGAAGTTGTAGCTCCGTAAGTAAATTAATTTCATAGACTGGCTGGTTCTGAACTCTCGGGACCAGCCAGTTTTGTTTATAAGAATGATATAATTTATCTTGTACATGGAGGAAATATGGCTGTTTTATGGATTAGTGCAAATGACACTATGGACCCTACTGGCCCATTTACTGATTGGGCAGTTAGAACAGCTAGCTGGATACTCTACAAGCTAACTGCCGAAAAATATTCAGGCATTCAGACGACTACGGACTTCTACAGTCTTGATAGTTCTGGTATGCTACAATACCAACCACAAATCGTTAATGGTGAGATGTTCAATCTCCCTAAAGGACTATCGTCTAGTTCCAATCTTCAACTAAGATTGCGCCGTACTCCTGTCCTGTCTATTTCTGAGCTCTACTCTGGTGGCATCCTTGTGCCTAACTCTGAATACGAACTCCGCAATAATTCCTATACTGTACGAAAAGACAAAATGCCTTGGGTTACAAAATCTCAGGATGAATTAAGTGTTACGTACACTCATGGAAGCCCACCACCGATTGCTGGTAAACGTGCAGCAATCCGTCTAGCTAATGAACTTATTATGGCTGAGACTGGAGACTCCCAGTGTGCTCTCCCAGACTCAGTAACCTCAATCCAACGTCAAGGTATCTCTTACACACTCCTCGATCCTCAAGTCTACGTTGACAAAGGACGTACAGGAATTTACGAGATTGACATGTTCATTTACGCCGCTAATCCTAGAGGTGCTTTAAAGAAACCAGCGATTTACGTTGCTGGCCGATCTAACGGAAGAATAAACTAATGAGTAACCCTTACGCCCCAAAATCACAGCTTAAAGCTAAGGCACCTGAGCAGCCTACAGAAGTCAAAGAAGCAATCACTTTCGATGTTCCTGACGGCTCTGTCAAGGAAGTTCTTAAGTGGGTCGGTACTGATGCTGACAAGGCTAGAGCTGCATATGCTGTAGAAACAGAAGACAAGCAGAGAAGCTCTCTTCTCTCACAGCTAAAGGAACTATTCTAAGATGCCATCAAACCCAGTAGGAAACCTTGCAGAGCACATTCTTACTGTGCTTAATGCTACATTTGAAGAGGCTGGTGTAGACCTTCCTACCCTGCAGTTTTTCACTCTGGGTGGTCAAGGTTCTGCTACGCATCTAGGTGAACAGGTCAGTGTGTCTGTCGAGCAGATGTACTCAGGAACTCCAGGTGACCAGGCCCAGAATGCTGTAAGATGTGATGCACCTCGTTCAACCTCATTTGCTGTCGAATTGGTCCGCTGTGCTCCGACAGGAACTGCACGAGGACGCTCAACACCGTTACCTGCTGGTACTGATGCAGCTCAACAGTCTGAGACAGCTCTGTCTCGTATGCTTGACATGGACTTAATGATGACTGCTGGAATGAATGCATGTGAAGGAACTTGGTTCGGCACGGGCATTGTCGACGTTAGTGCAGCTCCGCCTAATGGTGCTATGCAGGCAATTGTGATGTCTATCACAACTGTTGTAGGAGAATAAATTATGGCTACCTTTGAAAAATTTGATGCTGAATGGAATCATCTTTTACGTGGCAAGGGTGGCATGGTTTTCAACCACATCGACACACTAACGCAACGACTTCGTCGTCTTGCCCGCCGTCAGGTGGGTAAAGACACGATGAAGCTTTATAACTCAATTAAAGCTTCTACAAAAGCTGGAACACGTGGCGGACCAATTGGTACTGTTACTGCCGACAGCAAAATTGCTATGATGCACCACAATGGTACACGAGCACACATTATAACACCACGAAGAAGTACTACATTACGCTTTCCAGTGCGTGGTAAAATGGTATATACGAAGCTTGTTCATCATCCTGGAACTAAACCAAATAGATTCCTAACAGAACCGCTTCGCAGAGTTATTGACGACTGATACACGATATAAATAGGAATTGACATGGCTGCAAAAACTACAAAGTCCTTCACCTCTTCTGTCAAGAAGACTAAGGCACCTCGACTTTCTTTTGAACTTCTTGGAGAAACATTCGAAGCATACGGTTCTATTCCCGGAGCTGTGCTCCTGGACTTTATCGGTTCTTCTGATGATAACTCATCTTCAACTGCACGAGGCATTGGCGACTATCTAAAGGCAGCTCTTCCAAAGGATGAGTATGTCCGATTCAATGAGTTCGTCCGAGACCCTGAGAATGATATCGAATTGGAAGTACTTTCCGAAATCGTGTCATTCCTCATTGAGGAGCAGACCTCGCGCCCTACGGAAGCGTCCTAGAAATAGGGCGCATATTTATACAGAGATGGGAATATATCGACGGTGAGCATATTGGCCGCGGTATAGACCTTCTCGAACTGTTGAATGAATATGATGCCGAACGTTCATTCAACTTGATTGACAATATATTCATAAATGAAGCAATTCGTGATGCAGAGGTACAAGGTAATCTTGTGCTAATGAGAGCAAAGCTGAATAATATTTATGGACGAGATAGATCATATGGAGCTGACGATGAATCCTACGGGAATAGCCCTATAGAGTATACAGAGCAGACTGATCAAGGGTTCGTGGGCCTAGAGGCACCACTCGGCTAATTCACTGGAGTAACATATGCCTATTATAGGTTCAGCAAGCGTTCAGATTCGCGCCATAGATAAGTTCTTTGAGCGTGATGTTCGTGCTGCAGTGAAAAAGATCAAGAACGTTGAGATCGAACTCAAAGCTGATGTTGATCTTACGAAGGTCAACAAAAAGCTTCGTGATCTTCGTTACCGCATGCGTAACAATGTCATCGAACTCAATATTGATGCAAATACTGCCACCATTGAAGCTGACTTCGAAAGAATTGTCAGCCATTACGACGGTCGCAATGTTACAATTCAAGGTGGAGCAGACACAGCCCGAGCAGAAGCTCAGCTCGCATTTGCATCTCGCAATCGTGATTCAAACATCAATGCAAGAATTAGCCCTGAAACCCAAAAAGCTCTAAAGGGTCTGTTCTACACTATCACGGGTTCTATCCCGTTTGATAAGGTGAAAGCAGGACTTCTCGGTCTTGCTGGAAACTTTGAAGCTATCACCATCAAGGGTGCCGCAGTTGTTTCAGTCGTCTCAGCATTAGCCTCCGAGCTATTTGCCGTTTCCGGTGCAGCATTTGCAATCGGAAATGACCTAACAGACGTAGTTGGACTAACTGCGGCACTCCCTGCTGGTATCTTTATGGCAGGCACTGCAATCGCAGCCCTAAGTATTGGATTCAAGGGCTTCTTTACTGCTCTTACCAATGACGGTAAAAAGGGTGCTGAAGCGTTTGCAAAACTTAATGCTGATGGAAAAGAAGCTGTCGAATCTCTTCGAGGGTTGGGTAAAGAAATTGCCGGCCCCGCTCGAGATGCTTTCTGGGATGCCCTTGATGGGACTCTCCAGCACATGGTCAAGGCCTCAATCCCTGCGCTGACAAAGGGATTGACTGGTACTTCTAAGGCCATGGGTGGCCTAATGAAGGATAGCTTCCAGTCAATGGAGAAGTTTGTCAAAAGTGGCGGACTTGACACCATGTTCAAGGGATCGAATCAAGGTCTTGAGAACATGCGCCAGGGTATGGGTCCACTCATTACCGCCCTTGGCAAGCTGGGAGTTGTAGGATCAAAGTTCCTCCCTCAGTTTGGTGACTGGATGGGTAAGCTTGGTGTACAGTTCGGTAACTTCATTGACCAAGCGAGTGAAGATACTATCTCGGGCTGGATTCGAGATGCGGTAAGCACAATCCAAATGCTAGGAGATAGCATTGGAAGTATTTCTGGTATCTTCTCAGGTATTAGTGATGCAGCTAATCAAGCTGGATTCGGTGGACTCCGTGCATTCACAGATGGTCTTGCGGGAGCCGCTGAAGTAGTCAATAGCGAACCATTCAAATCACAGCTAGTCAACTTCTTCCAAGCTGCTGGTGATGCCTCAGACGTCTTACACGAAGCTGTAGGTAATCTATTCAGCACTTTGGGTAGCGCCTCACAGGTGTTTGGTGGGTTGTTCAGAGCAGGCTCTGGTGCTGTTGCAGCGATGATGGACAACATCTCAGCTATTATCAGCAAGTCTAACTTTTTGGGTGGACTTTATGTAGCTATCGATAGTTTCAGAAATGCTCTCAAGACCATGGAGCCTGGATTCGTCCACCTCGGTAACATCATCAGCAATGTTGGTCTAATTGCTGGAGCAGTATTTACTGCAATGGCACCGGGCTTCAACGACATCATGAGCACTCTTGATCAAGTTTTCGCTGCGCTAACTCCTGGTCTTCAAACAGTTATCCCAATCTTCAACGCATTCGTACAGTCTATCGTATCTCTTGCCAGTGGACCAATCGTCGTTTTAGCTCAAGGTATTGGTAACCTTCTTACAGCATTCTCTAAAGCACCTGGATTCGTACAGATTCTCTTGATGAGCTTTGGTGCTCTTCTATTCCTTGGCCCTAAGCTAAATGGAGTCTTCAAAAGTATTTCTGAAGGATTCGGCACAATGCGTGCTCGCATGGATGGTAACATTCAAGGGCTATCTGCTGGTGCTCAGAGAACTGTAGGCCAGTTCACCATGATGAGAGACCATGGTCGAAATGCCATGAATGCTCTTCGAACAATGCCGTTTGCCGCTGTCACGGGTGGTTTGAGCGGTATTGCTGCTTCTGCTAAAGCTGCAGCTGGTTCAGGTGCTAAGGCTGGTTTGCGCGGTCTTGGTGGTGCAGCTTCTGGTCTAATGGGTATGATGGGTGGTCCATGGGGACTAGCCATCGGTGGTGCAACTGCTATTCTCGGTATGTATGCAGCTGCTCAGGAAGAGTCACGCCAGAAGGTTGATGCTCTATCGCAGACTCTTGACCAACAGACTGGTGCAGTTACAAATGCTACCAAGGGAATGCTCGCTACAAATGCACTCGATGGAGTAACTAACGACTGGGACAATTTCTGGCGCGGAATGATGCAGAACTCCGCATCAACTGAGGAAACTCTTAAAACACTTGGTATCTCTACAAAGGAATACACTGACAAGCTAGCTGATCCTTCTGGTCGCGATGCATATGTCAAGGGTTTTGACACAATCAAAGAAGCTCTACGCAATGGTATTCCAATTACCGATGAGATGGCTGCTTCTATTGGTACTACTAAAGAAGCTCTCGAGGGTATGAATGATGACAGCATTGCTCACCTTGGTGAAAAAGCCAAAAATGCTGCTGATGAACTCAGAAAAGCTGAAGAAAAGACTAGAGCTCTAGCTGAAGCAACAGGTATCACCAGTGCTCAAGCCAAAATTCTTGAAGGAAACTTCACTACTCTAGCGAGTGCTTCTAGCTCCGCTGGAGACAAGTTTAGTGCTCTAAAGTCTAACCTTGACATCCTCAGTGGTGGAATGCAATCTACTGCAAATGCCAAGAAGAGTCTCGGACAGGCACTCGATGACACAAAGAAGAGTCTAGTTGGAATTGCCGACGGCGGTAAAGTTTCTCTTAATGCTCTATTCTCTGTCAAGGATGGATTCAACTTTGCATCTCAAGCTGGTCGTGACTTCCACACAGCGATGGATGGTGCAGCTGATGGTGTTCTTAAGAGTGGTACTGCTGCTCTAGACCAAGCCCTCAAGGCCGGTAAGAGCACTGCAGACGCGCAGTCTATTGCGATGCAGGCAATGCAGCCTGGTGTGGCAGCTCTTCGTAAGCAGCTTTCTGATCTTGGAGTTGAAAGCCCTAAGATTGATGCCATCATTCGTAGCTTCGGTCTTATGCCTGACCAGATTGCTAGTGCAATCAACATCACAGGTACTGAAGAAGCTCAGCGTAAAATTATGATGACCAAACTGGCTGCAGATTCATTTGCAAATGGAACTTATTCAGCTACACTAGCAGCTCTTCCAGATGCTGCTAAGGCTGTAATCGCTGCTGTGACTGGCAAGGGTAAAGAGTATGCTGAAGGCAACTACGACGCTGTTCTTGAAGCTCTTGACAATACTCCTGGTGGACGTGAAGCAGCTCTAGCCTCAATCCTCTCAGTTACCGATGGCAACTACGACGCTGTTCTTAAAGCTATGAACCTCACAGCACCTGAAGTTGCAGCGGCTAAGAAAATGATTGAACAAGTTGTCGGTAAAAAAGTTAAGCTTGAAGCTGTTGATGGTGTTTCAGGCCCAGCAGGGGTGATGAGAAGAGCGATTGAAGCTATTCAAGGCAAGATGGTTACTATCACCACCAACTATACGACTACAGGTAATCCTGGTACAGCCGGTAAGAACACTAAATATGCTATCGCTAATGGTGGTATTTTCAAGGGTGGCTCTCCAGTCAACGGTGCACTTGGTATGTTCGGTAACAAGGGTATCAAAGCATTCGCTGATGGTGGATTTGAGAAGCACACAGCGCAGATTGCTAAAGCTGGAGCTATGCGTCTATGGGCTGAACCTGAGACTGGCGGTGAAGCTTATATTCCTCTCGCAAAGGGTAAGCGTATGCGATCACTCAAGATTCTTGAAGAGGTTGCTCGTATCTTCGGCTTCGGTCTTCACAAAATGCAGTTCGAAAACGGTGGAACAGTAGATCAACCGCTAGCTCCTGCTGCCGTAACATCAACATCCCCTGGACAGAATGTAAACTTCAACGTATTCCCATCTAAGGGTCTATCAGAGGAGCAGATTGGTGAAGCTGCTTTGAATCAACTCTACTGGAAACTATCCATCAGCTAAGGTAAGCAATGTACTTAAAAAATGACAGAATCACAGTGACAGTCGGTGGTGTAACCATGCGATCACACAAGCTAGGTGGTACAAAAGAATTTCTTCTAGACCCAACGGCAGTGACTGGTTGGACTGATGGCACCAACGTCAAGCGAAATACAACTGGTCGAATGAATGCACACGGTGATTTCTCTGAAAAAGCGAAGATGGCTGCGCGACTTATTTCTTTCTCAGGCGTTGCTGTTGCTTCTACCATCACGGGTCTACAGGAAATGCGTGACTCACTGGTAGGCATCCTCGTAAATGGTTCTTACAGCACGCTGAAAGTCCAAACTCAGGCTAGCACCCGCTACTCTACAGTAGGTCTTGAGGGAAGTACATCATGGGTCCAGCAGTCTGATACATCAGCACTTTGGAAAATTGACTTCTATGCACCTGACCCCTTCATTTATGGGCTAGAGCGTAAGATTACGGTTGGCTCTTCTGCATCAGCAAATGGTGGTGGTCTGACGTATATTCTTACTTACCCACTAAACTACAATGCAGACCCTACCCTGTTTCAGGGTGGTGTTGTTACAAATGACGGTAATGCTGAGGCATGGCCTGTCTTCAAGGTAACTGGTGACTACACAGAAGGATTTACTCTTTCAGATAATGATGACCATCGAATTACTTATACTGGAATGGTAACTTCTTCATCACCGGTAATTATTGATACGGCTAAAGGCACAGCGACGCAGGGAGGTGTAGACAGATCAACATCTCTTACAGAAAGAGATTGGTTCTCTGTTTCACCTAAAGAAATTCTAAGACCATCATTTGAACCCAGAAAAGCTGGTTCAGGCTGGTGTGATATAATTATCAAAGATACTTGGATTTAGTCCAAGAGAAGAGGAACTGACAAATGACTTCAGGATGGGGCGTTAACGCCACAATAGTTGGAGGGGTACCCACTGGAGGTACCGACGATCTTGACGTACGTAAAGTATGGGGAGCACTATATACTCCAGGAATTATCTCAGGATGTAAAATCACTACAAGCAGCTCACAGCTCAAATACACGGTAGCATCTGGTGTAGTTGCAATTAAGACTGCTACTGGAGAAGTCGTAATGGCACCTGTAGCAGGTGGTACTGTTACAGCCTCTACCGTCACCAGCAATCGAACAGACATTGTTTATGTTCAGCAGAGATTCCCTTCTATTGAAGGTGACTCTGAGCTTGTTCTAGGCGTCGGAACATCTCTGCCGTCTCGCGCTTTGGAGTTAGGATCATATGCTATCTCTTCAGGAGCTACTAACACAAATGCGGCAGTGAAAGATAAGGATGTCGACTACTCCATTCCTTATGGTGCTAGCCTTGGTGTACTTCACCAGTGGCAGAACACCTACAACGGTCAGCTTTCTGCCACCTTACTCCGTGAAGGTCAGGGCAGCTTCAGTCTCCCAACCGACCGCATGGTGAATTTCAGCATGTCTGCCTGTGTAAGCGCCGTTGGTGCTGTAGGATTTGACAATGCAAAGTATGTTGAGTATGGATGGTTGCCTCAGCTAGATGGTGTTAATCTCGCTCTCTGGACTACGCCTGGACTGCATCAGTCTTGGCAGACAGTGAACTTCAACCTCACGACAACTGTACTTGCTGGAAAGCATACTGTCAACTTAGGCGGCTTGAGGAACTATGGACCCGGGCAGGCCACACTGCACTTCGGTACTGGTGGTGACGGCTACTGGCGAACTGGCCTTGTCTTCAAGGTGACTGACATGGGACCTGTGAAGTAATGTGGACTGCCAATTTATATCAAACGATCAATGGCCAAATTGGACCTCAGCTTAGCTACGAATCTCTCTCATGGTCTGTCGAACTTAATGGTATCGAGACTATTGAAGTCAAACTGAGAAAATCTGATCTTCCAAAAGTTGATCTAACGTACTGGTTGTCTGCTTGGTGGGCTGGCATTGTTATTTTTTGGGATGGTGTTCCTATAGTTGCAGGCCCTATCATCACTCGCCCTTCAGAAAACTGGGATTCTATCTCAGTTAGTTGCGGTGGCCTTAGATCAATTCTTGCAAACCGAGTGGTAGTAACAGAGCAGACTGATTGGTCTAAACTCAACAAGTCGAAAATTGTTTACTCAGGTCTGTCTCTTGGAACAATTGCTCAGCGTGTTGTCCAACAAGCTATGGCAAAACCTTCTGGATCACTGCCTATTAATTTTGCAATTCCTGAGCAGACGGCAGCTAACAATGCTGATCATACAAGAACCTACAAAGGATTTGATGTACAGAATCTGAGCTGCGATGGGATTCTTACAAAGCTTTCCAATGTTATTGATGGTCCAGATGTCATGTTTAGACCTCGACTAATCAGAGACAACCAGCTAATGTTTGATATGTACCACGGAACAGAAGACCGTCCTAGAATTGGTCAAGCATTTACTCAAGTATGGGATACAACACCTTCAAAAGGTCAAGTTGCTGATATGACTGTAAACTATACAGGCACATATCAAGCATCTAGAGTATTTTCTCTAGGTGCTGGAACAGATGAAAAGCTTCTAATGACTGTCAGCACAAATAAGACACCATTACAGAAGCAGTATCCTCTTCTAGAGAAAGTTATCAACAGAGGCAGTAGTGAAAATGCTGCCGTTGTCCGCGGCCACGGTGATGCAGAGTTGAGTGCTAATGACGAGGCTCTACTCGAGGTTCAAATGACTGTGCGTGGAGATGGAGATATACCTCTGGGCCAGTTTTGGCCAGGCGATTTAGCGATGATATATACTAAGGGATGGATTTCAATTCCTGACGGTATGACCCCCATGAGAATTCTTAGTTTTACTGGTGATGATTCTAGCAATGTTAGAATTAGTTTACAACAGGAAAGCAAGTTTGACAAGGCTTTGCAAGACGAAGTCTAATTCCATAGTGACATAAAGGATGTAGTATGCAGGTAAGACGCATTGGGCCAGATGGCGCATTTGTCCGAGAATTTACGGACGTACGAAAAAGAGTTGAGTCTCTTGAAACGCGCCCTGCTGGTGAAGTCTTCATCAGCCAATCCCTAACAACAAGAGACCCTAATACGGGTGAAGAAACTATTTTTGGGCTGCTTCCTGACGGTACCTACGGCATTCTGCCGTTCGTAGGAGACACAACACCTCCACCAGTAGCCACTATGCCATTCGTATCTGGCCAGCCTGGTATGTACATCATCACGTGGGATGGCAAATTTGTAGGCAATGCGGAGAAGCCTCGTGACTTTTTGCACGTAAATGTCTGGGCCCATAAGATGGCTGGAACAGACATAAATGGAACTACCACAGTCCTAAGTGTACCTGTTGGCATTATCCGACTGGATATGGATACAGTATACGTTGGATTGGACATTGCATTACCTAATGAACTATGGCAATTCTCGCTAGAATCTGAAGACTACAACGGCAACAAAGCAGCAAAGGGTGCTCGTAGCCTATCCTGCATTATGCAGGACTCTGTTGCATCACTCATCAATGTTGAGAATGCTATTGCAGACCTCGATGAAAAATATGATGGAGTAGTTACCGAGGCATTCGAGCTTGACAGCCGTCTTGCTACTGCTGAAGATGATCTTGCAGCAAATACACTTCGCTTCAACAGTGTTGATGGCCGACTTGTCGATGTCGATACTAAGCTTGTTGAACTCGATGGTAAGTATGATGGTGTAATCACTGATGCAAGCAATCTTGATTCACGTCTTGAAACAGCTGAGACTGATCTTGTAGCACATGAAGAACGACTTGTAGACAACGATACTGCACTACAGAATGCTTTTGGTCAGCTAGCCACAGTCGACACTCGCGTATCAGCCGCGCAAGCTGCTTCAATTGCAGCTGCAGCTGCAGATGCAACTGCAAAGAAGGAACTAGCTGAAGCAAATGCAGCAGTAGTAGCACAAGCAAAGGCTGATGCTGCATTGACAGCTGCAAAGGCAGATGCACTTGCTAAGGCTAATGCAGCACAAGCAGCAGCTATCGCTGCGGCTGCTGCCGATGCTACTGCGAAAAAAGAACTTGCAGAAGCTAATGCAGCAACTGCTGCAGCTGCTGATGCCACTTCCAAAGCTAATGCTGCTCAAGCAGCAGCATTAGCAGCGGCAAAAACTTATGCTGATGCTCAATCTAGTGGTGCAAGCCAAGGAGCACTCGATGCTGCAAAAGCTGATGCTACTGCCAAAGCTGATGCTGCTAAAGCAGCAGCTATCGCTGCGGCTGCTGCCGATGCTACTGCGAAAAAAGAACTTGCAGAAGCTAATGCAGCAGTTGATGCGAAGACTAAAGCTGATAATGCACTAGCCACAGCTAAGACCGATGCAACCACTAAGTCAGATGCTGCTAAAGCAGCTGCTATTACAGCAGCTGCTGCCGATGCTACAACAAAAAAAGAGCAAGCTGAAGCAAATGCAGCTGCTGATGCTAAAACTAAGGCTGATAATGCACTAGCAGCCGCAAAACTAGACGCGACTGCTAAAGCAGATGCTGCAAAGGCTGCAGCTATTTCATCGGCAGCAGCAGATGCTACAGCCAAGCAGCAACTAGCGGAGTCAAATGCTGCTACTGCTGCCGCAGCAGTCGCACAGACTAAAGCTGATGCAGCACAAGCCGCTGCTCTCGCATCAGCTAAAACTTACGCAGATGCTCAAGCTTCAGGAGCAAGTGCAACAGCCCTAGCCACTGCAAAAGCTGATGCTACTACCAAAGCAGATGCAGCCAAGGCTGCGGCTATTACAGCTGCGGCCCTCGATGCGACTGCAAAGCAGGAGTTGGCAGAAGCAAATGCTGCTATCGCTGCTGCAGCACTTGCTGATGCGGCTGAGGCTGCGGCTATTGCGGCTGCCGCTGATGATGCAACCACAAAAGCAAATGATGCTGCATCACTATCTATCAATGCACAAGCGTACAGCCTGAATCCTTCTTTTGACGACTGGACAGGCACTACACCAGCCAAGTACAGCATCTATGGCGTGGCAGCAACTAAGGAAACTACTATCTTCCGTCGTGGACCATACGCGGCTCGCTTTGTATGTGATGCGACAGTGGCAAAGGGCCTCAATCTGAATAATGGTGCGCTAACCCATGCTCCGAACCTGGAGTACTGGACCGTAGAGGTATCATTCCAGCTTGTTTCAGGTAGCCTTACCGGGGCAGGGGTTCTACTAGACTGGACTGGTTTGACCCCTAACCGTTCTACTATCGTTTTTAAGGATGAGGTTCCAACCCCAATCCTTGGTAAGTGGTACACGGTTACCAAGACAATTCGTCGCCCTACCACTGCCACCGGCACATGGACAGCCATGACTGGCTACCTAATGGCCAACTATGCTGGAAGCAACTTAGGTGCATTAACAGCCAAAGATATTATCTTTGATTGGATTAACGTACGCCCGGCGACCGCAGAAGAGATCAATGCTGGTGCAGCACTTACCATGGCTGGATCGAAGTCTCGTGTTTACTACAACACCAGCCCTGCCTCAGGAGTTCCTACAGCAGATGGAGACCTCTGGCGCCAACATGATGCAAATAACAACATCATTGCTGAGTGGCGTTGGGATGGTATTCCACCTGCAGGTAGCTGGGTAAAAACCCTTATCAGTTCTGATGCTGTGAGTAACCTAGACGTTGGTAAACTAACCGCTGGGTCCGCAACGATTATAGACTTAGTTGCGCAGAAGATTGCCGCAGGAACTGCAGCTTTCCAGACTGTGGATGTAAAGAACCTATATGCTACAGCAAGCACTCTGGACCAGGCAGTTATCACAAAGCTATGGACCGATGTCGTCAACTCCCAGAAAATTACGACACAGATGTTGGCTGTTGGTGATTTCACTAACTTAATTCCTAACGCGCAGCTGCAGAGTGGTACGACTGGATTCACACCATCTAATACAACACTTGCCGTTGTCACTGCAACTGGTGGAGTACCTGGACTACAGCTCACCGCGACTAGTGCAACTCTAGAGGCTACAGCCTACGCTGAGTGGGTTGATGTTATTCCAGGTGAAAAGATCCGTCTTTCTTACTCTACTGAGGGTAGCTGGAGTTCTGGAAATGGTGCAATCTACGCACAAAAAATGACTGTTGCTGGTGCAGTATCATCCTTTAATCCAGGTGTTACTAATGCCACTGCACCCCGCCCAGACCACAGCTACGTAGTCACGATTCCATCTGATGCAATACGAGTACGTTTCCGCCCTTACATTTCAGCATCAGCCAGCATTGGTTCCTATCTAGTTGTTTCCAACATGATGGCCCGCCGCATGACAGGTGGAGAATTAGTTGTAGATGGTTCTATCACTACAACCTCACTAGCAGCTAATGCAGTTACAGCCAAGAACATTGTTATTGGTGACTTCCAAAACTTCGCTATCGGGTCTGATTTTGAAGATGCTACCGCTGTGCCATGGACTCTAGCGACACAGCACACTATTAGCACTACACAGAAGAAATTTGGTGCCTCTTCCCTTCGTCTTAGTGCAGTTGCCAGTGCATCATCTCCTGCCAAGTCCATCTTTATCGGTGACTTACGCGTAAAGGAAGGTGAGCAGTACTACTTCAAACTGCACGCGTATCTTGATGCATCATTTAATGGTACTGGTAATACTAAACTTCGCATCTCAGATGCAGTGAACAATGCCACAGTCCTGGGTGACATCCAATTTAATACTATCACTCGCAGTGCATGGACGACCGTACCACTGGAAAAGACCATTACCATTCCAGCTGGGATTACTGCGCTGAAGGTAGAACTGTGGAATGACAATACTGCAGGGCTCGCCTATGTCGATGACATTCAGATTCGTCGTATGTCTGAAGCATCACTAATTTCTAACCTAGGCGTAGAGAAGCTTGTGGCTACATCAGCTACAATGAATCAAGCTACTATTGACAAGCTATGGGCTGATGTAGTTCACTCGCGTAAAATCACTACTGACATGATGGTGATTTCAAATACTTCTAACTTAATACCTGACCCTACATTTACTAATCCAGAATCTCTGGCTTTGAAAAAGGGCAATGCAACTGGTTGGGACTCTTACGTTTCAGGTGGAGGTAAGATTGCGCTTCGCTATGGTAGTGCCACTCCATCATGGCCAGCTGTAGGCTATCTAAACCTTTTTGACTTTGATTCAACTCCAGGTGTAGCCGATAAGACGGGCTGGCTTCCAGTCGGTGAGGGAGAAGTATACGAATACTATGGATCATTTTATGCCAATGATGCCTCAATTACCACTAAAATGTACGTCTCATACTTAAAAAATGATGGAACAACGTCGGGGTATTCATCTCCGACAGTAACACCAAATACAGCCAATGCTGCAAACCAAACTCCTAAGTGGGAGTTCACTATTCCAGCAGATGTTATTAAGATGGGTGCTCGTCTTGAACATCGAGGTACTACTGGTTGGGTATCAGTGTATGGTGATGGTCAATATTTCCGCAAGAAGGTTGATGCTGCTCTAGTTGTTGATGGTGCTATCACTGCCAAGAAGCTAGAAGCAACACTGGTTCTTGCATCTGAAGTTATTGCAGGTAACCCATTGGGTACACATGCGAAGATGAACCCTGCTGGTTTCCATGCTATGGCTCTTCTTCCT